>Ga0190274_10000174_pt1 | contig 43717 bp, 33 predicted proteins | sample Popmic531T_FD_133002 | JGI IMG/M metagenome (GOLD analysis project Ga0190274, IMG submission 133002) | Populus adjacent soil microbial communities from riparian zone of Yellowstone River, Montana, USA - 531 T | ecosystem: Environmental > Terrestrial > Soil > Riparian zone | place: USA: Montana... | reverse complement strand
CACTTCAAAACATTAGCCCTGCCTGCCGTATTCTACTCTGATTAATTAAAGTTACTATCAAATTTTATATTACCAAGGAATATTATTATTATCATACGGCAGGCAGGCTTGCGGCAACTGGCTGTTATTGCCAGTGCTATCTATAATATTAGCGTCCAAAAGCATATCCGAATGAAATCCCACCCCATGGATCAATATTATGCTGTTCATCTCCATCAATAATACTATGAGTTCTAAAAGGAATAAATCCAATTCGAAACAAGAATTTTCCTTCGGGTTTTTGATATCGATAACCTATTCTGCCATTGAACCAACCAGACAATTGCTTATTTTTTTCTTCATGCCATAATTCAAGAAAGAAACTATAGCCCACTCCCAATTCGAAATGATGTTGGTCAAATGAAAATAGCTGACATACTTGTACTGGGAAAACTAAATCCACTCCAGCGCTTGGTGGTAAGTACTCTATACCAATTAGAGCAGCGGTTTTATATTTTGGTTTATTGATTAAAATGTTCTCGTATGCAAATGAATAGCCTATACCATTTCCAAATAATTCAATTTGAAAAGAGTTAGTTTTTATATTCGAACTATTAGATAGTTCGTTTCGTTGTCCAAATGCTGTATATACAACATTTAAAAAAATAAATACTATTAAAAGACTTTTCATAAAAAAAAATAATATTTAATCAGCATTGGCAATAACGTTTCGGCCATTGCCGCAGGCCGCCTGCCTGCCGTCTGTTTCCCTTAATAATTAAATTTACTATGAACATTCACTCTTCCCATAATTACTAATAGTTGCAGACGGCAGGCAGGGAAGCCGAATTTACACATTTCCTCTTTACCTTTCACACGGAGCCGAAATCACAATCTTTTCTAAAATCTTCAGGCTTGTGGCAATGGCCTGTTATGCGCATACTCTATTCTCCGCACTAAGCTACACTGTCAAATTGATTTTTAGTCATTTTTCTTTAGTAAATAATATTTCAACCCAATACAAATCACGAACGCACTATTATTTACTTTAAGTCCTGAATTACTTGCAGAAGAAGGAGTGTCAATTACTTTTGTAAAATCATATTGGTATATCCCGAAATTTACCCATTCAGAATTCACCTTTGCAATGGCAGTGCGTCCATTTACGACATCAGAATTCGGTGGATACGCATTCGCATGATTTGTAAAAATGTTGTTTAGAAATGTAGTGTCTTTAGTGATATGGGCCTGGGTAAACATATTAGTTTTTTCTTCAATGATATTTTTCAATACAACTAAATCAAAAGTTTCAACCCTATTAATTGAATTTTACTTTGGTACGGAATTGTTGTTTCCACAACTAATGATTGATCCAGTAAATACAATTGCTATACAAAAAAAAAGAAATAAGTTTTATATAATTTATGTCTATTAGTTTTACTAAAGATAATTTAATAAATCAAATGATTTGAATTGTTAGCATATTGAATTCTGATTGAGGAACGTGATTTTGACTTGTCAGAAACTATCATCACTAACGACCCAAAGTGTGGGTAATGGCGGTTTTGGAACAAGTTTTTGTCCACCGAAGCCGAATGTTTTTTTGAGAGCTAAATGCCTCACATTTATACGTCAACCGCCATGCCCTATACCCGTTGTTGGCAAACGTTATTCTTTCACTACTTTTAATATTGCTTTATTGTCACTGGAGCTTACTTCAATAAAATAGATGCCAGCTTCTCCCGGTATGTTGAGTTGCAGTGAGGTTGAACCACTATACGATTTCCTCAAAACATCTTGTCCGAGTTGATTTCTAATAATGACGGTTACGTCATCATAGCTAGAACCCAGGTCAATACTCATAGCACCGTTGGTGGGGTTAGGGTAAACCGCTAGGGTATTTCCAAAACTGTTTTCCAAGATACCTACACTGGTTAAGTCCAGTTTTGAGATAAAAATATCCTCTAATCCCGCACTTGTTAAATTACTAGTTCCCGCTCCGGGGTCAAAGTCAGCGGTTCCATTGAAATAGCCTGTGGTGTACACATTGCCAGAGCCGTCTACCGCAATGGAATAACCACGATCACCAATGGTCCCGCCCATGCTTTTTGCCCAGAGGAAATTGCCTGCTGCATCCAGTTTTGAGATGAAAATATCGTAATTTCCCACACTAGTTAAATTACTTGTTCCCGCTCCGGGGTCAAAGTCAGCGGTTCCATAGAAATATCCAGTGGTATAAATATTACCAGATCCGTCTACCGCAATGGCAGTACTAATATCGGTAGAAGTCCCACCCATGCTTTTTGCCCAGAGGAAATTGCCTGCAGCGTCCAGTTTTGAGATGAAAATATCCTCAGATCCCGCACTTGTTAAATTATTAGTTCCCGCTCCGGGGTCAAAGTCAACGGTTCCATGGAATAAGCCGGTTGTGTACACATTAGCAGAGCCGTCCACCGCAATGGAATAACCACGATCGTCAATAGTCGCGCCCATGCTTTTCGCCCAGAGGAAATTGCCCGCTGTGTCCAGTTTTGAGATGAAAATATCATAACTTCCCGCACTTGTGAAATTGCTTGTTCCCGCTCCGGGGTCAATGTCAACGGTTCCCTGAAAAAAGCCGGTGGTGTACACATTTCCAGAGCCATCAACCGCAATGGAATAACCACCTTCGAAAGAAGTCCCACCCATGCTTTTTGCCCAGAGGAAATTGCCTGATGCATTCAGTTTTGAGATGAAGATATCATAATCTCCCGCACTTGTTAAATTACTAGTTCCCGCACCGGGGTCAAAGTCACCAGTTCCCTGGAATAAGCCTGTGGTGTACACATTGCCAGAGCCGTCCACCGCCATGGAATTACCACGATCGCCAATAATCCCGCCCATGTTTTTTGCCCACAGGAAATTGCCTGCTGCGTCCAGTTTTAAGATGAAAATATCCCAAGATCCCGTACTTGTTAAATTACTAGTTCCCGCTCCGGGGTCAAAGTCAGCGATTCCCTGGAAATAGCCGGAGGTGTACACATTGCCAGAGGCGTCCACCACAATGGAAGTACCACGATCGTCAATAGTTCCGCCCATGCTTTTTGCCCAAAGGAAATTGCCTGCAGCGTCCAGTTTTGAGATAAAAATATCCTCACCACCCACACTTGTTAAATTATTAGTTCCCGCTCCGGGGTCAAAGTCAACAGTTCCCTTGAATAAGCCGGTGGTGTATACATTGCCAGAGCCGTCCACTGCAATAAAATAACCAGCATCGAAAGAAGTCCCGCCCTTGCTTTTTGCCCATTGGTAGATTTGGGCATTGCTAGTAAATATACCTATGAAGAATGCAAATAACAGAGTTGTTGTTTTATTCATTTTTAAGGGTTTAAAATATTTCGACTTGTTGGCGATGTTCACAAAAAATGTTTGCCGACGTCAATTAATGCATTAACTCCGATATTCAAATCTATAATGTACCTTATGGGGTAATAACTTGTTCAAAAAGTGATCTTCAAAGATTTTCCTATAGGTGTCGAATTGCTTTATGACACTCAAAACTAATAAAAAGCCGGACTTCAACCAACTTTTCAACTTTTTCATTCCCATTATTTTCCTAACCATATAAAAATTGTAAATCAGGTAGATGATTCCGAATTCTCTATCATTTTTGAAGTGCTCTTTCAAGAGTAAGTTTTAATGGCAATGAATCCACAAATAAATCTACCAGACTTACTTCTGATTCCGCAAGAATCATTTCATCAATAGAATAAGGTAGCTTGTAACCGATCAACCCCTTCGAGATATTTCATGCCGTTTGTGTTTACTTAAAAGTAAATAACTATTGCCTGTTTTATTCAGAGTGTCGCCAAAAAATATTAACAGCTAACGTTCCGCCAGTTGCCGCAAAGCGAGTACGGAGCACGAAAGTTAAATATTTCCCCTTTACGCTCCAAACGGAGCTAAAAACATATTCACAAGCTCACAACATTAGCCTTGCGGAAACTGGCTGTTATACGATGTATTTTTAATAGACTATTTTAACTGCTGGATCCTTGAAATTATCAAGTTCCTTTAATCTATTTTGTATATATGATTGCCATTCCTGTTTAACACCTCCATTTACATGACAATTTTCACTATCAAAACAGTCGTGTTCGATTTCTTCATTCTTGGTTGTTAGTTTCCATAAGGCCTTCGCTTCTACTTTTGATGTGGTACTTTTAATTTCTCTTCTTAATATTCTTGCATAAATCTCACAAATATCAAAATGTGCCTGTTCGTGAATCAGCGTTGCAGAATCTCCAATCATTTTTATCCAAGAAATATTTCGTTTCATGCAAGCCGTAATGACATAAGTGATCGTATCCCCCTTTAACTTAGAGTTAACCCGTATTGTTTTTTCAATCAATCCTAATGCTGTTGGGTATGCCTTGTGAATAGAATCATTATACACGGCTTTAAAATCTTCGAATGTCAGTCTCCTCTCGGTCCAACATAAAATATCTTCTGTATCCTCTGTTGAAGCACAAAGTAAAAGTGAAATAACTGTACAGGCTAATATTAATATATGTCGCATAACGTTTTCGCGGTTGCCGCTGCCTTTTGCATCCACCTAAGCGGGAGGATTTCCCCGCGAAGGTGGGCCAATTTAATAAAATACAAAATGCTTCAGTCCGGTCTTGCGCAAACCGGCTATTAGCACCAGTGTTTTCTAATTAATCTTTCGATCCGAGAATCGACTTATTATTTTACTTCCACTGTCAATGTTAAATCTTGAAGTATAAATTAGTTTTAATTTTCGATAGATCTTCAACTCCCCTTGTCCAGATATTTTTATAATTGAGTCTCCAATCTCAGCATTTTCATAAAGTCCAATCCATGCATCAGCTGCGAGAATTTCATTTGAGGTACCTAAGTCAATTCCTAATCTCTTGTATGAATGGTTCTTGTCTAAATATTTATTTGTTATTTTTCCTGAGAACTCTTGTTCATATATATATTCAGTTAAATAGTCATAAGAATTGACAACCTTAAAAGTAAATCCAATTGCGATCAGAATAATCACAATTGGTCCCAAAAATATTAAAAGTTCCTTTGGTTTCATTTAACATTGGTTATAACGTTTCGGCCATTGCCGAAGGCAGGGGAGCACGAAAGTTACAGATTTCCCCTTTACGCTCCAAACGGAGCTAAAAGCACATTCACCACTTCAAAACATTAGCCCTGCCTGCCGTATTCTACTCTGATTAATTAAAGTTACTATCAAATTTTATGTTACCCAAGAATATTATTATTATCAAACGGCAGGCAGGCTTGCGACAACTGGCTTTTAGCGTTAGCCCTAATGTTCGAATGAAAATGAGTCATTTTTGTTGGTTGTTTTATTTAAAGTAATTATTTCACCAGCCTGATTGATAAGCAAATATTTATCTTTTGTTTCTTTTCGTTCGATGTTTTCATTTTCATTCATTGAAGTCCGGTTTTTCTTTTGATAAATGGTTGTCTCACGGAGTAGGATACTGTCTTTTGAAACAATAATATGGTCATATAGTTGGTAACTGCCAACAGAGAAATCAATGTCGCAAGCCGGTCCAAGATATTGTGAAGCAATTGCTTTTTTCTTATTCACGTTGATTGTCAAAACAAAATAATGACTACAAATACCAAGAGTGTCTGACAAGCTAATGATTGAATAAAAGATGTTGTTGGTTAGATGAACTGTTGTGTCACAATAAACTTCACCTTTTGAACCATATGAATATACCGTGTCAACAATGTTCAATTCTCTGATATTGTCAATAGAAAGCGTCCTGTTATTTTTTAAAAGTATTATTGTAGTGTCGATGCGAGATGATTTGTCAGCATTTGATTTTGTCTGACATTGCCAGAAAGTAAAACTGATCAAAAATCCATATGAAATAAATTTTCTTTGTAAATGCATTGTGTGCTTTTGGGGTTACTGCTAACGTTTTCGCGGTTGCCGCAGGGATCGTGACCGAAGACGAATTTACATATTTCCCTTTTACGTTCTACGCCCTCCGTATCTTTTTCTAGCGAAGGAGAGCCAAACGGAGCTAAAAACACATTCACCAGCTCAAAACATTAGCATTGCGGCAACTGGCTGTTAGCAGCTGGTTTCTCTGTCTGTTTAGTCAATTCAGTTATAAGTTGTGTTCTTTCGCTACTGTCCAAGTCGCTAAAAACTTTGATGGTTTCACCCTTACAGTCAAACAGAACTTGTCCAATTATATGACTAAAGAGGATTTTGCGGGTCAACCCAATATTGTCAACAATTTTGTCAACTAAAAGCATAGTGTCCTCGTCAACCCCTTGTCTGATATTTGTAACTAAGTCGAGTGAATATGTTTTAGGTCGCGTTAAAAATGTGCCCTTTTTTGTCAAGATTAAAGATCCATTTTCAATTGTCAACTCTTGTCTGCCGTTTATTAACCATAAAAAGTGTCTAAGTGCTACAAGTCCAACAATAATATGAATTACAAAAAACACAATTATGAAGTCAATAGTTATCTCAGCTTTATTTATAAATGCCTCAATAAGTCCTGTAAATAAAAGTCCGCAAACCAACAATGTGAAGAACAGAGTAAGGAATGTATTTTTTGAAGTGTTTATTGCGAACAGTTTGTCTTTAGTCGCAACACACTCAAACTTTTTTCTATTAAGTCCAAAGTTAAACAGTCTGCTATACTGATACTGGAAATTTAAAAGTGTGTCCTTAATGTTTGTCATGTGTCAGTTGGTCATCAGGGGCGTTTGCTAAACTTGCCGATAACGTTTCGCCAGTTGCCGCAGGGCCGGCCTACCTATTTAATAAAAAATAAAATGCTTCAGGCCAGCCTTGGCCAACACCGGCTGTTAGTGGTAGTTCTTTAAATGGATGTTTTGCTAATATTATCTATCAACGACTAATGATAAAATTACGATGGTATATTTTATCCTCAGTTCTTATTATCATATGATAAATTCCATTGGCTAAGTGATGAATATCTAATACATGATTATAAATAGGTGATCTTGAATTTTTAGAATAAACTGTATTCATAACTTTGCTCAATACTAAGATATCAAAATTTGAATTGTCATATATTCCGTGCAGATTAACTGTAATTTGATCTGATGCAGGGTTCGGCATTATAGAAATATATGTGGATTGGTTATTCACTAACTCCCAAACAGATGTAATGGAATTCAAATTCATCGAATACATCCTGCTTGGATTTATAGAAGACCAAGAATGAGTCATGGCAAACATTATGGAGTCATTTACAGCATAAATTTTGGTGAAATTAATAGAAGTGCCGGTTGAATCAATAGTCCATGAACTTCCTCCATTTGTTGTCCGTATTATAACTCCTGAATCCCCGGCAGCAAAACCAACTTGCCCGGACTTAAAATAAATTGCATTTAAACGAGTGACTATGCCTGTATTAAGGTACTGCCAGCTATTACCACCGTCAATGGTTTTTAGAATCATTCCATTGTTCCCACACGTGAATCCCGAAATTGTGTCGATGAAATACGTATTTCGAATATTTAAAGTTGTGTCAACAAACACCGTTGTCCAATTACTGCCTCCATCTGATGTTTTTAGAATATTATTGAATTTATACCCGGGTGCATTGATATCTTTGGCCACTATGAAACCAATTGCGGTATCGGGAAAAAAAGGCAAAGAAGGGATATGATTTGTAAACGTTGCAAATTGTTCGTATTTAACACCGTGATCGTATTTCATTAACTTATAATCAGGAGGAATTGATGACAGCGTATAATATTTAGATGTATCACATGCAAAAAATCCACCAAAACCATAATCCAACGAATCACTTATTGACCACGTATTACCTCCATCGTATGAAGCTATCATTAAAATCGAAAAATTCTCGTTATAAAAAACATAATAGGAGTTGTATTGTGGTAGTTTATATATCCCGTAGGTTCCATAAACCCCACCGCCCATGCCACCTACTGTTGCCCAATTCAATCCCGCATTATTGGTTGAACGAATATTACCAAATGTTCCAGTGCTTGGTGGAAAATATAAGTTATAGATAAAAATACCTGAATCTTGGCTATTAAATTCAGCATCTACAAACGAGGTGCCGACTCCAGGAGGTGGAGTAGGCCAATTGAAGCTGCAATAATAATTCCATTGACCATTTGCATTTGTTGTCATTCCAGTAACAAATACCAATGTTAGTATTTTTAAAAGTGAAGGGAAAGTTTTTATGTTAACATTCATTTTAGAATGATATTATGAATTATCACTAACGGTTTGCAAGTTGCCGCAGGCCGGCCTGCCGCCAAGAGACAATATATTTGAAAACTAGGCTGGCTGGCGGCAACTTGCTGTTAGCGGTAGTTTTAGTCATGAATCAAATACCAATTTAATTGTATCTTAAAATCGTTGCCCCCATTCTTTACTTTATCGTCAAACTTTTTTATGTCTGCTATGTCGTTCGTATATATAAACCCTGAATAGTGGTCGTTTAATCCTCTTTCAGTATAAAATGTAATTGTGACTATTGTATCTTTTAATGTTTGTATTGTTACCTCGTTACTTTTAAGGAACGGGAAAAGAGATAGGCTGTCGGGAATCGAATAAATAGTATCCCTTATTTTTTTGAGTCCATTAGCTTTGGCTAATGACACGATTTTTACTCTTTTAACATAGTTAATATTCCAATCTACTTTGTCAATGTAATAAGGTGTCAAAATGTAATACAAGATGTAAAAACCAATAGCAGTGACTGTAAAGTCGAGAAGGGAATTCTTTAATGGATATTTTTTTGAAATTCTATAAAAAAGGAAACTTATCGGCAATATGAAAAGTAACCATTTGGGAATTAAATCAAAAAGAATGAACTCAAAAAATCCCATCTCTGTATAGTGAAGGATTATTCGAAATAAAATAAGTGCAATTACAATCATTGCAATTGTCTTGAATGACTTACTGGTTCTTCTTTTTTCTGCTTTAATTTTCAAGGCCTGTTTTTAAAATTAATGTTATTCAAAAATTGCCACTAACGTTTTGGCCATTGCCGCAGGCCGGGATTGAAAACGAAAGATAAACATTTCCCCTTTACGCTCCAAACGGAGACGAAATCACATTCCTTTCTATAATCACCAGGCTTGCGGCAAATGGCCTGTTATGGGCAGTTTTATTGCACGAATAATTGATCACGTAGAATTACAAATATTTTAGAACGATTGCATTGGTCTTGTCTAACCATTTGCCATGCAGGAGTTGCAATAGAAAATTCTGAACGCGCATTTGAATAACTATCACCACAATCACTTCCTATTTCTGGAAACTCTTTGAAGTATTTTTGCAATAATATGATTTTATTCTTCGTTAATTTTATTTCTGGTTTGGTGTGCAAACTAACTTCTTTTGTAAAAGTTGTATCATTTCTATGATTCATTGAATCCTGAATATGTTTACAGGGTGGCTCTTGGTTAAAGCTTGCTGAAAAATGGCCAGAATTTTTCTTTAAAACGATAAATTCCCAATGTCCTCCAAACTCACCGCAGTCTGAAATGTATCCGGATAATCTAATAGAATCTGTTCCATTTAAATTTTCTAAATTAAAACTAACATCTCCTGCTCTAAGGATTTGAGCAATGCTGAATTGTCCCCATAACAGGAGCATAAGTGAAAAATAGAATGTCTTAAAATTGCCCATAACTTATTTATATCCGCAACTTTATTGAGTAAATCCTCCTATTCAGTCATATTATCCGCAACATAATTACTACGCCAATAAATGCCAATAATTAGGAAGAATTTAATTTCTTAAAATCAGACAAATCAAAATCGTCAGAAATAATCCTCTAAAGAAATTCTTCCTGACCAAAGATTGAAAAAATAAGTGGATTTACCTAATGCTATCCCCTCGCCCACTCACCAAGTGTCGCCAATCTCCAAACCAGAGTCGCCTTGCTATTATCACCATTCCGATAATCGCTAAAAATCTTGTTGGCTTTTTCCTTTTGGATGAAATCAGGCAAAACGGGAGTGTCAATTAAAAACTTAAGAGGACCGCGGAGCCATTTGTTTTCTCCGGGAGTAACGAATCCTTTTTTGTCTTTGCGGGCGTAGATGGCGTATGGAAGAATATCTTTCAATGCCTCGCGGAGTATGAATTTTGTTTCGGCCTGTTTTATTTTGTCGTCATCGTGTAGACTGAATACAAATTCCACCAGGCGATGATCCAGGAAAGGTACGCGGGACTCGATGGAGAAAGCCATAGAGTTGCGATCTTCATAATGCAGCAACGAAGGAAGACTTGTGGTGAAAAGAAGGTTGTAGAGGAAGCTGTCGAGGCGGGAGCCCTCCGGATGCGCCAGGCTGAACGGAGCGGGAGAAGTGGGCTGATCAGTCATAAAAGGATAATAACGGCTGTATTCAAGCGCGTAGAGCTCCTGTTCACCCTTTACGGTTGAGAGTACTGACTTTGCAAAGTGAGCAGCCATTTTGGTACCGGTGCTGCCAATACGTTTATTGACGCGCAGTGTTTCACCTACGGCATCCCCCAGGTTCACGCTTCGCAACATGCCTGCAATTAACCGGTAGAAGGAGTGCATGTAACCCGCGAGATATTCATCTGCTCCTTGTCCGTCGAGCACCACTTTGATATTATTTTTCGCGATAAGCTTCATCAAAAAATACTGCGAGATGAATGAGCTTCCGGTAACGGGCACATCTGAATGGTAAAGCGCCCTGTGAAACTCCTGCTCCACTTCCTTTTCGGTTGGTGAATAATAATGCGGTTCAATATCGGGGTACTTTTCAATCACTTCCCTGATAAAGGGCCGTTCATCCACATCGCCTTCGCCTTCGTAATAAATGCTGAAAGATTTATACTTCATGCCGGGGTTCTGCTTTTGCACCATCGATACAATGGCGGAGCTGTCGAGTCCGCCGCTCAGACAACTTCCCACAGGCACGTCGCTGCGCATGTGAATTTTAATGCTGTCGGCAAACAACCGTTGAAACTCAGCACACTTCTCCGCAAAGGAAAGCGTGCTATAACTCCCGGTTTTGATATCCCAGTAACGTGTTACGCGTATACCCTGTTTGTTGAAAATAAGATTATGCGCGGCAGGGAGTGCTTTTATTTTTGAGTAGTAAGTCTCGTCGTGGTACCCGAGCCATCCCATCTGCAATCCACGTGAGACCTGGGCCACGTTGATATCGTTGGAAAATAGCGGAGATGCTTTCAGGGTTTTTATTTCGGAAGCAAACACAAAACGTCCTGAATCCTGGATGTAATTAAATGGCTTTATCCCGAACCTATCGCGGGAAGCAAATAGCGATTGCTCCTTCGTATCCCAGATCACAAATGCCCACATACCGATAAACCTCTTCACACAATCGTGGCCCCACTGTTCAAACGCATGGAGGATCACTTCGGAATCGGAATGAGTGGAAAAAATATGTCCCATCGCTTCAAGCTCCTTTTTCAGCTCCACGTAATTGTACACTTCGCCGTTAAAAATAAGGGAGAACTGTTTGTAATGCATGGGCTGGTTGGCAGCCTCACTAAGGTCAATAATGCTCAGGCGGTTATGGCCGAGGAATACAGTGTTGTCGGTCCATGTACCTGTGGAATCCGGACCACGGTGGTGCTGGATTTTGAGCATGGAATTGAGGAGTTCCATGTTTTCACTGGTAGACTTTTTGGGATCGATTATGCCTGCTATTCCGCACATTTTTTTCTCTTGATATTTAGTATGTAAAATTAGGATTTATTTTTTGATTGGAGATTGGAAGTTGCCAGTCGGCAGTAGGCAGTCGCCAGTCAGCCGTTGGCAGTGATTTTAATGTAATATGATTAAATATCGACGCTCAACCTGAGGCGGCCACCAAGTCCATCACTTACAATTCGCATTAAAGTGGAGAGCCTGATATCACTGGCATCATTTTCAATTCGTGAAATATATGTTTTTGTAGTTCCGCATTTGAGAGCCAATTGAGCTTGCGTTAAACCGGAATCTTTTCGCAGTTCCTGGAGCATCACTCCCAGTTTGAATGCTTCAAATTCCTGTTCGTACTTTTCTCTTTTCCTGGTTCCTCTTTTGCCATACTGTTCATCCAAATGCTTCGCAAAGGAGGTAATGCTATTTTTCTTTTTCATTGAAATATTGTTTTAATAATTTTTCAGCTTGTTGTATCATGCTCCGAGGTGTTTTATGAGACTTCTTTACAAATCCATTCATCAGTATCACTAACTGCTGTTTATCAAAGAAACAGAATACCCGATAAATATCTGATCCCACTTCTACTCTGATTTCATACAATCCATTGGTCCCGGAGAGGTGCTTAAAATATCTTTCAGGAATCCTATCAAGTGTTGCAATTAATTGCAAAGTCCAGTTAAACTTACTTTTAACAGGTGGCCTCAGACCAGCAAAAAAGTTTAAATAATAATCACGGTAATATACAATATGTCTTATATGCTTTTCACTCATGACAAAGTTAGCTAATTAGATAACTAAAAACAAGGGCTCAAAAAATAATTCAAAAATGTTGTAACTGATTGAATCGGAACCAAGGTTAAAAACCAACACAAAAAGGATGAAATGCAAATCTAAAATCAGTCTGTCTGACCACCAAATACTTTACTCAACATTCCTCATCGTTCCCTAACTAATCAGATGCATTCGAGTGCTTTTATTACAAGTCAGAATTGGTCGGGACTGTGACAGGTGGAGAGACTTCCGGAATAATGAAATGACACGGATGTAGTGAATTTTGTCAATTCAAAAGCTTTTCATAACTTTAGCACAACACTGACCTTTCTAATTTTATTTCTAACCATGAAAAGACTACTTCTCTCCGCAATTATTTTTCTGATTTTAACTAGTGAATCTATTGGCATTGGCAGCTGGAGTGCATTGCCATTTATGCCTGCAGCAGGACGTACCAAAGCATTTTCATTCAATGTAAATGGCCTCGTGTATTATGGTGCAGGATACGGGACAGATATGTTCGGAATGGCGATTTTTTACAACGATTGCTGGTCGTATGATCCTGTTTCGAATATTTGGACACAAAGAGCCAATTATGCCGGCGGAGCCCTTTCGGGTGTATATGGATTTGGCATCGGCAATTTTGGATATGCAGGTGGCGGTCGTAATTTTAATAATGCCATTTTATCCACTTTTTACAGGTATAGCCCTGCTACAAACGCATGGACTTCACTGGTGATTCCGGGTGCTCCTGCGGTAGATTTACCAGCTACAATAGTGCTGAACGGAATGGCATACCTGGCAGGTGGTGGTAACGTTTTTGGCGGAACTTCTTCGATGGTTCGTTTTGACCCTGTAGCTTCAATATTTACAGCTTTACCGAATATAGGTGGTGCAAGTCATCCCGATCCAAACCTGGTAGTCAGGACAGAAGCTGTTGGAATGGCATTGAATGGAAAATGTTATGTAGGTACTGGCAACAGTTATAGTGGCACTGTTATGAATGACTGGTGGGAATTTGATCCTGCGACAAACCTTTGGGCGCAAAAAAACAATTTTCCCGGTGGTGCACGAAGAGGGGCTATCGCATTTGGTTTCCCGAGCAATGTAGGTTTTCTTGGATTTGGATCCAATCCTATCCCCAACACTACTTATTCCGATCTATGGAAATACGACCCCATCACTGACACCTGGGCAGCGGATGCGCCCAAAAGCCCAATTACTCATGCGTCAGTTACTACAATCGGGACAACTGCGTATATGACCGGCGGTTATAACGGCTCCTCGTATGTGAATAGTTTTGTAAAATTCAATGACTGCCTGGCTCCGAGCCCTGCTATTATTACAGCTGGTGGCACCACTACAATTTGCCAGGGTACAACTGTAACTCTTACTGCAAGCTCAACCCCGGTTGTTGGCACACTATCATATCAATGGTATGAGTTTGGTAATGTTATTCCCGGAGCTACAGCAGTTACCTATGATGCTGCGACTACAGCAACTTATACCGTAAAAGTGTCGAACTCCTGTGCCACAGTAACATCAATCGGTGAGAATGTGTTTGTAATTGACCCGATACAAGGTTGGGTCACTGCGAATGGTCCCGCATATCTTTGTCCCGGACAAACGCTGACACTGAGTGCCAACATTACCGGATTCCCGAATGCAATACAGTGGTTTTTAAATGGATTTCCAATATCCGGGGCAAATTCCAGTACGTATATTGCTAATCAGCCTGGCATTTATAGCATTTTTGCATCTGATTGGTGCAGTTCTGTGATATCAGCTGGTTTTGATATACAGCCTGGAAATTCAATTCAAGCCACTATTTCACCCGGATTTTCCGCATCATATTGTACAGGAAGCAGTGTGTTGCTGACAGGTACTATTTTTCCACCCGGAGCATTATACCAATGGCAGCTAAATGGAATAGCTATACCATTAGCCAATGCTGCCACCTATTCAGCGAATGCACCGGGAAATTATACACTTTTAGGAACAAATGCATGTGCTTCAGGTTCTTCATTTCCTACAACAGTTTCAGAACAAACTATTATTCCTACCGCTTCAATTTCTTCGGGTACAACCAGCATTTGTGGAAGTGGAAGTATAGTATTGTTATCCTATGTTACAGGAACACCGGTTACCTACCAATGGAAAAGAAATGGATCCTTTCTTGGGGGTGCTACCAATTCAACCTATACTGCAACTCAAACAGGCAGTTATTCTGTTATGGTAGTGAATGCATGTGGTAATGTTACATCAAATACAATTTCGATTACTCAAGCCGTTATACCAACCGCAACAATATCATCAGGTGCAACTACTGTTTGTACCGGTGGAAGCACATTGCTGTCCTCTTCAGTTACAGGCGTACCTGTCACATATCAATGGCAGCGAAATGGAACTAACATTGCCAGTGCGTCGAGTGCAACTTATGCAGCAACACTTGATGGCAATTACACTTTAGTTGCCACGAATGCTTGCGGAAACGTAACTTCAAATGCAATTGCATTAACATCCATCACACCTCCCGCTCCATCTATTACCGCTGCGGGTCCGGTAAGCATTTGTACAGGTGGAAGTGTAGTATTGAATTCTTCCGTTACCGGAACAGCACCAATTTCGTATCAGTGGCAAAGAAATGGAGTCAACATTTCTGCTGCTACAGGTGTAAGTTACACAGCTACACTTTCAGGCACCTACCGATTGCAGACTACCAACAGTTGCGGTACAGTGTTTTCCAATACAATTACTGTTTCTATAATTTCCACGCCGACAGTCACTGTTACCGCCTCCGGTCCAATCAGCTTCTGTACAGGTGGAAATGTGGTACTGACTGCTTCAGGCAATGGTGCAAATCCTGCCTATCAATGGATGCGAAATGGAGTGAATATTTCTGGAGCTACAAATACGAATTACACCGTTACAATATCGGGCAGCTATGTAGTGCAGATGACTAACAGTTGCGGAAATGCTATTTCAAGTGCCACGGTGGTAGCAGTAGTTACGCTTCCTACAGCCAGCATTACAGCTACATTTCCGAGCATTTGCACCGGAGGAAGTACATTACTTGCATCTTCAGTCACACAATCGCCACTGACTTACCAATGGAAATTGAATAACGCGAATATTATTGGTGCAACTTCAGCGACATATACTGCCACTGTTATTGGCAATTATTCAGTAGTAGTTACAAACGCTTGCGGAAATGCCAGTTCAAATACGCTTACCATAACGGCCGGGACTACACCCACTGCAACAATTTCCACTTCCGGTGCGACTAGTTTCTGTAGTGGCGGAAGTGTGACATTGAATTCTTCTGTATCCGGAACGCCGGTTACTTATCAATGGAAAAGAAACGGTACTAATATTTCCGGTGCCACTTCTGCAAATTACACAGCTACTTTGGCAGGAAGTTATACTTTACAAATCACGAACAATTGCGGGAATGTGACTTCAAACGCAATCAATGTTACTTTACTTACCGGAGCTCCGGCAACACCCGGAACCATCACAGGTCCATCTTCATTTTGTGATTATCAAACAGGAGTGGCTTATAGCATAGCTCCGGTAGCCAATGCCACAAGTTACAACTGGACATTGCCATTGAATGCCGTTGTTGCAACCGGACAGGGAACCACATCCATCACAGTAAATTTCGGAAATAAAAACGGCAAGGTAAAAGTGCAGGCGATCAACTCCTGTGGGTCCAGTTCTTTCCAGCAAAAGAATGTGATAAGTTTAAATTGTGTTGCCAGGCCGACTGCTGTAACACCAGCCGGTGAAATTGTAAGCGTTTTCCCTAGTCCTGCATTTGATGAGATCCATATCGCAATTAATTCCGAAGGCTCACATCGTTACAATTTAACGATGATGAATATCACCGGAAAAGTGGTGATGAATAACTCAGGAAGTTTGATGCAGGATGAGAATGAACTTACAGTTGATGTAAGCAGTTTTGTTCCCGGAATTTATTTTCTGACTGTGGAGTTGGATGGGGAAAGAATTGTGAAGAAAGTTGTGATTGAGTAAGGCATTTGTCATTAGTCACTAGTCATTTGTCATTTGGGAACCAAATCGTAGCGGTCAGGTCGCTGAGAAAAAATAACACGGAGGACATGGAGAACCACAGAGGACCACGGAGAGATTTAAGTTATGTTATAGATTTTCTTGTTCATTAAAATTCTAAAAATTACAGGACGAACCTACCGGTGACCGGTGACTTTTCCGAAAAGTTCATATTACACTCAGAATCCACCGTTGACCGATGACTTTTAAACAAAAACTAACCGCTGTAGTAAAATATCTACAAGCAGTCGGGGGAAATGAGTTTTTTTCTATCTTTAGCACAACCCTCCTATTTTCTAACTAAAGCAATAACCATGAAAAAAATCTTCCTCTCAGCCATCATTTTTCTATTCTTAACCAGCGAATCGATCGGAATTGGCGCATGGAGTACATTGCCAGGTAATCCTGGAACAGGTCGTGAACTATCGGTGTCTTTTAATATAAACGGACTTGTTTATTATGGAACCGGCAGGAGCCCCAGTTTTTTTGGAGGCTATGATTATTACGAGGATTTCTGGGTATTTGACCCCGCGACTAATGTCTGGACACAAAAGGCGAATTATGGTTATGGACCAATTGCAGGATCTTTTTCATTTGCCATAGGCAATACCGGGTATGTCGGTTGTGGATTTGATATGTATACCCAGGTGACCACTCAATTTTATAATTACAACCCTACTACTAACATATGGACCAGCATTGGAGCTACAGGAATACCCTATCTTGATATGTCCACAGCATTTGTCCTGAATGATCAGGCTTATATTGCAGGTGGAGGTTCACAGTTTGGAGGATCGGCTTCATTCCTTCGTTATGACCCGATTACATCTGTTTTTACAACGTTACCGGATATAGGAGGAACAGGGCATCCAAACTCTGTATTTCTAAAAAGATATTGCGCCACCGGAATGGCGTTGAATGGCAAATGCTATGTCGGTACAGGGTATAATTACCTTGACCAGGGAATGAATGACTGGTGGGAATATGATCCTGCGACGATGCAATGGACGCAAAAAAATAATTTCCCTGGTCTGGCCCGTGGAGGAGCAAGCGCATTTGTACTTACAGGAAACCAGGGATTCGTGGGATTTGGCACAAACGTTATTCCATTGAATACTTTTTCCGACTTGTGGTTATACAATCCGGTAACAGATACATGGACTGCAGACGTATCAGGAACTCCGGTAGCGAATGCTTCAGTGACAGCTATTGGTTCTACAGCGTATTTATGTGGTGGCTATAGCGGTTCCGTATATATGAATACTTTCAAAAAATTCACCTCCTGTCCGGGTCCTGGTCCTACTACCATTACTGCAGGTGGTCCAACCACATTTTGTGATGGCGGGACAGTTACACTTACTGCGAACTCTTCCACTCCATTTGGTACACTGGCATATGCATGGTACAAGGATGGCATTGCTATTCCGGGAGCAACGGGAGTGAGTTATGTTGTAAACAGCTACGGCAATTATTCTGTAAAAGCAACCAACCAATGCAGTTCTTTAATGTCGGCTAATTTGTTGGTAAATGTTATTACTACAGGACCGGTTACTATATCCACCAATGCAACTTCACTCTGTAACGGACAGTCTGTAACTTTAACAGCAAGCACACAAACGGGGTCGCCAACTTACCAGTGGTATCAGTATTTTATTTCGAATCCCGTTCTCTTTAATGGTACATCGGCCACCTATAGTCCAATGACCGGTGGAGATTATTTTGTATCGGTCACTACTGCCTGTTCAACAGTTTATTCAAATACAATAAATATTTATTCCACTCCCCAAATAACCGTCTCTGTCGATCCTCCAGGTCCGGTTTACAACTGCACCGGAACATATCCGACGCTGACTGGATACACCTTCGGTGGCACCGGGGCTCCGCTCAATTACCTATGGCAGTTGAATGGAAACCCTATTTTTCCACTTGTCACTACTCCAACCATAGTTCCATTTTATGACGGCAGTTACCAGTACGTAGTGACTGATGGTTGCATGACCTATTTTTCAATTCCGGTTGTTGTTACCTCCAATACATTACCTACTGTTTCGATAAGCCGGGTGCTTCCAAATACACCGCTTTGTACTGGCGGAAGTGATCTGATGGTTTCGAGCATTACAGGTCCACCTGTTACTTACCAATGGAAAAAGGATGGCATCAATATTCCAGGCGCAACAACATACAGTTATGCTGCAACACAAAGCGGTAGCTATACACTAGTCGTATCAAACAACTGCGGAAGCGTAACTTCAAATGCAATTGTGCAAACACTTTTAACCTACCCAACCGCTTCAATTTCCGCATCGGGGCCGACCAATCTTTGCACAGGAGGTAATGTAGTTTTATCATCTTCAGTCACAGGATCGTTGCCTCTTACTTACCAGTGGCAGCGCGACAGTGCAAATATTGCAGGTTCAAATATTCCGAACTATACTGCAGCAACAGCAGGAATATACAGATTGCGACTTTATAACTCCTGCGGTTCAGTATTTTCAAATTCAATAGCTGTTACAACCAATCTTTCTCCGGCAGTGACAGTCGCTGCATCGGGGCCTATAAATTTTTGTACAGGCGGAAATGTGGTGCTGACTGCTACTGCAAATGGAACAGGAAATACATATCAATGGCTGAAAAACGGAGTTAATATTTCGGGAGCAACATTAGCAAGCTACACGGTAACCACCTCGGGAAGTTATGTAGTACGGGCCACCAATAGTTGCGGCAATGCAATTTCAAGCGCTACTTCAGTAACAGTTGCATTGACACCCACTGTAAGCATCTCCACATCCTCTTCACTTATTTGCTCAGGGGCCAGTGTTTTATTGACTGCTACTGCAACTCAAACACCAGTGACATATCAATGGAAGTTGAATGGGGCTAATATTGCAGGCGCAACTTCAATTACCTATTCTGCAAATTCGATTGGCAATTATTCTGTGGTAGTCACAAATGCTTGCGCAAATGCCAATTCAAATACACTTACACTAACGGCCGGGACTACACCCACTGCAACAATTTCCACTTCCGGTGCGACAAGTTTCTGTAGTGGCGGCAGTGCAGTTTTGAATTCTTCTGTAACCGGTACTCCTGTGACATATCAATGGAAAAGAAACGGCACTAATATTTCCGGTGCTACTTCTGCAAACTACACAGCTACTTTGGCAGGAAGTTATACATTGCAAGCCACAAACAATTGCGGAAATGTGATTTCAAACTCGATCACTATTACATTGTTAACAGCTACTCCGGCTACTCCAGGAACCATTACCGGTCCGTCATCTTTTTGTGATTATCAAACAGGAGTTGCCTATAGCATAGCTCCGGTTGCGAATGCTACAAGTTACAACTGGACATTGCCATTGAATGCAATTGTAGCAACCGGACAAGGAACCACTTCCATCACAGTTAATTTCGGAAATAAAAACGGCAAGGTAAAAGTGCAAGCGATCAACACATGTGGTTCCAGTTCTTTTCAGCAGAAGAATGTCACAAGTTCAAACTGTGTGGCCCGACCTACTTCTGTTACATCAACCGGTGAAATTGTAAGTGTATTTCCTAGCCCTACTGATGATGAATTACACATTGCAATCAATTCCGAAGGCTCTCACCGCTACAATTTAACGATGATGAATATTACAGGAAAAGTAGTGATGAATGATTCCGGAAATCTTTTGCAGGATGAGAATGAACTTACAGTTGATGTGAGCAGTTTTGTCCCTGGAATTTATTTTCTGACTGTGGATTTGGATGGGGAGAGGGTTGTGAAAAAGGTTGTTGTGGAGTAGCAGTGTGATATTGTCGCTGAAAAAAAAATAAACACGGAGGACATAGAGAACCACAGAGGACCACGGAGGGAATTTATATAGCAAGAAATGCACGATTTTGAATTTTATTTCTCCGTGGTTCTCTGTGGTTCTCCGTGTATTCCGTGGTAAGTATTCCCTCCACCAAACCATCAAGAATCAATTTCAAATAAGATACTTCAGAATTTCCGCAATCGTAAACTCCGCAGCTTTTCCATCGCCAAACACAGGCACAAAATTCAATTTCGTTTCGGGTTTTTTGAAATAGTAATAAGCACTTTCTATCGCGGTACTATCCGCATCGGCGAGTTCGGCACAACCGTTTTTGACAAGTTCTACCCAGGGAGTTTCACCTTGTAAAATGATGCAGGGCTTTTCGAAATAATAGGCTTCTTTTTGTACGCCACCCGAATCGGTGATCACCAGATCGGCGTTGGCTTCGAGCGCGATCATGTCGAGGTAAGACGCAGGTGGGATGATGAGCAGGTTTTTATTTCCCGCAAGGCGTTTTTCTAGTCCGGGGACTTTATCAATCATCTTTTTCGTACGCGGATGCAATGGCACTACAAACTTCGCTTCTGCCGCATGCGTGAGTGAATCAAGGCTGGTGAAAATGCGTTCAAGTCGGGCCAGGTCGTCGGTGTTGTTGTTTCGGTGCACAGTAACAAGTGAAAAAGCACCGGGTGTTAGTTCGAGATCTTTGAGTATGGTAGATTTCGTCAATGCAACTTCCTTAAAGAAAAGGCTGTTGTCGTACATAATATCTCCGCAAAGGATGACTTTGGGATTATCTACATGATAAGGACCTTCGTTGGTACTTGAAAATCCTTCGCGGTATAAATTATCGGCTCCAGTTTGAGTTGGTGTAAACAGCAAGGTGGAAACATGATCGCACATGATACGATTGATTTCCTCAGGTACTTCCTTCGTAAACGAACGCATGCCTGCTTCAATGTGAATGATAGGCACACGCAGTTTGGATGCAGCTACGGCACCGGCAAGGGTACTGTTGGTATCGCCATAAAGAATGATACCATCAGGCTTCTCATACAAAAGCACATCTTCAATAGCCGTTATCATCTTCGCCGTCTGCATACCATGACTCCCCGACCCTACTTCCAGGTTGTAATCTTCCTTCGGAATGTGCAGCTGTGTAAAAAACACCTCCGACATTTCAGGATCGTAATGTTGCCCGGTATGAACTATAACTTCTTTCACCTTATCAGAAAAGTGAGTACGTATGGCACGGCTGATGGCGGCAGCTTTGATGAACTGAGGTCTTGCTCCTATAATTGTGATTAATTTGATCATTCTGCTATAAAGGCTATGGCTTGGAGTATGCTTGAGCATCATCCAATAAAGACTACGAATTACGGATTTTTACGGATATACGGATTGGAATAAATAAATGGAGTATTCATTCTGTTAGAGGATTACTAATTACTAATTTTAAACAAATATACATATTACGAAATGATGAAATAAGTTACAAACCAGAAAGAAATGTTTCAGGATTCATAACTTGAATTGTGGATTTTTTATAATCTTTTAAATTCCTGGTCAAAATAACTTTAATTTTATTTTCTATTGCTGTATTATATTGAATTGCATCTTCAAAGTCTACAAAATCTGAAACAATTGCCAGATCAATAATTTTATCATCTACTGCCAAAACAGTTACTAGCGTTTTAAACTTAGCAAGGATTTTTCTGGAATCATTGATTTTGTATTGTGATTGGAGAATGTAATCGATGTTTGCAAATGAAAGAGACGAAACGTAAATTTTAATTTTACTTAGATCAGCAAGTGAAAAAAGCTTTTCTGCAATAGCATTAAACGGCTTTCTGCCGGATAACAAATCCAGGCAAACATCTGTATCAACAAATATTTTGTTCATACTAACGAGAATACTTCTTAGTTAAGTGTTTTTTATAGGCAGATTCACTATCAGATAATTTTGAAGCATCAAGTATTCCTGATAAGCTTTTTACCAAAGGAGTAACTTCATCAGAATCCGTTTTATTACCAGAAGTCAAAAACTGCAAGTATGATTCAATGAGCTTAGAAAGGCTGGTATTTTTTCTCCTGGCGTAGGATTTTGCTCTTTCAATAACTTGATTATCAAGCTTTAAAGTTAGTTTATTATCCATGTTTTGATAATTATACGTACAAATATAATAAATAGTACGTATAAAAACAAGTTTGGATAAGAAAAAATTTGATAAATTTTAATGATAGGCGGCTCATTACCTTTGTAGACGAGAATCATTGAGAGAAAAATTCAGGTTGTTGTTACTTTATTCGCGCACCCTTGAGGGTTTACAGTTCGGCTCCCTGCCTGCAGCAGGCAGGCGCTCACTGTGACGGTGGTTAAGGCTCGGCTCCGCTCGACTTAGAGATTGCAGCTCAATGAAAAGCTAAACCAACTCCAAGTTTTGGATAAAATAGTGCCAAATCATTGCTGTTATGATTGGGTATGGAAAACAGGACATCCAATTTAAAATGCCAGTCCAGATGTTCGTTAATTTTTTTCAAATAGCCAATTGTAAGTCCCGGCCTGAAGCCATCTGCCATAAGCAACTCTTCACTTTCAGTATTACCACTCGATACTGCAGTTGGTCCATAAAGTACCTGGTTGGTGTCGCGGGAATAAACCTCATATTTATATACATCCCTTATTGCAAATATTAAATTAAGTTTTCCTTCCAGATACATTGCATTGGACACATTTTGCATTACCCAATATTTATATCCGAATGATGGATTGAATGACATAACCGAATGATTCCTGACATTAATTTTATAAGTATCCGCACCTATCAAACTTACTGATCCGGGATAAATAGTATCTATATTGTAAGGTTGCTGAAAAAAATTATCCCATTCCAATCCAAGAGTAATGTTCGATTTTTTTGAAATACTTAAGTCGATTGTATAATTTAATGAATAGTTATATACAACAGGACTTTCGAAATTACCAATACCAAAATTAGCATTGAGGTAATGGCGGTGGGGCTCACCGGCGAAGACTGTGCTTATGGTGGAGATATAGAATAAAATTAGCGGGAAAAATCTTTTCATATTGGCATAAAACGAGAAAAATTGGAATTTAGTGTATGCCTGAAAATTCTGCTATAAAGGCTACACTTCGACAAGCTCAGTGCGGCGCGAATTACTAATTTTTACGGATATACGGATTAGGTCCACTGCCCTCGCCTGTCACCTCAAAGAAATACTAAACCAATTCCAAGCTTTGGATATAATAAAGCTAAATCTCTCGGATTCTGATCAGGAACAGCAATTATGAGATCAAACTTAAAATGCCATGCAAAATGTTCATTTATATTTTTCAAGTATCCGAATGTCAGACACGGCTTGATGTTATCCGGACCCCAAATGTATCTACCATGAGTCTCTTTATTTGTCCAGGAATAGGGTCCCAATTGCAATGTTTGATTGAAATCTCTGTAATAATATTCATATTTAGCCACCTTCACAATATCAACTACAATATAGATTTTGGCTTCAAGATAAAGTGCTTTTGATTTACTTTTCTTTAACCAGTATTTGTATCCCAATGAAGGCTCAAGAGTCATCGTTTTATAATTTATAAAATAATACTGAGGAGTTGGGGCACCGGTTGTGTTAGGTCCATTAATGAAATTGGTGTCAACAGGATATTCAACGTGCTGAAAATAATTTTCCCACTCCAATCCTAATGTAATGGACGATCTTTTGGAAATGTTTAAATCGATGGTGTAATTTAGTGAATAGTTATAAATAAGCGGACTTTTAAAGTTGCCCAGTCCGAAATTTGCGTTGAGATAGCTGCGGGGTGGTTCACCGGCAGAGGCAGTGCTGATGGTGGTAAAATAGAATAAGGTTAGTAGAAAAAATCTCTTCATGTAGGCTCTAAACGTGAAGAGATGGGATTTAGTGTTTGCAAGAGTATTCTGTAATAAAGGCAACGAATTACAAATATATACGGATATACGGATTAGGATTCCAATCAAGAATCCATACAAATAGGCTGTGAGACGAAATAATTGAATTACTTTTTTGTTTTGATTATGTCCTTAACCTGATCAATAATCCTTTCTTTAAATTCTTTTTTTACTCGTCGATTTTCAAAAAACCAAAAATCATCATTAACATCTTTCCAATTACCCAGTTCCAAACCATCATTTACTCCTACAAAAGCAAATTCTGTGGACTTTTGGTCAATTGGTCGAGTCCATGTAAACAAAATCTGATTTTTATCCTGATAATAGAAGTAATTGAAATACCAATAAGAATTTGAATCACGTCCTTCTGAAGATTTCAAGTCCACATTGGTTTGTCCATCCATTGTAACAGGCGGGACAACGAAATGTGGGTTTTGAATCTTAAACTCCTCAATTGCATCTATAACTTCTTTTTCAGGGGCATGTATTTCATAAATCTCCGCGAAAGGATAACTTCCAGGTGCAAGAAATGTCACCATTTTCCAGAATGCAAATAGGCAAATTAAAATAATGATAATAAGCTTAATTGGTCGATTCATTTTGTGACACTAATTTAGAATACACAGAAAGCTATATTCAGTGTAAATTAAAGATTTATTTGGAAGAATGGACCAAGGTACTTCTCAAATGCATTAAGGAGCATTTAAGGTTTTTGTTACTTTATTCGCGCACCTTTGAGGGTCTACACAGTTCGGCTCCGCTCACTGTGACGGTGTTTGAGTCTCGGCTCCGCTCGACTTTCGTAAAATATTAATGGAATGAGATAAGAAATCTTATAATTGAAATCCGAATTTCCTTTATGATAATTTTCGTCAAAATTTAGCTTACTCCTTCACAAACCTACTAGTAAGGAACTCCATTTCAGTTCTGATGGTTACGAGATAAATGTTTGGAGCAAATGTGGCATAATTAATTTCTGCAACAAATTCAGGAGTGGTCATTGATCCAGAAGAGTGGTAGATAATTTTTCCATTTACATCTGTTACTTGTAAAACATACTTTTCACCTCTGAAATTGTGACAACTCACAATTGCCAATGAGTGGGATGAATTATAATGCACATTTAGACTGGCACGATCATTATCATCATTTATTGATCCTGACTTAGATTGTTCAGGGTCAAAAGGAGGCATACAAATAATCTTAACCTTTAATGGGTTGGAAGTACTGTCGCAGCTATTCCAATCTGTGACCTGGCAAGTGTATTTACCTCCTGACCATGCATCGTAATATGAATTAGTAGCACCAGAGATAGCATTGGAGTTCATATACCATTGGTAAGAATAACCCGCACTGATGGTCGCATCTAAATGAACAGTATCACCCAGACACATTTCCAAATTGCTTGCAGCCATAATAAATACAGGCGGCCGGGGAAATGGAATAACTGTAACTGATGCCATACTACTACAACCATTGGCAGAGGTGACTGTGACAATGTAGTCTCCTCCTACACTCACCGGTGTTGTTTGTGCAACACTTCCCGTAGACCAGGAATAACCGTTAAACCCTGATCCTGCATCAAGGATGATTGATGTTCCCGGACAAAAATTGTTGTTACCTGTTATTACCGGAATTGAAGGAGACGGTATCACGTTAATTACTATAGAATCGCAGGCTGTAACCCCACAAGTATCTTCTGCTCTTACAAAATAAGTGATTGTATCATTAGGTGTGAATGTTATGCTTGAACCGTTACCTACCGGAGCACCACCGCAAGAATCCGTAAACCATTGAAAACTTCCACCCGGGTTTAATACTCCACCATACTGTGTAAGTGAAACCGGCTGACCGGAACAAATTGTATTGTTAATGGCGTTGGAATAAATGGTTGTTGGCATTGTGGAGCAAGAGGTATTGGTGCTTCCGTATTTGCTAATTGCTATATCAGATGCTCCTGAAGGAGATAATTCGTAAACACCATTAGTAACATCAAAATCTGTTGTATTGGTAAATAAATTAGTGAGAATTAAATTATCGAATTGATCAGACAAAACAAACCCCGTTTCGTTTTCCCAAATTTGGTTATCTAACAAGATCAAATTGCCTGTGCTATCCATTTCTATAATCTCAAGATAACCTGGAAAATCGATTTTTGACCCTACAACAACAACATGTCCTGAATTATTTACTGTTAAAGAAGTTCCTGTAATATGATCAGACCAGTTTAAAGCAGGAAATATTTTCTTCCATATTAGGTTACCAGACGCACCATATTTAACAACAAACATGTCCATGGTATTATTAAAAGTCGAAGTCACTGTATCCAATCCCGATCCTGGATCAAAATCAACAGTACCACTAAACCCACTGGATACATAAAGTTGTCCTTCAATTCCGGAAAAAAGAAATGTTGGATACACATACCCATCATGGCCAATGAACCCACCTAGCTTTTCTGCCCAAACAAAATTTCCACCAGCATCCAGCTTCAATAAAAAAACATGATCGTTATCGGTTGCTGTCATATTAAAAATACCAGGTCCCGGATCAAAATCAAATGTTGAATTAAATAAACCGGAATAATACGAATTCCCAAGACCATCTATTGCCACACTACTAGTGATAGTAGTATTCCAGATGTCTCCGAATGCATGCGCCCACAAAAATTCACCAGCATCATTCAACTTTAACACATAAAAATTATCATCATAGGGATTTGCGGTCAAAAAATGGGTTCCTGGCCCCGGATCAAAATCAATTGTATCCCGAAATCCTCCCGTAATAAAAATATTTCCAGAACCGTCCACTTCAATATCGACTATAAATTGATAATTGTAATAATTTACTTCCAATTTTTTAGCCCAACGAAAATTCCCGCTTGCATCCAAACTTGAAATAAAATAAGACTTATCACCAAAACTATTTCCAATCAGGTTAAATACTCCCGAACCAGGATCAAAATCAACTGTATCAGAAAAGAATCCTGCTACATAAACATTTCCTGCATTGTCACTTTTGCCAAATAATCCATAATCTAAAGACGGTCCTCCAAAACTTTTAACCCATTCTAAATTACCGGATGAATTTAACTTTCTAATAAAAACATCTTTATTTCCAGAATAATTTGCAAAAACAACGCCTGAATCCGGATCGAAATCTACATTACCTTCAAATCCTCCGGAAACATAAAAATTGCCGTTGGCATCCACTCCTGGTTCATTATGAGTTATGCTACTCCCTACTACACTATTTGCCCAAACTAAACTTCCGAAACTATCTAATTTACAAATGAAGACATTTGAAATCCCTTCACATGCCAAATTTAATATTCCTGAAGATGGATCAAAATCTGCTATTGCATTAATATAACCGGTCACAAAAATGTTAGAATTCGAATCAGCTGTAATTACGAATGATCTGAAACCTCCAATTAGACCAGCCCATATGAAATTTCCAGAATTATTGAATTTGCATACAAAAACTTCTGAACCTGAAACTGGTGTTAGATTAAATACACCCGGACCCGGATCAAAATCAACTACTCCCCAGACACTATAACCTGTTAGTATGAGGTTTTCGTTACTATCAAACGTAAGACCACTAGATTTTCCTTCACCTTGTATTGAATTCGCCCAAATATAATTTCCTAAAGAATCGTATTTTGCCACAAACGGTGAACCATCAAATGAAGAAGAAATTGATATTAAGTTTTGAATTCCAGGCCCAGGATCAAAATCACTTGTATCATCAAATGTTCCGGATATATAAATTTCATTATCTGAATCACAAATGATAGATGAAGCATGTGCTATATTGGATGTCCCACCAAAATTAGTTGCCAAAATGAAATTTCCATCCTTGTCCAATTTGCAAATAAACATTTTGCCATTCAAACTATTCAAGAAGTAGGTGCCAAGTCCAGGATCAAAATCGATATTACCGGTTGAACTGGTGTAACCGGCAACTAAAATATTACCGGAAAAATCAATAAAAATTGAATTTGACTCAATATAATTTGCAAATCTTTTGTCCCACAGAAAAGTCCCGGTATTACTAAACTTTGCTACAAAAGCTAAACCGCCAAGACTCCCAGTTATATAGACATTGCAGGAATCGTCAGTTTTAATTGTAGTACCAATTGCGATTATACTTTGATACGCAGATATTACTTTATTTGCCCATAAATAATTTCCGGCCGAATCCCATTTACATACAAATATATTTGAAATCGATCCTGCAGATGTTAAATTTTGAATTCCTACTCCTGGATCAAAATCAACAGTGTGAAAGAAAGTACCAGTTGTATAAATATTGGAAGAATCGTCCAAATAAATTGATGCTGCTCCAGTTGCTTGAATCGTCTTCACCCAAATTAAATTCCCGGAAGAACCGTATTTACTTACAAACATACTATTATAGCACTCAGATTGGATAACATGCATGCCTGGTCCTGGATCAAAATCTGCAACACCGGAAAATTTACCCAAAACATACACATTACTATCCTTATCAACTACTACCGAATGACCGGCATCATTTGACTCTCCAGCTGTATGTTTAGCCCATTCAAGATTGGGTTGTGCCTTTAGAATTCCGGAAACTAAAGAAAACACAATTAATAAGCCAACGAAAAAAAATCTTATCTCTCTAATGTTGCGATTTTTCATGAAAATGAATTAGGAGATGAATTGCTTACTTTACAGGTTTGAATTAGAAAGGTATCAAGACAAACTTAAGGAATACATAGCGTAATAGCAAATTGGTAGAAGTCTACTGTTGTAATATGAACATTCTACATCCTCGTCCCTACCCGCGTGGCCGGCGCTTCAGACGAGGGCGAGATTCGTGGTGCTTAACATGTGATAATTCTAAAACAGTTGAGCTTATAAATATTCTCAATTTAATTTATAATAAATATAAAACCCAACTCCAAATGTATCAATAGAAATTTTTACTGGTGCTTCATTAATTCCAGTAATGTCATATTGATAAGTAGCCTCTACTTTCCCACTCAATATTTTACTAAAATTGAATGCTCCTCCACCTGAAAACATTAAATCAGCACTGAAGTTATTATATTCAAATTGTTGCTTACCACTACGAAGATTATCATTAGCATATAAATCTGCTTCCTCAATAAATTGATGGGTACCTACTAAAAAATTCGGTACAACACCAGCTCCAAGAAACAAACCGGAATTATTCTTATTTGAATATGCATAAAATTTAACTGGAATTCGAATAAAAGAATAAGAATATGCGGAGCTTGTAACAGGGATTGGACCGTGCAGATAAGTGGTATCTAACCAATCCAAATAAAAATCAAGATCTGAATCCTCATAACTAAAACTTTTTTTTGAAAATTCAATTCCTATTTCCACTTCAAAATGCTTGGAGATTTGTTGTGCCATCCGAAATTCAACACCCCAATTTACGCTAACTTCAAGATTTAACTCGCATACATTTTCAATGTCCTGATAAAATACACTTTCTTCAACAGTATTTTCAAACCTGGCCATTCCAACATGCCAGTCCATCCCAATTCCGATAGAAGTTCCATGAAATTTTCTGATAGTATCTGATGAATTTTGAGCAACACCAATGTTTGCACTAAAAATAAAAAATATAAAAAAGCATGCGAGTTTATTCATACAAAACAGGATATTTCGGAAATGTACAATTTTTTCCTTTCAATTTCAAAAAGCACCAATTTGTGCTTTGGTTGATACTTACTTCTTCTGAATAACTTTACCTCAATGGCCCGCAACCGCTCCATCCAAAACCTTCACCATTTCCCCTGTTAACGATTTCCTGGCATATTTTTCTACGTTGATGGAATTTACATTCAAAGTTCCGGATTTGAATTTTTCGTAGAGAGAAGATATGTTGGAGTCCATTTTGTTTTGGTCGTCGAAGCTGATGGTGGTTCCGCTTTGAGTTTCGGTGATGATTTCCGCCGCGTCGCCATCGGGTGGTCCGATACAGAGAATTGGCCGGCGAGCAGCAAGGTATTCGAACATTTTTCCCGTAAGGATACCTTTTGCGTTTTGAGTATTATTCAGCACAAGCAACAAAACAGATGCCTGCTGCTGTTCGCGTATTACCTGGTCGTGTGGGAGGTATTCGATGTAGGTAACAATTTTTTCAAGTCCCAATTCACGAAGCGAATTCCGCACCGCGATATCGACCTTCCCCGTAAGGCGAATTTGTAGCTGATTTGCGAATGCAGGATTTGTTTTTGTTAAAGCTGCTATAGAACTCCACAACTTGAAAGGATTGCGCGATCTTACCAGTGTTCCTACGTGTGAAATGATAAATTTTTCGTTGGCTTGAAATGTATTGGAAGAGTCGGCAGTCGGCAGTTGCCAGTTGGCAGTCGGGCTTTTTGGAAAATTTAATGATTCGGAGTTTGATTGGATGTCTTCTGTATCGTAGCCATTTGTTATTACATCAACCTTGCGATTAAAGTCTCTTTCAAATTCCTCTTGCATTGTTTTGCCTACTACAACAACTCTTGATGCGCTTGTTACCACTTCGCGTTCTAACCGATGGTGTTTTGCATCAGCTAACGTTGTTAGCATAAGGTCTTTGTAGTAGTCGATGTTGGTCCAGGGATCGCGGAAATCTGCTACCCAGGGAATATTGAATTTCTTCGACAACTGCATCGCGATAAGGTGCATGCTGTGAGGCGGACCGGTGCTGACAATTGCGTCGACTTTATTATTCTGAAGATAATTGCTTAAATACTTTACGGAAGGCTTTATCCAGTAACAACGGGCATCCGGAATGAAAAGATTGCCACGCAGCCATACCGATAATTTTTCAGCAACTCCTGGCTTTTTTTTCTCCGTAAGGAAACCGGTATTGATTTTCTCACCTTTTCCGGCACCGATAAACTTTTTATAAATGCTGTAAGGCTCCCAGATTTTGGTTCTGAGTATTTCTGTCCCGGGTGGAATGTCTTTTGCAAGTGATTCGTCGATGACGGGCATCTCTCCGTTTTCAGGAGTGTACACAATTGGTCGCCATCCGAATTGTGGTAAGTATTTCACGAACTTTAACCAACGCTGTACGCCTGCTCCGCCGCCTGGGGGAAAGTAGTAAGTTATGATGAGCACGTTTTTCATCGATACAGTCGGCAGTCGCCAGTAGGCAGTTGGCAGTGGTTTCTGAGTGTAATATGAACTTTTGTGTTCGGGTTAGTGGTCATTAGTCATTGGTCATTAAAAAGTCAGGGGATCATGTTTACAATGCCACTTAACACCCTACACTCGGTTCTGAGCCGAAATTAAGGACTGCCGACTGGCAACCCTTCGACAAGCTCAGGGCGACGCTGCCTACTGCCAACTATTTTTTCAGTTCTTTGAAACCGACGAAGCCAAGTAACAGAATGAGCATGATAGAACCAGCTAAAGCAATCCGTTCACCATTGCGGTAGACGGCGGGTTCGAATTTGAATTCGATGGTGTGCTGGCCTGAAGGAACTCGCATGGCTCTTAAAACATAATTAGCACGCACGTGAGGCACTTCTTTGCCATCGAGGTAAGCATTCCAGCCTTTGTCGTAGTAAATTTCCGAGAGCACTGCAAATTGCTCAGAAGCCGCACTTGTTTTGTAGGTAAGATGATTGGCTTTGTAATCGGTGAGCTTGATAGTGGCTGTAGAATCAAAGTTGATGGAAAGTCCTTTCACCTGATCGTTGTAACGCTGATCCACTATTGCAGTCTCGCGTGGCTGGAAACCTGTGAGCGCAGTCATTTCGGAATCGGCATTAGCAACAATCTTGATATCCTTTACAAACCATGCTGCACCTAATGCGCCCGGGTTTTGTTGCGCCATTGGTTCTCCACCCTTTTCAGGAGCAAGAATAAAATATTTTGCGTTAAGCATGTCGAGTACCGCCATGTTGTTCTGACTGATCTGGAACTCGATCAACTCCTGGTAACGCTTCAGTTTCGCACCGTGGTATCCACCAATTGAATGATGGAAATACGAAGTAGTAGCATCATTGAACGTGCTCACTGTGGTATTCATCACGCGGAAGCCGGGTTCTTTATCCTGCATGATGGCCATGTCAGCCTGTGATGGAGTAAAGACAGCTTTTGCACGGGAAGCAGATGTAAAGTTTTCACTGTTTAAATAACGTTTATTCACGCTCCACATATCCACAAGAATCAATGCTGCTATTCCAAGGATTGCATAAGTAAATTGCATTTTGTTTTTAAACGACAACCATAACAAAGTAAATGCAGCTCCAATGAAGAACAAGGAACGCAATGCATCCATACGAAGTGCAGATGCCCTGTCTTCACGAATTGCAGTAACCAGCCAATCGTATTGTTCAAAATTTTTATCGACTTCAGAAGTAAAATCAAAGAAGAGTCCTGGCATAAGCGTAAAAAGCAGACAAATTCCTCCGGTGATATAAAGCGACCACATCAAAGCCTTCTGCTTTAATTTTGAATCGGTCTTAGTCTGGAAGAACGCACTGAGTCCCATCACAGCAAGGAGCGACACAGTAAATCCTGCCATAGCAAGAATCATTGAAACTGTGCGGAATTTGTTGTAACCGGGAAGCGTGTTAAAGAATATATCGGTGAACGCCTGGAAGTTCTTACCCCAGGATAGCATCACAAAAATGACAGTACCAATAAGCAACCACCATCGGTATTCACTTTTTACCAGGAAGATTCCCAGTACGAAAAGAAAAATTATGATAGCACCGAAATAAACCGGTCCTGCAGTATATGATTGAGTTCCCCAATACAGCGGAACACTTTGAATGAATTGATTTGCCTGTGCTCCTGCTCCGTTTGCATTGAGTGCTTTGTACGTTGCAGAATTCTTATTCAGCGCCGATGATGAAGCGCCACCCATAAAGTCAGGCATCAACAAAGTCATCGTCTCTCCTACTCCATAACTCCATGCGAGCGCATAATCTTTATCCAGTCCGTCGGATGTTTTTTTCTCATGCAGTTCAGAAGGACCGCGTGTGGAATATTTACCATATTCGTAAGTCGCCCAAAGACTGGTGATGTTGGGAAGGATTGCAAGGATAGCAGCTCCCGCAAGAACCGCAGCAGATTTCATTAAATGGGGCAACTCTTTGCTGCGAATATTTTTTACCAGCTCCACCACACACAGCATTCCCAATGCTAACGCCAGGTAATATGTGATTTGAAGGTGGTTGGCATAAATTTCAAGTGAAAGTCCAAGTGCCGTGAGTGCGCCTCCGAGTAAATACTTCTTATCAAATACCAGCAAAAACCCTGCAATGACAAAAGGTACGAGTGCAATGGCGTGCATTTTCGAGTTATGCCCGGCCATGATAATAATGAAATTATAAGAGGCAAATGCGTAGCCTATTGCTCCTGCGACTGCAATTCTGTAATCGATTTTCAGACAAAGCAACATGATGTAAAAGCCCAGCAATGCCAGGAAAATATAGCCAAACGGAGCCGGCATCCATAGCATTAAAATATCATTGATGTATTTCACAAGGTTGGCCGGATACAATACAGAGATCTGGTAAGCCGGCATCCCACCGAACATGGAGTTAGTCCACAAAGGTTCACTGTGATATTCCGCCCTGAAATCCTGTACTTCCTTCGACATCCCCTCCCATTGCTGAATATCGTGCTGACTGAGTACTTTTCCTTCCATCACAGGAGAAAAATAGATGGCGCAAATGGCGATGAAAAATAAAATTACATAGAGGTGAGGGAGGAGAGACTTGAAGTTTATTTTCATACAAGGAAATGTGTGAATGGGGGAATGAGAGAATTAGTTAATGGGAGAATGGGAGAATAAGGGAATGAGGGAATGGGTGAATAATTTCGAGTAAAAATACTAAAATTTTTATACTGAATACATTCTCTCAACTGGCTACCCATTGATGAACTCTGGGCAACACTGCCGACTGCCTACTGCCTACTGGCAACTGGCAACTTTTTTCTACTTCACTTCTTCATAATCCACATACCCACCGTCGTCATCACGCTGCTGCTGTTGTTTTTTTACTCCCGGATCTATGGTGATATGTCCTTCAGGCATTTTTTGTGTGTTGCCTTGCCTCCGGTTCATTTCGTCCTGCATCTTTTTGTTGATGGCATTGAATGACGTGACCACAAACATCCGGCTTAGGAAGCGGAGGATGAAAAAAATACTTACGATAATGATTAAAAACTTGAGCATTGGGAGTACTAATTACGAATTCTTTGAGGAACCACCTCGAATCTACTAATTACGAATTTAGTGACAAGTGCTTAAATGAGTAACAAATTTATAGTGACGAGTGGCGAGTGACGCGTGACGAGTTCTTAATCGAGTAACAAGGTTTATTATAATGGGCCATTATTGATAATCGCTAATTCCAACTTTCCATAAAACCACTCGTTACTCGCTACTCGTCACTCGTCACTGTTTTTATTTACTGAGGTACATTGATTTTTCTTTGTACAGATGCCTGAAATATGGATCTTCCAGGGAGTCGATGAAGCGGATGGCTTCTCCTGTGGATTTCATTTCAGGACCGAGTTCTTTGTTGACATTAGGGAATTTATCGAACGAGAAAACGGGTTCTTTAATTGCGTAACCAAATTTAGCAGGCTCAATCGTAAAGTCTTTGAGCTTGTTTGCACCGAGCATAACTTTTGTGGCGATGTTGATGTACGGAACCTGGTGCGCTTTCGCGATGAATGGCACTGTGCGTGATGCACGTGGATTGGCTTCAATCACATACACTTTCTCATGTTTAATTGCAAACTGGATGTTGAGCAATCCGCGGATATCCAATGCCAGTGCGATCTTTTTCGAATACTCACGCATTTGGTCGAGTACGTTATCCGACAAGTTGAAAGGAGGCAACACTGCAAACGAATCACCGGAATGGATTCCTGCAGGTTCAATATGCTCCATAAGTCCGATGAACTGAATATCTGACCCATCGCAAATCACATCCGCTTCAGCTTCTTCAGCACGGTCGAGGAAATGATCGATAAGGACACGGTTTCCCGGAAGGTTTTTCAATAATTTAATTACAGCATGCTCGAGTTCTTCGTCGTTGATTACAATGCTCATACCTTGTCCGCCCAACACATACGACGGCCTTACAAGGACAGGGTAACCTACATTCTTAGCAACTTCGAGTGCCTCTTCAGCTGATTCAGCAACACCGTACAAAGGGTATGGAATGCTCAGGCTCTTCAGCATATCAGAGAACCTTCCGCGATCTTCTGCAAGGTCCATACTGTCGAAAGAAGTACCAATGATTTTAACACCTTTCTGGTGCAGTTTCTCAGATAACTTCAACGCGGTTTGTCCGCCAAGCTGCACGATTACACCTTCAGGTTTTTCAAACTCCACCAGCTCGTAAATATGTTCCCAGAAAACGGGTTCGAAATATAGTTTATCAGCAATATCAAAATCAGTTGATACAGTTTCAGGATTGCAATTCACCATGATAGCTTCATATCCTGCTTCACGCGCGGCAAGCACACCGTGTACACAAGCGTAATCGAATTCAATTCCCTGGCCAATGCGATTCGGTCCTGAACCAAGTACTATGATTTTCTTTTTATCGGTGCGGACAGATTCGTTTTCGGTGTGGAAAGTTCCATCAGCAGTAGTGAATCCGTTTTCAAAAGTGGAATAGAAATATGGAGTTTTCGAAGCGAATTCAGCGGCACAGGTATCGACAGTTTTGTAAATCCTGCGAATGCCCATTTCTTTTCTTTTCTCATACACATCATCTTCGGTCACATTACCAAGTGTGAATGCGATTTGAGAATCGGAATAACCTTTTTGTTTTGCTTCGAGGAAGAGATCGTGAGGAAGGTTGGAAAGCTGGTACCTTTTCAACTCTGCTTCAAGCTGCACAAGTTGCTGTATCTCGTTAAGGAACCATTTATCAATTTTAGTCAGGTTGAAAATCGACTGTACAGGAACACCCAGCTTAAGGGCTTCTTTCACATGAAAGAGACGATCCCACGATGGATTTTCGATGCTGTGCACGATATCATCCACACGAGTCCAGCCTTTACCATCAGCACCTAATCCCATGCGGTTTATCTCCAGCGACTGACATGCTTTCTGAAGTGCTTCAGCGAAACTACGACCGATACCCATTGCTTCACCTACTGATTTCATCTGAAGTCCGAGACTGCGATCGCAGCCAGGGAATTTATCAAAGTTCCAGCGTGGTATTTTTACAATTACGTAATCGAGAGATGGTTCAAAAAATGCAGATGTAGACCCGGTGATCTGATTTTTCAGTTCATCGAGGTTGTACCCGATTGCCATTTTCGCAGCAATTTTCGCAATTGGATAACCAGTTGCTTTTGATGCAAGCGCAGATGAGCGTGATACACGAGGATTGATTTCAACGGCGATGATACTTTCATCTTCAGGATTCACTGCAAACTGCACGTTACAACCACCTGCGAATTCACCAATGGCACGCATCATTTTGATCGCCAGGTTTCGCATGTGCTGATACGTTTTATCACTCAGTGTCATGGCCGGTGCCACGGTAATTGAATCACCGGTATGAATTCCCATCGGGTCAAAATTCTCGATGGAGCAAATGATAATTACGTTGTCGATGTTATCACGCAGCAACTCGAGTTCATATTCCTTCCATCCAAAAACTGCTTTTTCAATCAGCACTTCGTGAATTGGAGATGCCTGGAGTCCACGCATCAGTTTATCTTCAAATTCATCCTTCTTAAAAACAAAACCCGCCCCTGTACCACCAAGTGTGTAAGAAGGACGGATTACAAGAGGATAACCAAGATTCTGTGCGATTTCTTTTCCCTCAAGGAAAGAGTTGGCCACTTTTGAAGGTGCTACTCCCACCCCGATATCAATCATCAACTGACGGAATAATTCACGATTTTCAGTAGTTTCAATTGCCTGGATGTTGACCCCGATAATCCGAACGCCATACTTTTTCCAGATACCGCGCTCATCAGCTTCTTTTGCGAGATTGAGTGCAGTCTGTCCACCCATGGTAGGAAGTACAGCATCAATTTTCCGCTCTTCCAGAATCTGAATAATCGACTCAGTAGTCAGCGGTAAAAGGTAAATATGATCGGCCGTGACCTTGTCGGTCATGATGGTAGCCGGATTGGAATTTATAAGGGAAACCTCAATGCCCTCTTCCTTCAGTGACCGGGAAGCCTGGGAACCACTGTAATCGAATTCGCAGGCCTGGCCGATAATGATTGGTCCGCTTCCTATGATCAGGACGGACTTTATGGAAGGATCTTTTGGCATGAAGAAGGGGTTTAAACGGGTGCAAAATTACCTAAAAAAGTTACAAGATGGAAGAAAAAAAGTGACGAGTTACGAGTTGCGCGTGACGAGTTTTGTGGGGTTGAAAAGGGAATACAAAATGTGAATTCATTGAGGATGAATAATCTTGATTTTATATGCAGAAACATTGCCCGTAGAGACGCAATGCATTGCGTCTCTAAACTAATTTCAAAATTACAAAAGCAATGCCTTGCGTCTTGGTTAAGAAATCTGAATCACGAATCGCAACACCTTGTATCTGAAGCAGAATGGTAAATTATGCATCGCAATGTCTTGTGTATCAGATAAGAATGCGGAAAATAAATCGTCTGTCATGATCATTTGTGCAAGTCAGGGCTGAAGCCCGGTTTTATTTTTTTCATCAACCCCCACCCTGAAGGGTGGGGTTACAAAAGGGAAAGCCATGATCATATTACAAAGAAGACTTTCCCCGTAGAGACGCAATGCCTTGCATCACGGTAGACAAATCAGCATCCCACCCTGAAAATCGGTTTACAAAAAAAGGAAGGCATTTCAACTTTCACCGAACTAGCTCCCTCTCCTTTGGAGAGGGCCGGGGTGAGGCAAACGGGTGATCTGTGATTAAAGCAAAAACCCCGAAAAAACGATCAATTTGACCATTTTTTCGGGGTTTTAGGGTGATTTTGGGCGTTTTTGACCCGAAATCAGCTTATAATTTCACGAAGCGTTTTACGATCATGGAACCTGATTCAGTATTAATTCGGACCATGTAAGTGCCAGTGGTGAGTGATTCAAGAGGAACAGAAATATCGGTTACTGCGTCCGACAAATTCTGCATTTGGGCCACTACCCTTCCGGTGATGTCGGTGATGAGAATTTCACGGATGCGTGCTGCTTCGCCGGTGGAAATATGAAGGATATCATTAGCAGGATTCGGGTAAACCGAAACATGGCTTGCATCCAATTCTTCCACTCCTACGCCGGTACAATCAATAGAACTGGAAATTTCCTTCATGCACACACCGTTATCAATAAAGAACATCACATTCACAATTCCGGTATAGCCGATACAATCAAACACTTCTCCCGGTATTGGAGGCCCGCCGTTCACTGAATAACTATTGGTGTAATTCACAGCACCAGTTGGCTGGCACGGACTCATATCAAGAGATAATGTATAATCAATTTGCAAAGTGGTAGCACATGTGGATACGTCACTGAACACACTGTTGTAAAGGAAATTTGAAGTATCGTCGAGACATTGTGTCGGGAATACCTGCATTGCGAAATGCACCAGCTCTGTTGCAGGAGCAAGTGTGAAGAACACAGTGAAATTTAACACACCGATTGTGGTTTGTCCCGCATCAGGAACAAAATTATTTGGAAATCCTGCTGCGATAAAGTCAGGTACCATTTGTGAACCAATCTGGTTGTATAATTCATCGTAAAACACTACATTGAAACCAAGACGGTTTTGCGGATCACCTGTAAAATCAACATGGATAGAATACACCACTGAATCAACAGCACATATAGAATCAGAACTTACAAATTCAAGTGGTCCGAGTAAAGTTGCGCAGCTGAATGTAATTGGTCCGACCCATTTGAACATGGGTGCATTGAGTTCATTGGATCCAGTCCATCCTGTGGTAGGAGCCACGAATTCAATATCGGAATGAATTAAATTATCAGCGAGTATCCACGAATTCGCATCGTTCAGGGAGAATGCCGTGCCTCCTCCTACCTGTGGGGAAGAAAGGAAATAAGTGGAATCGGTTCCCGGCACATAGGTAAGTTGTTTGGTAATGATGCCTGCAGTGTTCGCAGGAACTATAGTCCATGTAGCGCCACCATCTGTAGTGCGAATAGCATCTGCGACAGCAATACCAGGACTACCATTAGTAGCGATACCATTATTTGCATCACGGAAAGCAATATCACTGATATAAGAACCTGCATAAGGAGTTGTTGCAACCGTCCAGTTCAGACCGCGATCAGTTGTTTTATATATCCTCCCAAAGTTGGTTCCAAACCAAAGTGTGCTATCTCCATTGGCAGTGAAGACTGAAGTGATTCCGAATTCACCGGTTTGATTAACCGGGATGTTTGCCTGTGCAGTACGAACCCAGTTCGTTCCGCCATCGGCAGTGGTATAAATTTCAAAATAACCTCCGTTTGGATCTCCCATGCACATACCGTTATTGGCATCCCAGAAATAAACCATGTTTGGAAAACCTGCAGGTGCGGCAAATACTGCAGAAGGTTGCCATGTCCAGTTCACTCCTCCATCAACTGTCTTTAATATTTTACCTCCAGTGCTGGGAGCAGCGCAGGTGAAAGTTTCAAACGTATAATCGTAAGTTGGGAAAGGATCGTAATTATTAGCGAACACCATTCCTCCGGAATAAGGATTCGCCGTACTACCTGCGATGCACAGACCGCCATTGGTGCTGGTGAAAACGAGATAGTATGTATTGCCGGGCGTGATTGTTACCGATGGCCAGGCAACCTGGGCCCATTGATTGGATCCTGTTACTGCAACGGTACCAGTTGCAAGCATCGTACCTCCTGCATTGGGAAGGTTGTTATACAGATCAATCGTGACATTCCCGGGTCCGGTACCTGTGGTAAGAAATATTCTTGCGCCACAAATGACACTCTGAGTAGGAACAAACGATTGCGCAAGATTAAGCTGATTAAAATTAGCCATGCATGCATCGTTGAGGAGTTGACTCACATCCACATTTGAGGATCCACTTCCAGCGGAGAGGCCGAACATGGCAACCCAGGCAGTGTCTGCATTGAGTCCGTATATGCCGGCAGGACTTAAACCCGCTGCGTTATTAATAGGGTTGGCGATCCAGAGGTTTCCTCCATCAATTGTTTTTGTGAATTCCTGCACGGGTGTCGACTGGTTTGCAGGATCAGCTGCAAGTGCCCATACAACGTTAGTATCCACAGCATCGAGGAACTGCGCATACCAGCCGGCCGTGAGTCCTGAAGGTTGCGAAACCCATTGAGCATTTAATTGTCCGCCGAAAAGAGCGATTACGAATAGTAATTTGTGAAAGTGTTTCATAGTTTTTCGGATTAAGTCAGGTGTTGCTTTGTAAATGTAGTATTTTAAAAATAACAATAACAAAAACAGACATGCAGAAATAGCCGAAAAGGCACAAAAAAAGCCGTCCCTGGTGAAAGGACGGCTTATATTAGGTTGTTTAGGGGTATTAATCTTTCATACGAAGAGATGGCTCATCAGAAACGGTAAGTTTATGACGACCTTTAGCTCTTCTGGCTGCAAGCACCCTACGACCATTGGCACTTGCCATACGTGTACGGAAACCGTGCTTATTTTTTCTTTTTCTAACCGATGGTTGATATGTTCTTTGCATAGCTTATTCTCTTAAAACGGAGTGCAAAAATAGTGAATTAATTCAATCCTAAAAATAAAATTTGCACTTAGTTTATTAATCATTGATTTTCAGTAAATTAAAAAGTAAAATATTTTTTAAATCGCTAAAAAAACCACTTGTTTGGTTAAAAAGTAGTCTTCTTTGAAATAATCGCTCACATTTACCACCTCCACCCTGCCCTTAAAAGGTTGTAATTCAGCAACCAGGTCGCCGCCTTTAAGGCAAATAATTCCATTGGGAATTGCATTTTTCTGTTTCCTGGAAATTTTCATCCGGCTCCATTTGTAAAGGTCGCCAATTGGCGCGGTGGCGCGGCTAACCACATAATCGAATTCACCAGGAAGTTTTTCGGCCCTTTCACAAATTGCAACCGCGTTTTTCAATCCGAGCTGCTGAATTACATCTTCCACCACTTTTATTTTTTTGCCGATGGAATCCACAAGAGTGAAAGAAACCTCCGGAAAAAGGATGGCGAGTGGTATTCCTGGGAAACCGCCGCCGGTACCGATGTCAAGGATGAGTGTGCCGGGTTTGAATTTTATGAATTTGGCAATGGCGAGAGAATGTAAAATATGCCGTTCGTATAAGTTTTCAATATCGGTGCGGGAAACCAGGTTTACTTTCGAATTCCATTCGGTGTAAATCGGTCCGAGCCTTGAAAAAAGAAATTTCTGAGCATCTGTTAAATCCGGAAAATATTGCTCAACTAAATTCATGGAACACGATAAATAACAAATTTAAACTAAACTCTTAGTGTCCTCCGTGCCTTAGTGCCTCCGTGTTAATAGACCCTCCACCGATCCAACTTTATAATTCCAAACTTACTATACCGTAATGGTCGCCGAGGAAAAAGGAACACGGAGGCACTAAGGCACGGAGGAACACGGAGGGATTCTTTTATGAGTAAACTAATTTTCTCCTTATAGTTTGTGCTCAGAGTTTTTCATGATTTGGTAGAGGAATTCACGCGCTCTGAAAAGTTGAGCTTTTACGGTTCCGAGTGGAAGGTTGAGTTCTTCGGCGATTTCCTCGTAAGAGCGTTCCTGGAAGTAGCGTAATTCAACGAGTTTGCGGTAACGTGGCTTTAATCTTTCCACCACATCGCGCATCATCATCACCTTTTGCTTTTTCATCATATTCTCTTCAGGATCGGGCTGACTCGATTTGATGTCGATGTTTAATTCACCACCATCATCGGTTTCAATTCCTTTATCAATTGAGAAAGTCTGTTTTCTTTTTTTGCGGATGAAATCGATGCAGTTATTGGTTGCGATTTTAAACAACCAGGTACTGAACGCATAATCCGGCGTGTATTGCCTGATATTTTTAAATGCTTTTCCGAATGCTTCGATAGTTAAATCGTCGGCATCATCACGGTTATTCACCATTTTGAGAAGCATAAAATAAATGGAATCCTTATAGCGGGACATCAATTCCGCGTAAGCTTTTTGATCACCGTTGTCGATTGCATTCTTGACAAGGTTATAATCCTTCAGCGCTTTATCACTCAGGTTAGGATTGATTTTCGCGTTAACCGACTCATCGTGTTCAGTAGTATCCTGCATTATTTCCATGTTTTATCTTTAAATAACAGGTTAGAGATTGATATGGCAGGGTATAACAACACCACTGCAAGGTCAAAGAAAGGAACCATCCATATTATATCAAACTCCGCCAATTTCTTCATGCACTTGCCAAAAATAATCATTTGCACTAACAAACGAACCAGCCAGACAGTAAGAATTATTTGCCACTGGAATCCGGTGATTATCAGACAAACCAGCGCGGCGTAAAAAAGAAACATAGAGACGAAAAAAGTACCGAGACTGAATTTGTCGCCGATCCTGTAATATTTCCCTGTGCTCATGTGACGCTTTTTTTGCTGCAACCATCCTGAGAAAGTATTTCTTGGCACCGATTCGGTAAACGATGAGGGATGTAATGAAACACGTGTGTTGGTTGCGGATGCAGTTTGATTTATGAACAAATCATCATCGCCCGACATCACATGACTGTGACTTGCAAACCCTTTATTCTTAAAGAACAACTCCTTCTTATACGATAAATTGCGGCCAACTCCCATATAAGTACGATTGGCAAGTGCGAACGAAAGATATTGTATGGCATTGAAAACAGTGTCCATCCGAATCCATTTATTAAGGAAGCCTGGATTTTTACAGTATGCACCATAACCGATCACTATTTCAGTTCCCGGTTCATAAGTCGCAACCATGTGCTTTATCCAATCAGGCGAAACCGGCTGACAATCGGCGTCAGTCAGCAAAATGAGATCGTGCTTAGCTGCTTTTATACCTAACGACAACGCGAATTTTTTACCGTGACGGTATTTTTCCTGTTCGTTGAGCGTCACTATTTTGAGTAACGGATACCGGGTCTGGAGTTCTTCCAGGAAATTTCCCGACTCATCCCACGAGCAATCGTTCACCACTACCACCTGGAATTCAGGATAGTTTTGATTGAGTACCGACTCAATGTTGAGCTTCAGATTTTTCAATTCATTCCGGGCGCAAACAATCACCGAAACAGGTTCAGAAACAGATCGCTCAGCAGGCTTTACATAGCCGGCAAGTTTACTGAAAACACCCAGCAGGTAATACAACTGAATCAACAACGCACAGCCAAGCAAAATTGCTACCCATCCCCCCAATTCATCAAAACGAATCAACTCCATGTTACATAATTATCCTAAGGACACAAATCTAGGAGGTATTACTCGGGACATTATTTCTATCTT
>Ga0190274_10000173_pt1 | contig 43794 bp, 50 predicted proteins | sample Popmic531T_FD_133002 | JGI IMG/M metagenome (GOLD analysis project Ga0190274, IMG submission 133002) | Populus adjacent soil microbial communities from riparian zone of Yellowstone River, Montana, USA - 531 T | ecosystem: Environmental > Terrestrial > Soil > Riparian zone | place: USA: Montana... | reverse complement strand
GAAATACCCTTCCTGTTTCTTTTTCTCCATCGAAGCGCCGGAATCCTTGTCGATGACGCGACCCTGTCGCTCCGAAGTGGTCGCAACCAGCATTTCCTCGATGATGCCGGGCAGCGTCTCGGCTTCGCTGTCGATGGCACCGGTCAGCGGATAGCAGCCCAGCGTCCGAAAACGCACCTTGCGCAGCTGCGGCTTCTCGCCAGGCGCCAGTGGCATGCGCTCATCGTCCACCATGATCAGCGCGCCGTCGCGTTCCACTACGGGCCGCTGTTTGGCGAAATACAGCGGCACAATGGGGATCTTTTCCTGGTGGATGTACTGCCAGATGTCCAGCTCGGTCCAGTTCGACAGCGGGAACACCCGAATGCTCTCGCCCTTGTTCTTGCGCGCGTTGTACAGCTGCCAGAGCTCCGGCCGCTGCCGCTTCGGATCCCAGCGATGCTGCGCCGAGCGGATCGAGAATACGCGCTCCTTGGCGCGCGACTTTTCCTCGTCGCGGCGGGCGCCGCCGAAGGCGGCGTCGAAGTTGTAACGATCCAGTGCCTGCTTCAGGCCCTGCGTTTTCATGATGTCGGTATGCACGGCAGAACCATGCACGAACGGACTGATGTTCATTGCCACGCCATCGGGATTGACGTGCACGATCAGGTCCATGCCCAGGCGCCGCGCAGTCTCGTCGCGAAACGAGATCATTTCGCGGAACTTCCAGGTCGTGTCCACATGCAGCAGCGGAAACGGCGGCCGCGCCGGATAAAAGGCCTTGATGGCCAGGTGCAGCATCACCGAGCTGTCCTTGCCGATCGAGTACAGCATCACCGGGCGCTCGCACTCGGCGATCACCTCACGCATGATGTGAATGCTCTCGGCTTCGAGGCGCTCGAGATGGGACAGCCTGCTCATTCGGGAATGCTTTCCGGTGCTGGAAATGGCGCGAAATTCTATAGTTTTCGCGCGGATATGTCTTTATTCAGATTGGCCATGGAAGGAACGAATCACCGTGACGCAGTCGCCGCTTGCTGACCGGGTCATTGCAATAGCCGAGTCGCGCGAACTGGACGTATTCGCCGCACTGCTGGAGCGTCGCGGCGCCCACGTGCTGCGCTATCCCTTGATCAGCATCGCCGACGCGCCCGATCCGGTCCCGGTGCTGGACTGGCTGCGGCGGTTCAGCGCCGGCGCCTGCGACGATCTGATCCTGTTGACTGGCGAGGGCCTGCGCCGGCTGCTGGGCTGCTGCGAAAGGCATGATCCGTCACTGCGCGAAGCCTTCGTCACCGCGTTGGCGCGGACCCGGCGCGTCACGCGGGGTCCGAAGCCGGCGCGGGTGTTGCGGCAACTGGGTCTGGCACCCGACATCGAGGCCGCCATACCCACCACCAGTGGTGTCATCGAGGCGTTGCGTGCGTTTGATTTGCGTGGGCGACGCGTTGGCGTCCAGCTGTACGGCGGCGAACCCAATCCGCCATTGATGGAATTTCTCGAAGAAGCCGGCGCACAGGCCCTGCCCGTGGCGCCCTATGTCTACGGCGATGCGATGGCCGACGACGCGGTGCGCGAATTGCTGCAGATGATGGCAAACGGCAATGTCGATGCCATCGCCTTCACCAGCAAGGCGCAGGTTGAGCGATTGTTCAAGGTGGGCCCTGAAGATCTGGTGCGCACCGCGCTGGGCAAGGCACAGGTGGCGGCCGTCGGGCCGGTGGTTGCCGAGGCGTTGCGCAGCCGCAGGGTCGAGGTCCAGGCCATGCCGGAGGCCAGCTGGTTCATGAAACCGCTGGCTTCGGAACTGGTGGCGCTGTTGGAGGAAAGATCGCCGACCTGAAGATCGCCGGCCTTAAAGATACATGCGCTGCAACAGCGCCAGGAAAGTTTCCAGCTCGGCCTTGGTAAAGCGACTGGCCATCTGCTTCTCAAGCTGTCGTACCTGCGCCAGCAGTTCTTCCAGCTGCGTGGCCCCGACACCGGTCAGGTAGATACCCTGCCGGCGCCGATCACGGGTCGAACGGCGCCTCTCGATCAGGCTGGCGCGTTCAAGCCTGTCCAGCAGCGCAACGATGCTGGCCTTGTCTACACCAAGATGCGTGCCGAGTTCGATCTGCGCGATTCCCGGATTGGAGCGGACGAGCACCAACAGGCTGAACAGACCAGGGCGGATGTTGTTTTCGCCGATCATGCTGACGTAGGTACGCCAGGAGCTCTGGTGTGCGCGCCGCAGGTTGTAGCCCAGCAGACGGGGCAGGCAGCCCAGATCAACCTTGGCGCCCTGCTGGCGTTCGGTTTCGACAGCCGTTTCCTGCTTCAGTTTGCCGCGCGTGCGCGCCGCGCCGCTTCGGGAATGTTCGCCGCTCGCCATCGCTGCCATTCGGTCCCCCGAGCCGGGTAATCCGGCCGCAGTCAACTCAAGTCGATCCAAACAGTATATTTTTTTTATTGTTCGTAGTGCAAATAGTCTAGCACAACGGCTTTCTGGCGACGTGATCAGCGGCCGTCCAGCGAGATCAACGGCGCATACAGGTCAGGCCGTCGGTCACGGAACACGAACCAGCCGGTGCGGCGGGCGCGCTCGGCCTCCAGGTCGAAGCTGGCCAGCAATACCTCGGGCTGATCCGTTGAAGCCTCGGCCACGATGGCGCCAGCGGCATCGGCAATGAATGAACTACCGTAGAAGCGGATCTGCAAGCGCTCGGGATCGCTGTACGAATGCTCGATGCCAATGCGGTTGGAAGCGATCAATGGCATCAGGTTGGCGGCCGCATGCCCCTGCTGCGTGCGCTGCCAGTGCGCCCGCGAGTCTACTGGTGGCGCCGGCGGCGGTTCGCTGCCGATGGCGGTGGGATAAAGCAGCAGCTCAGCGCCCTGCAGCGCCATCGCGCGCGCCGCCTCCGGGAACCACTGATCCCAGCAAATGCCGACACCAATGCAGCCGATCCGGGTCTGCCACACTTTGAAGCCGGTGTCGCCCGGACTGAAGTAGTACTTCTCCTGGTACCCCGGGCCATCCGGAATGTGCGACTTGCGATAGACGCCGAGTCGCTTGCCGTCCGCGTCGATGACCGCCAGCGAATTGAAGTAGGCATTGCCGCTGCGCTCGAAGAAGCTGATCGGCAGTACCACCTGCAGCTCGGCCGCCAGGGCCTGGAAATGTCGCAGCAACGCGCTGTGCTCAACCTGCTCGGCCAGCCGGAAGTAGCTGGCGTCCTGCTCTATGCAGAAGTAAGGGGTGGCGAACAACTCCTGCAGCAGCACCAGCTGCGCGCCACGGCGCGCCGCTTCGCGCACCAGCCGTTCAGCCGTGTCCAGATTGGCGGGCAAGTCCCGGCTGCAGGCAAATTGCGTTGCCGCCACGGTAACCGGGCGAGCGGCGCTCACGAAAGTCCGTCCTGTACCATGCGGGTGATGCGGATGGCCGTCTGCAGTGCGCGCAGGCCGTCCTCGCCGCTGACGGCTACCGCTCGTTCGCCGCGGCAGGCGGACAGGAAGGCAGCAATTTCATCGGCGAGTGCATCACCCTGTTCGAACGACTGCTCGTTGATGGTCACCGGCAGCTGGGCATCGCCACCGGCAGCGTCGCACTTGCTGATGGTGGTGACCACCTTCTGCTGCAGATCCAGCGACAGGTAGGTGTCGTCGAGAAATATGCGCATGCGGCGTTCGGTCTTCATGCTGACGCGGCTGGCGGTGGCGTTGGCGACGCAACCGCTGGCGAAGCGAAGCCGCGCATTGGCAATGTCGATTTCGGAGGAAAACACGGGCGCGCCTACTGCATCCATGGCGACGATCTCGCTGCCGACGATACTCTGGATGACGTCGATATCATGGATCATCAGGTCGAGCACCACGTTGACGTCGGTGCCACGCAACTTGAATGGCGCCAATCGCTGGCATTCGATGAACCGCGGCGGCCGCAGCAGCAGCGGCTCGACGGCGGTGATGGCCGGATTGAAGCGCTCCAGATGTCCCACCTGCAGCACCCGCCCGCTGCGCGCGGCGATTGCAATCAGCTCCGCCGCCTGAGCCACGGTCTCCGTGATCGGCTTTTCCACCAGCACATGCGCGCCAGCGCGCAGGAAATCCCCCGCTACGCTGAAATGACTGGGCGTGGGTGTCACCACACTGACGGCATCAACTTTCCCCAACAGTTCACGATAGTCGGCGACGCTGCGCGTACCGGTTTCGGCGGCAACCGCGGCGGCCGTATCGGCGCGCTCATCGACCACTGCCAGCAGCTCGACATCCGGCAACCGGGCATACTTCTGCGCATGAAATCGCCCGAGATAACCCACACCGATCACTGCTGCCCGCAAATGCTTCATGGGCGCTATTATGCCCGCATTGAGCCGGGCGCCGGATTGCGTGTCTGGCGGGAGCGGTGCTCGATGTCCAAATGGATTCGCTACTGGCGGCGATACCGCAGTTCACGCGGGTTGTCGCACGAACTGATGACACTGGGTCTGTGCCTGCTGCTGGGCTTGCTGCTGGTCCCGACTGCCATCTTCATCGTTGGGCGAGTAGTGCTCGGACCTTATGCCAATGGTGGCTGGCCGGCGCTGATGGGCGACTACTTCTCGGGTCTGGCGCACGCCTCGTCAGCATTCTGGCTGGTTGCTGCGGGTCCGTATGCGCTGGTGTGGTGCTGGCGACTGGCGCGTCGGACGGGTCGCTACGCACGCGGCCAATAGATGGCCCCGAGCGTGGCCAGCGTGGCCGCGAGCGCCAGTGCGGGCCACAGCTTCCAGCGACGGTTGCGCAATTCGCCCACGAAAGCGGCGGCCGCCACTGCGGCCAGCGACCACGACCACAGCAGACCCTTCAGCAACGGCAGTCGTTCAGATTCGAGGCGCGAGGCGTAGTCGCCCAGGAACAGGAACACGATGGCGGTCATCGCCAATCCAGCCGCCAGCGCCACCGCCGAGCCCATGATTATGCCCAGTAAGACCGTCAAGGGACGCAAAGCGCACTCCAGAACAGCTCGGCGGACGCCGACACGCGCCACTGCCCCGCGCAGCTGCCATCGTGCCGGTAAAGATGGCACACTTCGTCCATCAGTTTAATCCCCGGGACGACATCCTCGATGGCAAATCTGGCCGGAAACTGGCGCCGCTACTGCAACGCGATGGTGGTCGCGGGCGCCTGCCTGCTGCTGCTGGCCGCCACCGGTTCCACGGACGCCCCCGCCGCAACCCGTGCATTGCCGGATGGAGCGCTGCGGCCGACGATCCGGCAGCGACTGCTGGCGCCGCGCATTGCCAATCTGCTGGAGCAGGCGCATTTCAGCCGCAAGCGTGTGGACGACGCGTTGTCGGCCCAGGTGCTGGATCATTTTGTGGGTTCGCTGGATTCGCAGCGCAGCTATTTCAATGCCACCGATATCGCGGCCTTTGCCAGGTGGCGCAACGGCTTTGACGACATGATCCACTCCGGCGACGTGGCGCCGGGCTTCGAGATTTTTGCCACCTTCCAGCAACGCAACCGGCAACGCATGGAATACGCCTTGTCGTTGCTGGCCCGCGAGCCAGACTGGACGGCCAAGGAATCATTCCGCTTCGACCGCTCAAAGGCGGCGTGGGCCAAGGACGACGCCGAACTGGATGAAATCTGGCGCCAGCGCGTCAAGAGCGATGCGCTGGCGCTGCTGCTGGCAGGCAAGACCTGGCCGGAAGCGGTCGACACGCTGACCAAGCGCTACGAGCGAGTGCTGATGCGCATCGACCAGGTCAAGGGCGACGAGGTCTTCGAAGCGCTGATGAATGCCTACGCGGCTGTCTATGATCCGCATTCCAACTACTTTTCTCCGGTCAACACCGAAGAGAACCGCATACAGATGAGCCTCAGTTACGACGGTATCGGCGCGACGCTGCAGCTGGTGGAAGACTACGTCACCATCAGCAATCTGATTTCCGGCGGACCGGCGGCGGCGGCCGGCACGCTGCAGATCAACGATCGCATTCTCGCGGTAGGCCAGGGTCGCAGCGGAGCCATGACCGAAGTCATCGGCTGGCGCCTCGAGGATGTGGTGCAGCTGATCCGAGGCCGCAATGGCACCTCGGTGCGGCTGCAGATCCTGCCTGCCGGCGCGGCGCCGGGCAGCAGCGAACGCGTCGTTGAACTGGCGCGCGGCAAGGTGACGCTGGAGACCCAGGCGGCCAAGAAGCAACTGAAGCTGATCAAGGCCGATGGGCGCGACGTGCGGGTCGGCGTAATTTCAGTGCCCGGTTTCTACCAGGATCTGCAGGCACGCAGCGCTGGTGACGAAAATTACCGCAGCACCACGCGCGACGTGCGGCGTTTGATCGCGGAACTGCAGGCGGACGGCGGCATCGATTCGCTGGTGCTTGATCTGCGTGGCGACGGCGGCGGCTTCCTGCCGGAGGCCACGGCTCTGACCGGCTTGTTCATCGATCGTGGTCCCGTCGTGCAGCTCAAGGACACCGAAGGAAATGTTGAAGTACTCGACGATCCGGAGCCCGGCGTCGTGTACGGGGGTCCGCTGATCGTGCTGGTCGATCGAACCAGTGCCTCGGCATCCGAGATTTTTGCCGGCGCCATCCAGGACTATCGCCGGGGTCTGATTGTGGGTCAGACCACCTTCGGCAAGGGCACGGTTCAGAACCAGATCAAGCTGGATCGCTGGGCGTCGTCAACCGACGGCCAGATCAACGTCACCATCGGCAAGTTCTATCGTGTGACCGGTGAAAGCACCCAGTTGCGCGGCGTCGAGCCCGATGTGCAGTTGCCTTCCGCCATCAGCGCCAATGATGTCGGCGAAAGTTCTCTGGAGCACCCGTTGCCCTGGGATCGGATTCAGGCGGCGCGTTTCACGCCGCTGCCAACGCCAGTACAGACGGCCGACCTGGTACGCGAACAAACCAGTCGGGCCGGCAAGGACGCCAACTACGCCTGGCTGGTGGACAGTCTCAAGGCGCTGGATGCGGCCCGCGAAGACAAGACGCTGTCGTTGAACCTGAAGGATCGTCAGCTGCAGCGCACCGGGCAGGATCGCGCGCGGCTGGAGCGTGAAAACACCCGTCGCGGGATCGCCGGGCTGCCCGCGTTGAAATCCCTGGAAGAAATGAAGGCCGACGATCAGCCCGACGTCATCCTGGCCCAGGCAAGCGGCATCGCCGCGGATCTGGTGTTGCGCCAAGCGGCGCAGGTGGCGCAAAAAACGGCGCCGTAGACGGCTCAGCGCAGCAACAGGCGGTGAATTTCCCAGGCGTCATCGATCAGCACTGAGGTGCCGCCGGCACCCGGTTCCGGTGCCAGAGACTCGGCCACCGGCAACGTGTCACCATCGTTGCGATAACGCGCTCGCGGCCGCAGCTGTTCGACGGCGATGCGGATTTCCTGCTGCAACGAAGCGCGTTGCTGCAATGCCTGTCGCGCGCGTTCAATCTCGGCCATCAACCGTTCGCAACGCGCCTGGTCGCCATACTGTTCGGCCGGCGGCTCGCGGCGCGCACTGGCGTCTCGAGTCGGCTCCAGCAGGCGATGGCGAGCCAGTCTTTCGCACAACAACTGGCCGTAGGCAATCGCGGCCATATTGATGGCGCGTCGGGCGACGACCGACACGCCGGGAAACTGCGGCTCAGGTTCCGCCAACGCTGCTTCGTGCGCCGCTCGGGCGGCGGACAACTCCCGATCGGCCAGCAACAACTTCATGCCTGCAGCCTGAATTTGCTGGTGCAGCGCGCGACGTTTGAAATAGTGCCACCAGCTGCCGTGCTGCAACAGTTGTTGACGCAGCCGACCGGCATGTTCATGGGCGCTCTCCACCGCTTCCGTGGCGCCGTGCAACGCGGCTGCGACGCCCTGCCGGCGCGCGAACTGCTGCCGGTTGTGCTCCGCCAGGAACTGCTTGCGTTCGTGATCCTCGCGCTGCGTCGCCAGCTCTGAAATGAACTCATCGAGCAGCTGTCGGCCGACGCCCCACAGATCGCGCAACTGGTAGAACACCATGGCCGCATAACCGCTGGCAGGCTTCGCCAGGCGCAGCTCAAGCCCCTGGAGCATTTCCTGCACGCGCGCGGTGGCGCCTTCCTGCTGCTTGACGCGATCCTTCAGCTGCAGCAGTTCGTCCTGCATCGCGCTGTACGCCTTCTTCAGCTCGGCACGATTCCGGAACAGGTCGAGAACACGACCATCATCGTGAGCCGCGCGGCGCGCGCCCGGCAACGCCAGTTGCAGGAAACCCGATTGTCCGAAGATTTTCATGATTGACGCCAGCATATGCACCACCGGCAGTCGTAACGCCTCGCGGGCCTACCGGAATCGATGTCCGCGCTCTGCGCAGTATTCCAGCCACTTGTTTAACATCATGTTTTGCAGCCAGCGCTGACCTAATTCACGTTCTGGAACCCCGCCTGGTCCCAGAGCCTCCACCAGGCCCGCATCGTGGTAAACACGCAGACGCAGGTCCGGAACGCGCTCCGGCAACAGGTAGGTCATCTGCAGTTGGCTGGTGTACGGCGCCCGCTCAACGACCGCCAAGGTCAGCTGGCAGTCATCAGCCACATGCGATACCAGGGTGCCGTTGAGTCTGGCGAGATTGCCGGCCAGCCGTTGCAGGCGCAGATGATTGCTTTCATAAAGCCCCATCAGCGCGACGAAGCTGCGCGGTCTGCTGCGCCAGGAGACGATGATTTCAGTATCGCAACCCACGCCCCTGACTATAGCACGCAGGCATGGCGCGCCAGGCGATGGCAGCGCACTGCTTCAGGCGCTGCAGACGAACATCTTCTGACGGTAGTAGCGGAGCTCTTCGATCGACTCGTAGACGTCGGCGCGTGCAAGGTGTGCGCTGGTCTTGTTGAGACCCGCGGCGACTTCCGGCAACCAGCGACGCGCCAGTTCCTTCAGCGTGCTGACATCCAGATTGCGGTAGTGAAAGTGTCGTTCGAGTTCCGGCATGTGCCGCGCCAGAAAGCGCCGGTCCTGACAGATGCTGTTGCCGCACATCGGCGAGGCGCCGGCCGCCACGTGTTGCCGCAGAAAAGCCAACGTGGTGCTCTCCGCAGTAGCGGTATCAATCAGGCTGGCCCGCACCCGCTGAATCAGGCCACTGCGACCGTGCTGACGCTGATTCCATTCATCCATGCCTTCGAGCGCAGCCTCCGACTGATGCACCGCCAGTTCCGGACCATCGGCAATGACATTCAGGTCCTTGTCGGTAACGACAGTGGCGATTTCAATGATGACGTCATCATCGGGCCGCAGCCCCGTCATCTCGAGATCGATCCAGATCAGCCGCTCGTCCTGCATCATCAATCCGCCGTGCCCATGATCTGATGCATCATAGCAGGGTGACAGTCGAATCCAGCGCAGTCGAGCCGCCATGGCAGGCACAGGTGGTTGCGGCACACGGCCGTGAGTTCCGTGTGCGCACCTCATCCGGCGACGAACTGCGCGCGCGGCTGCAGCGCCGTGGTCAGCATGTTGTCTGCGGCGATCAGGTCCGCTGCCGGCGGGACTCCCAGCATGACGCGGTACATATCATTGAGGTGCTGCCACGCCACGGCGCGCTCTATCGCAGCGATGCGCGCGGGCGCAGCGAACTGCTGGCGGCAAACCTCAACCTGCTGGTGGTGGTCGTAGCACCGGTTCCGGCACCCGATCTGTTTGTCGTCGACCGCTATCTGGCCGCCGCTGCCAGTGCCGGCGTGGAGGCGGCGCTGCTGGCCAACAAGAGCGACCTGGGGTTGCCCGATCTGCTGCTGCAGGCTTTGCGGGAGTACCAGCAGCTGGGCTATCGCTGCCTGCATGCCTCACGCAACGACGCGACCAGTGTGCTGCAGGTCCAGCAGCTGGTGCGCGACCGCATGGCGATGCTGGTGGGGCAGTCCGGCGTCGGCAAGTCATCGCTGCTGCGGCAACTGGTGCCCGGCAGCGACGCACAGGTGGGCGAGCTGATGCGGGATGAGTCCGGGCGCCATACCACCACCACCACCCGTTGCTATCAGCTGCCGCAGGGCGGTGCATTGCTCGACTCGCCTGGCGTGCGCGATTTCGCGCCTGCCATCGAGCGCCTGGATGAGCACGCACTGGGCTTTGTGGACATCGAGCAGCTGGCGACGGACTGTCGCTTCACTGATTGCCGTCATCTGCAGGAACCGGGCTGCGCGGTACGCGCGGCGCTGGAACACAATCGCATCAGTGCCCGTCGCTATGAAAGCTATCGCCGGCTACGCCGGCTCTACAACGATCTGCGGGCGCGCCCCGGATCAGGTCAATGATTGCCGGCCGGCCAGTGCATGCGCCAGCGTGCCGCCATCGACATACTCAAGCTCGCCGCCCATCGGAACGCCATGCGCGATGCGGCTGGCGGCGATGTGATGCTGTCTGACCAACTGCGAGAACAGGTGCGCAGTGGCTTCGCCCTCCACGGTCGGATTCGTGGCCAGGATCACCTCACGTATGCCGCCCGCCGCCAGCAGCACCGTGAATTCCTGGCTGCCCAGCTGCTCCGGCCCGATGCCATCGAGCGGTGACAGATGCCCCATCAGCACGAAGTAATGGCCGCGATAGCCGCCAGACTGCTCGATGGCGACCACATCGGCCGGCGATTCCACCAGGCAGATGAGGCCGGCATCGCGCTGCGGGTTGGCGCAGATTGAACACAGCGGCGCCTCGGTCAGCATGCGGCAACGTGTGCAGCGCCCCACCCGCTCCAGCGAACGCGTCAAGGCGCCGGCCAGCGACTGCGCTGCCGGGCGCGCATCCTGCAGCAGATGAAAGGCCATTCGCTGGGCGCTCTTCGGGCCCACGCCAGGCAGAGCGCGCAGGGCTTCGATCAGTTCCGCCAGCGCAGGCGAATGTTTCAAAGGCGTGGCTCTAGAAGGGCAGCTTCATGCCCGGCGGCAACTGCATCCCGCCCATCAGGCTGGCCATCTTCGCCTGCGAGGCCGCTTCGGCTTTCTGCACGGCGTCGTTGAAAGCGGCCGCCACCAGATCCTCAAGCATCTCACGATCTTCGCCAATCACGGCCGGCTCGATCTGTACCCGTTTCACCTGGTGCTTGCCGGTCAGCGTGACCTTGACCATGCCGCCGCCGGATTCACCGGTGACCTCGAGCATGGCGATTTCCGCCTGGGCCTTTTGCATGTTGGCCTGCATGGCCTGGGCCTGCTTCATCAGATTGCCGATATCTCCACGCATGCTTACTCCTTGCTGGGCCGCACCGATTCGGAATGGATGGTGGCACTGAAGCGGCGCTGGATTGCCTGCACGCCGGCGTCCGCCGCGAAAGCGGAGCGTGCCTCGCTCTGCCGCTGCTCATCGAGCCGCTGCTTCTCACGCGCCGGCGACTCCGCCACCTCCTGTCGCACCTCGATCTGTACGCGCAGGTCGGTGCCGAAGTGGCGCGAGAGCGCCTGCGCCAGCTTCTCCTCCTGTGCGGGTGTACGCACCACGGAACTGCGCGGATCCAGCGCCAGTCTGAACAGATTGCCCTGACGTTCGAGCAGCACACAGTGCGCGGCCAGCTGACGCGCTGCACCTTGCAGATCCAGGCTTGCCACCAGCTCCGACCAGTTGGCACCGCGGTCGGCCCCGGCTGCAGTGGGTTTGTCCGTGGCAGGAGCGGCTACGGGTGCGGCACCGGTGTCGGCGGCTGTCCTTCGAGGCGTCGGCGTCGGCGTCGATGTCGGGTTGGAGGCCGCGCCGGGCCTGAAGGCCAGCATGCGCAGCAAGGTCATGCGAAAGCCGCTCTGTGGATCGGGCGCCAGCGGCAAATCGCGGCGACCGAGAATTCCGATCTGGTAGAACAGCTGCACATCCTCCGCGCCGAGCTTGCCGGCCAGGTCAGCCAGCAGTTCCGGCGGGTGCAGCTCATCACCGGCGTAGTCCGGCAGGGCCTGACGCAGTGCCACCCGCTCCAGCAGCGCGGTCAGCTGTTCGAGGATCTGCCCATGGTCAGGTGACCACTGTTCCAGCGACTCGACGTAGGCGAACAGCGCAGCGCTGTCGCCGGCCGCCAGCAGAGCGGCAATCCTTGTCACCTGATCTCGATCGACGGTGCCGAGCATGGCGCGCGCCGCGGCCTCATCGGCCTGACCGTTGCCGAAGGCCAGCAACTGGTCCAGCAACGACAGTGCATCGCGCAGGCTCCCGTCACCGGCCCGCGCCAGCAGTTGCAGGGCTGGCACTTCGAAGGGTATCTGTTCGGCCTCGAGAATCTGTTTCAGACGCGCAGCAATCAGTCCCACCGACAGGCGCTTGAGATTGAACTGCAGACAGCGCGACAGCACGGTAACCGGCAGCTTCTGCGGATCGGTGGTGGCCAGCAGGAATTTCACATGCGGCGGCGGTTCCTCCAGCGTTTTCAGCAGCGCATTGAAGGAGTGCGTTGACAGCATATGCACTTCGTCGATCAGGTAGATCTTGAAGCGGCTGCGCGTGGGCGCGTACTGCACGTTGTCCAGCAGCTCACGCGTGTCATCGACCTTGGTGCGCGAGGCCGCATCGACCTCGATCAGGTCCACGCTGCGACCGCTATCGATCTCGCGGCAGCTGGCACATTCACCGCACGGATTGCGGCTGACGCCGCGCTCGCAGTTCAGGCATTTGGCGAGGATCCGCGCCACCGTGGTCTTGCCCACGCCGCGAGTGCCGGCGAACAGGAAGGCATGGTGCAGACGGCCGCTGTCCAGCGCATTGCCCAGCGCCTGCAGCACATGCTCCTGCCCGGTCATCTCGGCGAAGCTGCGCGGCCGCCACTTGCGGGCCAGTGCCGTGTAGCTCATCGGGAGGAGATCCGCGCCGGCCGAACTTCGGCGCACGCTGCAACCGTTACCGCTGCTCCCTTCCGGGCCTGACGGGATTGGCGGCACAGAGTCGCGAAGGAACCGGCGCGGACCACCATTGACGGTGATGGGTGGCGGAGAGGGTGGGATTCGAACCCACGAACACCCGTGAAGATGTTACTGGAATTCCAGTCCAGCGCCTTCGACCGCTCGGCCACCTCTCCATTCAACATGTTAAGGACTATATCTCAAGAACTTCCGTATGACGGCGGACTCGACAGACAAGGCTCGTCGCGACTACGGGTGCGCTGGGGTTCATTCAACTCCGGCACCTTGACGGCGTTGCGCGTATCCGGCGGATCAAGTCCCTCGGCGGCCTGCAATGCCGGCAGATCAGGCGGGTTGGCCGGAATGGCGGGCTCCCGGCAGGAACCGCCTCCCAGTGACGAGCAGCCACTCAGCAGGGCGAGAGCAGCCATCAGTCCGAGGCGCGGCGACATCATGCAGCTCCTGCCTGCATCGCGCGGCCTGCCTGTGCGGCCCGCAGCGCCATCCGCACCTGGGGCCGCAGTGGCTCGCTCAGCCAGGTCAGCGGCAAACGAATGCCTTCGGCAATCAATTCGAGCTCCTTCAGCGCCCACTTGACCGGAATCGGGTTGGCTTCGACGAACAGGGCGCAATGCAGCGCGGCCAGCTGCCCATCCAGCAATTCAGCCTGACCGCGTTCACTGCGCATGGCGGCAGCCATCAGCGTCGACATGGCATGCGGCAGCACATTGGCGGTCACGGAAATCACGCCACGCGCGCCGGCCAGCACGCTTTCGCGCGCGGTCGGATCATCTCCCGACAGCACATCGAAATCCTGATCGGCGAATGCCAGCAGTTCACGGATACGCTCCACGGTGCCTTGCGCTTCTTTGATGGCGCGGATACCGGGTAGTTTCATCAGCCGCTCGACTGTCGCCGGCAGCAGGTCCACGCAGGTGCGGCCGGGCACGTTGTAAAGGATGATCGGCGCGGAGGCCGCCCGCGCCACCGCCGCATAGTGCTGGTACAGCCCTTCCTGCGTGGGACGGTTGTAGGACGGCGTCACCACCAGCAGTCCATCCAGCTGCAGCGCGGCGAGCTGCTGAACCCGGCCCACCGTCTGCGCAGTGCTGCTGCTGCCGGCACCCGCGATCAGTGCCAGCCGGCCGCCGCAGCGCGCGCGCGCGCGCTTCAGCAGCTCGAACAATTCGCTTTCGGTCAGTGTCGGCGACTCGCCGGTGGTGCCGCCGACAACAATGCCGCTGGTGCCATTCTGCAGATGCAGATCCAGCAGACGATCCCAGGCTGCGTAGTCCACGGCGCCGTCCGGATGCATAGGCGTAACGATCGCAACCAGGCTGCCGGAAAACATGAGCTCCTCGGGGATGCCGCTAGGCAATTTGTTCGCAATGGGCGCGCGATGTTACGGGGCCGGACAAGGCCGAAGCAAGCCCGCGCCACCCGGGCCCGTTTACCCGCTAAACTGCGGCGGTGAATGAATCATCCGGATTGAACAAACAACATCTGGCCGTGTCCGCCATGGGCGCCGACCGGACCGGCATGGTCCACGAGCTGACCCGCATCATCACCGACTGTGGCGGCAACATTGCCGAAAGCCGCATGGCCAGTCTTGGCGCCGAGTTCGCCATGCTGCTGCTGGTGAGCGGCAACTGGCATGTACTGGCGCGGATCGAGTCCGAACTCAAGCGCCTGGCGGATGCGGGCGCCCTGACCGTGCATCTGCGGCGCACCGAGGCGCGTTTACCGCGCAAGGAGATGCTGCCCTATTCGGTGGACATCGTCAGCCTCGACCAGACCGGCATCGTGGCGGGTCTGTCGGGCTTCTTCGCCAGCCGTCATATCGATATCAGCGAAGTGGCCACACGCAGCTATGCGGCGGCCCACACCGGCGCGCCCATGTTTGCCGTGCAGATGATCGTCAACGTGCCCGGCAAGCTGCACGTGGCGCAGCTGCGCGAGGAATTCATGGACTACTGCGATTCGATGAACCTGGATGCCATCCTCGAACCGGTGAAATCATGAGCGTCGCTGTCGGCGCCAAAGTAGCGGATTTCTCGCTGCCCGCCTCCGCGGGCGGCACTTTCCACCTTGCCGGGGCGCGCGGCGAAACTCTGGTGCTGTATTTCTATCCGCGCGACAACACTCCGGGATGCACGCTGGAAGGCCAGCAATTCCAGCAGCGACTGGCGGCCTTCAGGCGTGCCGGTGCCCGTATTTACGGCATCTCGCGCGACACCCTGGCCTCGCACCAGAAGTTCTGCGCCAGATTCGGTTTCGGATTCGAGCTGCTGTCGGACCCGGAGGAGCAGGTCTGCAAGCTGTTCGACGTGATTCGCGAGAAGAGCCTGTACGGACGCAAGTATCTGGGTATTGAGCGCAGCACCTTCCTGATCGATGGACGGGGCGTGCTGCGCCGTGAATGGCGCAAGGTGAAAGTGGACGGACACGCTGCTGAAGTGTTGGAGGCTGTGAAATCATTGTGAAGAATCCCAGGCGCCGGTTGTTTGTGCTCGACACCAATGTGCTGCTGCACGATCCCACCTCGATATTCCGCTTCGAGGAACACGATATTTTCCTGCCGATGGTGGTGCTGGAGGAGCTGGACGCCAACAAGAAGGGCCTCTCCGAAGTCGCCCGCAATGCGCGTCAGGTCAGCCGCTTCCTCGACGACATGATGCGCAATGTCACCAAGGAGCAGATTGACGCCGGCCTGCAGATTCCTTCCGGACTGTCGGGCAATCACGGCAAGAATCCCGCCGCCGGCCGACTGTTCTTTCAGACCCGTGACCTGGGCGGCGACCTGCCTGCAGGCCTGCCGGGACTGGGCGGCGACAACCTGATTCTCGGCCAGACGCTCTCGCTGCAGAAGCAGCAGCCCGAGGCGCGCGTGGTGCTGGTGTCCAAGGACATCAATCTGCGCATCAAGGCGGCGATCACCGGCATTCATGCCGAGGACTACTACAGCGACAAGACCATCGAGGACGCCGACGTCCTCTACTCCGGCGTCGAGAAGCTGCCGGCCGACTTCTGGGAGAGTCACAGCAGCGACATGAAGTCGTGGAAGGACGGCGATCGCACCTTCTACCAGATCAGTGGTCCGGCCATCGCCAGCTGGCAGCGCAACGAATTCGTGCACGAAGACAGTCCTGCGGGCATCGAAGCCATGGTGCGTCAGGTTGAAGGCAGCACGGCGACGCTGGAATTGACCCGCGACTTCCGCAGCGAGCGCCACAGCGTATGGGGCATCACGGCCCGCAACCGCGAACAGAACCTGGCGTTGAATCTGCTGATGGATCCCGAAATCGACTGCGTCACCATCCTCGGCCCGGCGGGCACCGGCAAGACGCTGCTGGCGCTGGCAGCAGGACTGGCGCAGACGCTGGAGCGCAATCGCTTCGCCGAAATCATCATGACCCGCGTCACCATTCCGCTCGGCGAAGACATCGGCTTCCTGCCCGGCACCGAAGAGGAAAAGATGGAGCCCTGGATGGGCGCGCTGATGGACAATCTCGAGGTGTTGACCCGCAGCGAGGAAGGCGGCAACTGGGGTCGCGCAGCGACCAACGACCTGCTGCGCAACCGCATCAAGATCCGTTCGCTGAATTTCATGCGCGGCCGCACTTTCCTGAACCGTTTCATCATCCTCGATGAGGCGCAGAACCTGACGCCCAAGCAGACCAAGGCGTTGGTCACCCGGGCCGGCCCCGGCAGCAAGGTGATCTGTCTGGGCAACATCGCGCAGATTGACACCCCCTATCTCACCGAAACCACGTCGGGCCTGACCTACCTCGTCAACCGGTTGCGTGGCTGGGCGCATGCGGGGCACATCACGCTGGTGCGCGGCGAGCGTTCGCGGCTGGCCGACTATGCATCCGAGGCACTGTGACAGTCGCTCGCGGAACCCGCCGTTGCGACGGCGGTCCGAACAGTGCATGACCATTTTCCGGATCGCTGGGACCGCGCTGCTGGGTGGCGCGCTGACGTTGTTCGCTGCCCTGGGCGTCGCCGCTGACAACAATGTCGCCAATCAGTTGCCTGACATGGGCACACCCGCCGATCTGGTGCTGAGCAAGGCGGATGAATACCAGATAGGGCGCATGGTGCTGCGCGGCCTGCGTGACCAGAACCAGGTGCTCGAAGACCCGGAGGTCGGCTACTACATGCAGCATCTCGGCAGCCGGCTGTCGGCGCAGACCGGCGCCGACGACGACCGCTACCAGTATTTCGTGGTGCGCGATCCGACCGTCAACGCCTTTGCCTTGCCGGGCGGTTTCATCGGCGTCAATTCGGGGCTGATCATGCTGACCAGCAGCGAGTCGGAACTGGCCGGCGTACTGGCCCATGAAACCGCGCATGTCCGGCAGCGTCATATCGCGCGCGCCATCCAGGCGCAGTCACGGGCCTCGTTGACCTCCACCGCCGCCATGCTCGCGGCGCTGCTGATCGGCGCCATGGGCGGCAGCGGCGACCTGATGTTGGGCGGGCTGGCCGTGGGCCAGGGCATCGCCCTGCAGCAGTCGTTGAATTTCACGCGCAGCGAGGAATCAGAGGCCGATCGTGTGGGCATTGGCCTGCTGGCCAACGCCGGATTCAACGCCACCGCCATGTCATCCTTCTTCGAACAGATGGCTCGCAATGAAGGCCTCGCTGACAGTAGTCCGCTGGATCTGCTGCGTTCTCATCCGGTGACGCGCGAACGAATCTCGGAGACACGCGCCCGCGCACTGCAGTATCGCAATGCGCCGGTCAGCGAATCGCCACTGTATGTGTGGATGCGCGAGCGTCTGCGCGTAGTGGTCGCCGCCGGCGATGTCAACATGGTCAATTACTATTCGCGGCTGCGTAACTCGCGCGCACTCACCGATCCGGAGCGCTATGGCGAGGCGCTGGCGCAACTGCGCCAGAACCAGCCCGAGCGCGCCGTAGCGACGCTGCGCGAACTGACCGAATCCCATCCGGACGTGACCGGACTGTACGGATCACTGGGCGTGGCGCTGCACGCGGCGGGACGCAAGTCCGAAGCCGAGGCCACCTTCGAGAGCGCATTGAAGCTGTTTCCACGCAATGTGCCCTTGTCGGTGCACTACGCCGAAGCGCTGATGCAGGACAACAAGGCGCGACAGGCGCACATGCTGCTGCTGGACCTGTTCAACGTGGTGCCGCCCACGCCAGCGCAGATCCGCCTCACTGCGCTCGCGGCCAGCGCCGCCGGCGATACGGGCGATGCGTACTACTACATGTCCGAGTACCACCTCTCCGGCGGCGATCTGGCACTGGCCAACCAGCAGCTCGAGCTGGCGCTGGCCACGCCCAACCTGACTTCGGTGCAGAGGCAGCGGTTCCGCGCCCGACAGGACGAAGTACGCGAGTGGTTGCGTGAGCAGCAACGCAACAATCCGCGCGCCGCGCAATCCAACCTCAATTCTCCCTGACGCAGAGAACCCTTGATGCCTCATGCACGTATCAGCCTGGTGCTGGCGCTGCTGCTTGCGCAGATCGGTTGCGCTTCGCTGCCGGCCGCCAGGCCGGATCCCAGCGATCGCTTCGAACGTTTCAACCGCTCGATTTTCCGCTTCAATGACGCACTGGACCGCACCATTCTGCAGCCGGTGGCGCGCGGCTACGTCAAAGTACTGCCGGCGCCGGCGCGACGCGGCGTCACCAACTTCCTCACCAACCTCGCCTACCCGCGCACCGTCATCAACGACCTGTTGCAGGGCAAGTTTCGCGACGGTGCCAGTGATACCGGGCGCTTCGTGGTCAACACCGTCGCCGGCCTGGGTTTTTTTGATCCTGCCACCCGCATGGGGCTCGAAGCCCACGATGAGGATCTCGGACAGACGCTGGGCAAGTGGGGCGTGCCGTCCGGACCCTACCTGATGCTGCCCGTCCTGGGTCCGTCCTCGATCCGTGACGGTCTGGCACGCATTCCGGACGACTACACCACGATCCGTCACTACCTCAACGATGCCTGGCTGCGCTGGGGCCTGTGGGGACTGGACCAGGTCGATACGCGTGCCGGGCTGCTGCAGGGTGACGCCATACTGGACGAGGTCTACGACGACTATGCCTTTGTGCGCAGCGCCTGGCTGCAACGTCGCGAGTATCTGGTGCGTGACGGCGAAGTGCCCGCCGACGACCTGCTGGAACCGGCCGACGAAGCCCCGCCTCCCTAGGAGGCCGCGGACGTGGGCTGCAGCAAGGTGTCCACTTCGCTGAGTGTGGCCAGCGCCAACAACGTCGGTGGCAGCGCGTCGAATCGCAGCGGACGCCCCTCAGCCTCGGCCCACGCCAACCAGTCGATCAACAGCGCCAGACCCGCACTGTCCGCCGCGGTGACGCCGCGCAGATCCACATTCAGTGCCTGCGCATCACTGCGCCGGAAATTCTGCAGTCCCTGCTGACGCAGGGCCGCGACCGTAGCGACCGTCAGCGCGCCGGACAACTGGAAGCTGCCAGCGGCACCGGCCTGCATTGCGGCGGCGGCGGTCACCCGGCGGCCTGCGCTTCCAGTCGCTTGATCAGCGCATCGAGGCCATTGCGATCGACCTCGGCGCCAAAGTCGTCGCGAAAGCTGCGTATGTAGCTGATGCCCTCGATGACGACATCCCAGGCCTTCCAGCCCTGTTCGGTGCGGCGCAGGCTGTAGTTCACCGCCACGGTCGTGCCGTCGTTCCTGCGCACCTGCGTGCGTATGGTGGCAGTGGTCGCATTCGCCTCACCGCGGTACGGCAGCACCTTGAGCCGATCGGCCGTGAAGTCGGTCAGCGCCCCGCCATAACTGCGCATCAGGGATTGATAGAAGCCATTGACGAACCGTTGGCGCTGCTCGGCGCTGGCGCTGGCCCAGTGCCGGCCCAGCACCAGTCGCGCCGCGTAGTCAGTGTCAAAGTGCGGCAGCAGCACCCGATCGACCAGCTGGCGGACCTTGGCTGGGTTGCGCCGATACTCGGCCCGATTCGCATCCAGATCGCTGAGCATGGCCTTGGCCGCCGAGGAAATGAGCTGTTCCGGCCCGCTGGCATCCACCTCGGCTGCGGTCGCCAGAGGCGACCATGGGCCGCAGCAGATCACCGCCCACATCATGCCGGCCCAGCTGTTGCGCAGAGTTTTCATTTCGCCGTGTCATCCTTGCCCGCAATACTGGCAAACAACTTGTTGACGAGGTTCTCCAGCACCAGCGCTGATTGCGTGAACTGGATCTGACTGCCACTCACGAGAAAGGTTTCCGAACCACCGGCGGTGACGCCCACGTACTTGGCGCCGAGCAATCCGGCAGTCTGGATGGCCGCGTCGCTGTCATCGGGGATGCGCCCGTACTGTTGTTCGATGGCCAGCTCCACCACGGCCTTGTATTCGCGCGGGTCGATGCGCACCGACTCGACACGCCCGATGCGCACCCCAGCCATGCTCACCGGTGCGCCCACCTTCAGATCGCCGACATTGTCGAAGTGAGCCGCGACGCGATAGACATCGCCCGACTGGCTGAACTGGATACCGCTGCTGGGCAGCTGCGTAGTCAGGAACGCCAGCGCGGCAAAGCCCAACAGCACAAACAGCCCGGTGCCGAGTTCGATGGTCCGATTGCCATCCGTCATATAGCCTCCTGATCCTAAAGAAATGCCGCCGTCAGCATGTAGTCGATCACCAGTATCAGCACTGCCGAGGACACCACAGTGCGTGTCGTCGCCAGTCCCACGCCGGCAGCCGTGGGTTCAGTGTGAAAGCCTTCGTATACAGCCATCAGGCTGCAGGCCACCCCGAAACAGATACTCTTGATCAACCCTTCGTTGACATCACCCAGCTGCACGGCGCCCTGCATCTGCGACCAGAACGAACCGGACTCCACGCCCATCAACCCGACGCCGACCAGCTGCGCGCCGAAGATGCCGATGCAATTGAAGATGGCCGTCAGCAGCGGCACCGCGATGATGCCGCCGAGAAAGCGTGGCGCCACCACGCGCCGCACCGGATCCACTGCCATCATTTCCATCGCGGTGAGCTGGTCGGTGGCGCGCATCAGCCCGATCTCGGAAGTCAGCGACGTGCCGGCGCGCCCGGCAAACAGCAGCGCCGTCACCACCGGACCCAGTTCCTTGATCAGGCCCAGCGCCGCGGCCACGCCCAGTGAGGATTCGGATCCGAATCGTTGCAGCAGGTCGTAGCCCTGCAGCCCCAGCACCATACCCACAAACAGGCCGCACAGCATGATGATGATCAGCGAGCGCGCGCCGCTGTTGTAGACCTGCAACATCACCTCGCGCGGATGTCTCAGCGCGGGCAGACATTGCGCCAGCACCTGCAGCAGGAACAGCGACACTCTGCCCGCGTTGCGCAGCGCCGCGGCCGGCCACTGCCACAGGCGATTCATGCCGGGTCCCGCAGCAGCTGCTGGTGATAGTCCGGCGCCGGATAGTGGAATGGCACCGGACCATCGGGCAGTCCGTTCATGAACTGCTCGACCACGGGCGCCGCGGTGGCGCGCAGCGAATCCGGCGTGCCGGCCGCCACGACTGCGCCTTCCGACAGCAGATAGGTCTGGTGCGCAATGGCGCTGATCTCGCGCACGTCATGCGACACCACCAGGCTGGTGATGCCCAACGTCTGGTTCAGTGACTGGATCAGCCGTACCACGACACCCATGGAGATCGGATCCAGTCCGACAAAGGGCTCGTCATAAATGATGACCTCGGGGTCCATGACGATGGCGCGCGCAAGTGCCACGCGGCGCGCCATGCCACCGGAGAGGGAGGACGGCATCAGCGTGGCGGCGCCGCGCAGACCCACGGCCTGCAACTTCATCAGTACCAGGCGGCGCAGCAACGGTTCTGGCAGCCGCAGATGCTCGCGCAACGGGAAGGCCACATTCTCGAACACCGACAGATCGGTCAGCAGCGCGCCATTCTGGAACAGCATGCCTACGCGCCGGCGCAGCCCATACAGCGCCGCGCGGCCCAGCTGCGGCACCTCGGCGCCGAAGAATCGCACCGAGCCCCCCTGCGGATGAATGGCACCCATCAGCAGGCGCAACAGGGTCGTCTTGCCGGTGCCACTGGGTCCCATGATCGCGGTGATCCGGCCACGCTCGGCCTGCAGATTCAGGCCCTTGAAAATGGCGCGTCCGTCCACTGCGTAGTCAAGGTCGCGGACCTCGACCAGCAGATCACTGCGATTCATGCAACACCTCGGGAAACAACGGCGTCAGCATAGCAAACTGGCCGTATACAGTACTAAAATAGTCCTATAGAGGAATTCCATGCTACGCATCAGCAAACTGACCGATTACGGCACTGTCATCCTGGCGCGTCTGGCCGCTGTGCCGGACCAGCGCCTGACCGCCGCGCAGCTGTCTGCGCTGACCCGCATCGCCGTGCCCACGGTCAGCAAGCTCCTCAAGCTGCTGCATCGACATGGACTGGTGGAATCGACGCGCGGACTGCACGGTGGCTATCGGCTGGCGCGTGGCGCCGCCGACATCAGCGCCGCCGACATTCTCGATGCCATCGAAGGACCGGTGGCGCTGACCGAGTGCTCGCGCCACGCGCATCACTGCGGCATCGAGAGTACCTGCGGCGTGGGCCGCGCCTGGCAGAAGGTGAACGTCGCTTTGCGACGCACGATGCAGGAGGTCAGCCTGCTCGACCTGGCCGGGCTCAGCGGCCAACCGATCCAGTTTCGCGCGCTGGAGCGTCCCTCCCGCGACAGGCGCGGAGCCGCATCATGAACCAGCCCGATCTCGACGCACTGGTGGGCCGCAGCTATCGGCACGGCTTCGTCACCGACATCGAGTCCGATACGGTGCCTCCGGGTCTGGATGAAGACGTGGTGCGCCTGATCTCGCGCAAGAAGCGCGAGCCGCAGTTCCTGCTCGACTGGCGTCTGCGTGCGCTGGCGTACTGGCGCACGCAGCGTGCACCCACCTGGGCACACGTGCATCACCAGCCCATCGACTTCAATGCCATTTCCTACTACTCGGCGCCGAAGAGCAAGACCGATGGGCCGAAGAGCCTGGCCGACGTGGACCCCAAGCTGCTGGAAACCTACGACAAGCTGGGCGTGCCGCTGCATGAGCGCGCGCGGCTGGCCGGTGTGGCGGTCGACGCCGTGTTCGACAGTGTCTCGGTGGCCACCACCTTCAAGGAAAGGCTGGCTGCAGCCGGCGTGATCTTCTGCCCCTTCTCGGAGGCGGTGCACAAGCACCCGGAGCTGATCGAGCAGTACCTGGGCAGCGTGGTGCCCTACACCGACAACTTCTATGCCACGCTGAACTCGGCGGTGTTCTCCGATGGTTCCTTCGTCTACGTGCCCAAGGGCGTGCGCTGCCCGATGGAACTGTCGACCTATTTCCGTATCAACGCGGCCAACACCGGCCAGTTCGAGCGCACGCTGATCATTGCCGATGCGGGCAGCCACGTCAGCTACCTGGAAGGCTGTACGGCGCCCATGCGCGACGAGAACCAGCTGCACGCCGCCGTGGTCGAGCTGGTGGCGCTGGACGATGCGCAGATCAAGTATTCCACGGTACAGAACTGGTACCCCGGCGACGCGCAGGGTCGCGGCGGCATCTACAACTTCGTCACCAAGCGCGGCGAATGCCGTGGCCGCAACTCGCGCATCTCCTGGACGCAGGTGGAGACCGGTTCGGCCATCACCTGGAAGTACCCCAGCTGCGTGCTGCGCGGCGAGAATTCGGTGGGCGAGTTTTATTCCGTCGCCACCACCAACAACTACCAGCAGGCCGACACTGGTACCAAGATGATCCACATCGGCGCCAATACGCGCAGCACCATCGTGTCGAAGGGCATCTCGGCCGGCCACGGCCAGAATGCCTATCGCGGCCAGGTGCGTGTGATGGCCACCGCCCACGGCGCGCGCAACTACACGCAATGCGATTCGCTGCTGATGGGCCCGCACTGCGGCGCGCACACCTTTCCCTATATCGACGTGCGCAACCCGGGCGCAGTGGTCGAGCATGAGGCCAGCACCTCGCGCATCAGCGAGGAACAGCTGTTCTACTGCCTGCAGCGCGGCATCGGCCAGGAAGATGCCGTCAACATGATCGTCAGCGGTTTCTGCCGCGAAGTGTTCAAGGAGTTGCCGATGGAGTTTGCGGTGGAGGCCCAGGCCCTGCTGGCCGTCAGCCTCGAAGGAGCGGTCGGATGAATGCATCGGGCGCAGAATCGCTGCTGGAGATCGACAACCTGCACGTCAGTGTCGGCGGGCAGCAGGTGCTGCGCGGGTTGAACCTGGCCGTCAACGCCGGCGAGGTGCACGCCATCATGGGCCCCAATGGCTCCGGCAAGAGCACGCTGGCGCATGTGCTGGCGGGTCGTCCAGGGTATGAGATCACCCAGGGCAGCGTGCGTTATCAGGGCAGCGATCTGCTGGCGCTGCCGGCCGAAGCGCGCGCCCGCGCCGGCCTGTTCCTCGGTTTCCAGTACCCGGTGGAAATTCCCGGCGTCAACAATGCCTACCTGCTCAAGACTGCGCTGAATGCGCAACGCCGCCAGCGCGGCCTGCCAGATATCGATGCCTTCGATTTCCTGGCGCTGGTGCGCGAACGCATGAAACTGATGCAGATCGAAGAAAGCTTCCTGGCGCGCGGCGTCAACGAGGGCTTTTCCGGCGGCGAAAAGAAGCGCAATGAAATACTGCAGATGCTGATACTGGAACCGCGCCTGGCGCTGCTGGATGAAACCGACTCGGGCCTGGACATCGATGCGTTGAAAGTGGTGGCGCGCGGCGTCAATTCGCTGCGCTCGCCCGAACGCGCCGTGGTGCTGGTGACGCACTACCAGCGGCTGCTGGATCACGTCGTGCCCGATTTCGTACATGTGCTGGCCCGCGGCCGCGTGGTGCGCAGCGGCGACCGCAGCCTGGCGCTGGAACTGGAAAAGCGCGGCTACGACTGGGTGCAGGAGCAGGCAGTAGCCTGAGCCCCATGTCGATACAGCAACGCGCCCTGCAGGAATTTCAGCGCCAGCCGGCAGCGACGGCCGACACCGCAGCGGCGGTGCAGCTGCTGGGCCAGCTTGGCCTGCCGCAACCGCGCGATGAGCACTGGCGCAACGCCAATCTGCGCGCCTTCGAACAGGTGACGCACTTTCTGCCGCCCGGCGCCAGCGCGGCGCTGCCTGCCCTGCCCGCCCCGCTGCCGGGCTTCCAGCGGGCCGTGTTCATTGACGGCCGACGCGCGCCGCAGTTGAGCGACGCCGGGGCGCTGGCACTACTGAGCAATCCCGCCTGGCCGGCACCGGCCGACAATGACGGCCACCGCGACGACCAGCGCTTCGCCTTGCTGAACGCGCTGTTCGGCAACGACGCCGCGCAGCTGGATCTTGCGCAGGACGTGGCCATGGAAGTGCTGTTCATCGCCAGCGGCGCCGCCGGTTCGGTGTATCCGCGCCTGGCCGTGACGCTCGCCCCCGGCGTGCGTGCACGGCTGGTGGAGCGGCATCTGGGCGCCACGACGGCCGATGGCTTCATCTGCGCGCAGACCCGCATTGAGCTGCAGCGTGGCGCGCATCTGGACCATTACCGGCTGCAGGACTGCAATGTTGCAACGCTGTGGATGGATACGCTTCTGGCGCAGGTCGGCGAGCAGGCTCACTACGATGTACGCCTGCTGGGCATCGGCGCGGCCACCGCCCGCTGCAGCGCCGAAGTACGGCTGTCGGGCGCGAAGGCCGCGCTGTCCTGGCGTTCGATGGCGGCGCTGGATGGCCGGCAGGTGAACGACACGCTGCTGCGCGTCACTCATGCCGCGCCCGGCACCCGCACCTCGCAACTGTTCCGCGGCATCGCCGAAGGCCGCGCGCGCATCGGCTTCGACGCGGATGTGCGCGTCACCGCCCAGGCGCCCGGCACGCGCATCAGCCAGTCACTGCGCGGCCTGATCGAAGGCGCGGAGTCCGGCATCAACCTGCGGCCGCGACTGACCATCCACACCGACGACATACAGGCCTCGCACGGCGCCACCACCGGCCAGCTGGATGAAAACCTGCTGTTCTACCTGTTGTCGCGCGGCCTCGACGTAGCCACGGCGCGCGCGCTGCTGAAGTGGGCGTTTCTCGGTGACGTACTGTCGGCCGTCGATATTCCTGAATTGCGTCAGCAGGCCGAAACAGCCGCCGCCGGGCACCTGGCCGATCGCGTGCTGGCTGGAGTGCTGGCATGAGCCTGGATGTGGCAAACCTGCGGGCACAATTTCCCATCCTGCAGCGCCAGGTCAACGGCCGGCCGCTGGTGTATCTGGACAGCGCCGCCTCGGCACAGATGCCACGGCCAGTGCTCGCCGCCGTCGATCACTACCATCGCGAACTGCACTCCAACGTGCATCGCGGCGTGCACACGCTGAGTCAGCAGGCCACCGACGCCTTCGAGGGTGCGCGCGAAAAGGTACGTGCCTTCATCAATGCGCGCAGCACGCGCGAGATCGTGTTCGTGCGCGGCACCACCGAAGCCATCAACCTGGTGGCGCAGTCCTGGGGCCGACAGAACCTGCAGGCCGGCGATGAAATCCTGATCACGCACCTGGAGCATCACGCCAACATCGTGCCCTGGCAGATGCTGTGCCAGGCCGTGGGCGCGAAACTCGTCGCCGCACCGCTGAATCAGCACGGTGAAGTGCAGCTCGAAGCGCTGCAGGGGTTGCTCAGCCCGCGCACCCGTCTGGTCGCCGTTGCGCATGTTTCCAATGCGCTGGGCACGGTGCTGCCGGTGCGCGACATCGTGGCGCTGGCGCATGCGCGCGGCATTCCGGTGCTGCTGGATGGCGCGCAGGCTGTGGCGCATGAAGTGGTGGATGTGCAGGCACTCGACTGCGATTTCTACGCCTTCTCCGGCCACAAGCTGTATGGCCCCACCGGCATCGGCGTGCTGTATGCGCGCGAGGCGCTGCTGAAGCTCATGCCACCCTGGCAGGGCGGCGGCGACATGATTCTCACCGTGAGCATCGAGCGCAGCACCTGGAACGACCTGCCCTGGAGGTTCGAGGCCGGCACGCCAAATATTTCCGGCGCCATCGGCCTCGGCGCCGCCATCGATTTCGTTGAATCAGTGGGCCGCCCGGCCATTGCCGCCCATGAAGGCGCGCTGGCCGCGCGGGCCAGCGAGGCGCTGGGCCGCCTGCCCGGCCTGCGCCTGGTGGGTACCGCCACACACAAGGCGGCGGTGGTGTCCTTCACGATGGACGGCGTTCATCCGCATGACATCGGCACCATCCTCGATCACGAAGCGGTGGCCATCCGCACCGGCCATCACTGCGCCATGCCGGTGATGGAGTACTACGGCCTGCCCGCCACCGCCCGCGCCTCCTTCGGTTGCTACAACAACGAGGCCGATGTCGAACGACTGGTCGCCGCGGTAAGCCGCGTGCGCGAGGTGTTCAGCTGATGGACCTGCGCGATCTCTACCGCGAGGTGATCCTCGATCACAACCGCAGTCCGCGCAATTTCGGTCGGCTCGAACCGGCCGATGCCGCGGCCAATGGCCACAATCCGCTGTGCGGCGACCGGCTGCATGTAACGCTGAAGCTGGACGGTGAGCGGCTGGATGATGTGCGTTTCGACGGCCAGGGCTGCGCCATTTCGGTGGCCTCGGCCTCGCTGATGACCGAGGCCGTCAAGGGTCGAAGCCTTGCTGATGTCGATCGCCTTTATCAGCAGGTGCATGCGCTGCTCACCGAACAGAACTACGCACCGCCGACGGATCTCGGCAAGCTGATGGCGCTGGGCGGCGTGCGTGAATTCCCGGTGCGCGTCAAATGCGCCTCGTTGTGCTGGCACACGCTGCATGCGGCGCTGGAGGCGGGTCGCGCCGAGGCGCCGGCTGTGGTCTCGACGGAGCAGCCATGAGCAGCTACCAGAACGAACCTTTTGTCATCGGCCGCGAGGTGGACGCCATCATCGTGCCCTCGGGCACACCGATGAAACTGGTGCCGGGGCTGGCCGGCTACATCACGCAGGCGTTGGGCGGCAGTTTCACGCTTTACATCGATGGCAACCTGTACCGGCTGTCCGGCGAGGATGCCGACGCAATCGGCAAGCAGCCGATCAAGGCACCGGAGCTGCGGCCCGATGCCACCGCCGAAGACGTGAAACAGCTGGCCTGGGAGCAGCTGCGCAGCTGCTTCGACCCGGAGATCCCGGTCAATATCGTCGACCTGGGCCTGGTGTACGAATGCGAGGTCACGGCCAATGAGGTTGGAACGCGCGATATCCGCGTGGCGATGACGCTGACGGCGCCCGGCTGCGGCATGGGCGAGGTGCTGGTGCAGGATGTGCGCGAGAAGCTGCTGGCCATCCCCACGGTGCGCAATGCCGATGTCTCGCTGGTGTTCGATCCGCCGTGGAGTCACTCCATGATGTCCGATGCGGCGAGACTGCAGACCGGCATGATGTGGTGATGGACTCGCTGATCCTGTTGCGCCATGCGCAGGCACTACCCCAGACGATCGACGGCAATGACTACGACCGCCCGCTCAGCAATGCGGGCCGCCTCGAAGCACAGCGCAGCGCGCGGCGTTTGCTGGACGTCGGGCTGATTCCGGATCGCATCCTCGCCAGTCCGTCGCTGCGCACCGCTGAAACGACGGCGCTGCTGCTGCCGGTGCTGGGACTGCCCTCCACCATGGTGCGTTACGAACCCGGGCTGTACCTGGCATCGGTCACGAAGCTCAAGGAAGTGATCGCGCGCAGCGGTGCCGGTTCAGGGCGTCTGCTGCTGGTGGGTCACAATCCCGGACTGAGCACACTGGCCGCCACACTGCTGCGGCAACGCGGGCTGAGGTTGGCCACCGCCGAGTTCCGCGAGATCGTCCAGTCATGAGCGGGTTGATGCCGGCGCTGTTCATCGGTCATGGCTCACCGATGCAGGCCATTGAGCCCACACGCTACACAGCGGCATGGCGGCAACTGGCCGATGCCCTGCCCCGGCCGCAGGCCATCCTGTGCATCTCGGCACACTGGTATGTGCCCGACACCGCCGTCACGGCCGGCCGGGCACCTCGCACCATCCACGACTTCTACGGTTTCCCGCCGGCGCTGTATCAGTGCCAGTACCCGGCTCCGGGCGACCCCGCGCTGGCGCAACAGGTCCAGCAACTGCTGCAACCGCAGCCGGTGGGCCTGGCTTCCGGCTGGGGGCTGGATCACGGCAGCTGGTCGGTGCTGCGCTACATGTATCCGGAAGCGACCCTGCCGGTGCTGCAGCTGTCGGTCAATGCCACGCTGCCGCCCGCGGTCCATTACGAACTGGGCCGGCGCCTCGCGCCGTTGCGGCAGCAAGGCGTGCTGGTGCTGGGTAGCGGCGACGTGGTGCACAACCTGCGACGCATGCAGCGGGAGGCTGGCGCACCGCCGGTCTGGGCCGAGCGCTTCAATGATTTCGTGCGCAGCGCCATCGTCGCCGGCGACCACGCCGCGCTGATCGACTATGCCACGCACACCGACGCGGCGCTGGCCGTGCCAACGCCGGAACACTATCTGCCATTGCTGTATGTGCTGGGCACCCGGCAGGAAGCTGAGCGGGCCACGGTGCCTGTGGACGGCATCGAGGCGGGCACCGTCAGCATGCTGTGCGTGCAGCTCAGTTGACGCTGCAGAAGCAGTAGGCGAAGGCCCGACCGCTGCCGGTCAACCGTTCCCAGCGCTGTAATTCGACCTCCAGCGGCTGCAGCCGCTGCTGCCAGCGCTGCATGGGACTCTGCCCGACGCCCAGCCGGCGCAAACCGCCGGCAATCGAACCTCGCATCTGGAACAGCAGTTGCTCAGCCCAGGTCGCTTCGGGCTCGATACGCCGTACCGAATAGCTGTCGCCGAGGCCGGCACGTTGCGCGGCCGCCGTGATGGCGTCCTGGTAGCTGCCCAGCCTGTCGACCAGCCCCATGCGCTGCGCATCGACGCCGGCCCACACCCGACCCTGGCCGATGGCATCGATCTCGTCGCTGCTGCGACCGCGCCCGTCTGCGACGCGAGCCAGAAATTCACGGTAGCTGCGATCCACCGACGTCTGCAGTATCTGGCTCAGCTGCGGCGACATCGGCCGGTCGATGCGCAACGCGCCGGACAGTGGCGTGGTGCCGACACCGTCCACCTGGATGCCGAGCTTGTCCAGGCTGCGGTTGAAGGTGGGCAGCGCGCCATACACGCCGATCGAGCCCGTGATGGTATTGCCGCTGGCAATGATCTCGTCGGCGGGGGCCGCGATGTAGTAACCGCCGGAGGCGGCCACGTCACTCATCGACACGGTGACGCCCTTGCCGGCAGCGCGCAGCGCGCGTACCTCGCGATAGATCTGCTCGGAGGCCGTGACGCTGCCGCCCGGACTGTCGATGCGCAGAACCACCGCCCTGATATCGTCATCGAGGCGCGCCTGACGCAGCAGCTGCGCCGCGGTTTCGCCGCCTATGCTTCCCGGCGGCTGCTGGCCATCGATGATTTCGCCACTGGCCACGACAACGCCGATGGTGTCGCGCGAATCCGGGCGCAGTCCCTGTTCGGTATGGATCACCCGCAGGTAGTCATCCATGTGCACAGCGCGAAACTGCTCGGGATCGTCGGATTCCGGCGCCGCGCCGACCAGCTCCATCATGCGATCGCCGACTTCGGCGCCGGTCCTGATGCCGGTGATCAGGCCAGCCTTGAGCGCTACCGCCGCACCGTCGCCGTTGGCCGCCTTCAGCAGCGCCGGAAACTGCTCTGCGTACCGGGCGATGTCATCGGGCTGGCGGCCGCGCGCTGCCGCCACCGCTATGCGATAACCGCTCCACAACGCCTGCAGATAGGTCTCGCTCTCGGCGCGATCCTCCGGCGACATATCCTTGCGGATGTAGGGCTCCATCGCGCTCTTGTACTTGCCGGCGCGATACAGATGGACGTCGACCGCCAGCTTGTCCAGCGCTTCCTTGTAGTACATGCGATAGCGGCTGTAGCCGGGCAGCATCAGCATGCCAAAGGGATCCAGATAGACCTCGTCGGCCTGCGCCGCCAGGTAGTACTGGGCCTGGTCGAAATCGCCGCCGGCGGCGACAACCTTCTTGCCGGTGGCGCGGAACTCGGCAATGGCCAGGGCCAGTTCCTCGAGCTTGGCCTGACCGGCACCGGTCATGTCGTCGGTGACGATCAGCAGGGCCTGGATGCGCGAATCCCCGGCGGCGGTGCGGATGGCGTCGGTCAGATCCCACAGCAGGGTCTGCAGGTCGTGCTGACCCTGTGCTTCATTGAAGGCTCGTTGCAGCGGATCGCCGCTGAGCTGCTCGACGATTTCACCGGAGGGGCGGATCACCAGCGCGCCGCGCTCCGGCAGCGCAGGCAGCGACTGACGCAGCACGCCGATCAGCAGGCCGAACAGCAGCAGCAGCAGCAGCAGATGCAGCACACGCCGGAAGACGTCGAGGCCATGCCACAGCTTGCGGAAGAAGCTGACCAGAAACCTCATCGCCACCTCTCGGGCCGGCGTTCAAGCACAGCGGACCGGTTCCGCTGCGAGCGGCCTCGGACCTCAGACCTTCTCTTCGATGCGTGCCGACTTGCCGGCGCGATCGCGCAGGTAGTACAGCTTGGCGCGACGCACATTGCCGCGACGCTTGATCGCAATGTCGGTGATCGACGGGCTGTGGGTCTGGAACGTGCGCTCCACACCCTCGCCGTGCGAAATCTTGCGCACCGTGAACGAGGAATTGAAACCGCGATTTGAAATCGCGATGACGATGCCTTCGTAGGCCTGCGCGCGCTCGCGGTCGCCTTCGATAACCTTGACCTGCACCACCACGGTGTCGCCTGGCTTGAAGTCCGGCACCTTGCGGGTCATGCGCTCGGCTTCCAGCGTCTGGATAATGTTGCTCATCTTCGTTTTCCTTCCATCGACGGACCTTCGATGGCCCGCTGTTCGCTCAAAAATTCCTGCAGCAACTGCGCTGCCTCGTCATCGGCCGGCGGTATCGCCAGCAACCCGGGCCGTCGCAACCACGTGCGCCCCAGCGCCTGCTTGCGGCGCCAGCGCCGGATCGCGGCATGGTCACCGGACAACAGCACTTCGGGCACGCGTCGCCCGCCAAACTCTTCGGGCCGCGTGTAGTGCGGCCAGTCCAGCAGTCCGTTGCTGAAGGAGTCCTCGGCACTCGAACGCTCATCGCCCAGCGCACCGGGCAGGATGCGTGCCAGCGCGTCAATCACCACCAGCGCCGGCAGCTCACCACCCGACAGCACATAATCGCCGATCGAGAGCTCGATATCGATAGCGCCTTCCAGCACCCGTTCATCGATACCCTCGTAACGCCCGGCCACCAGCACCAGGCCCGGCGCCCTGCTCAATTCATCCAGTACTGTCTGCGTCAGCAGTCGCCCCTGCGGCGACATGGCCACTCGCAGACTCCCTGCCGGCAGGCGTCCCGCCGCCGCATCGATGGCCGCGCACAGCGGCTCCGGCTTCATCACCATGCCCGGCCCGCCGCCATAGGGCCGGTCATCGACGGTCTGATGCACGTTGCTGGTGTGCGCCCTGGGATCTTCCGTGCCCAGCTGCAGCAGACCGCGCGTCACCGCCCGACCCACCACCCCATGCCGCATTGCTTCGCGGATCATCTCCGGAAACAGCGTGACTACTTCTATGCGCATCACTCCGCCCTAGAAGTCTTCCGGCCAGTCCACCAGCATCTGGCGCAGTTCCAGATCCACCCGCTGCAGATGCGGCGGCGCCGCCGGTATCCAGTACTCGCGCTCGCCGCGAACCACCATCACCGCCGTGCTGGCCGTCTCCACGAACTGCAGCAGCGTTCCCAGCACTACGCCGGCCTCATTGCGCACTTCGCAACCCACCATGTCTTCCTGGTAGTGCTCACGCGCTCCCGGCGGGGGCAGTGTCGAGCGCCGCACCAGTATCTCGCAACCGCGCAGCCTCTCGGCCGCATTGCGGTCCTCGACGCCCTGCAACGCCAGGCGCAGCGTGCGCCCATCCCATTCCGCATCGCGCGGCTCGCAGTCGGTCTCGGCGCCGTCGGCGTGCCGCAGACGCCAGCCGTGATAGCCCAGCAATGCTTCAGGTGGCTCTGTGTACGAGACCACCCGCAACCAGCCGCGGATGCCATGAGCCGCTGCGATGCGGCCGACAACGATGCGCCGCTCGGCCTGCTCCGCGGCCATGTGCCGCGCGGCGCTCAGGCCGCGACAGCGACCTGCTTGCGATAGCTGCTCACCAGCTGGCGCACGCGATCGGATTGCTGCGCGCCCTTATTGACCCAATGGTCAATACGGTCCAGCTCCAGTCGGAGTTTGACTTCCTTGCCACGCGCGACCGGATTGAAGAATCCGACCTGCTCCAGGCTCGAACCACCCTGCCGCTTGCGGCTGTCAGTCACCACCACGTGGTAGAAAGGCTGGTTCTTGGCACCACGCCGCGTCAAACGAATCGTCACCATATTGGCTGCTTCCGGCCCCAAAAAAAGAGCGCGGATTCTAAGCAAAGAGTTGGCAAACCGCCAGCCAAATCTGATTCCGCCAGAATGACTTACGGCGAGCAGCTTTATCGGCCCCCGAACCCGGGCGGGAGCCCGCCCTTGAAGCCGGCCAGCATCCGGCCCAGCTTGCCGCCCTTGAGCTGTTTCATCATGCGCTGCATGTCGAGAAACTGTTTCAGCAGCCGGTTGACGTCCTGAACCTGCACCCCGGCGCCGGCGGCGATGCGACGTCGGCGCGAGCCATTGATGACATCCGGTGTGCGGCGCTCGCCCGGCGTCATGGAGTCGATGATGGCGATCTGCCGGCGTACATCGCGATCGGCCTGCTCCGTGCTGATGGCCCGGTTCGCCAGCTGCGTGGGCAGTTTGTCGACCAGTGCCCCCATGCCACCCAGTTTGCGGACTTGTTCCAGCTGAGATCGCAAGTCGATGAAATCAAACCCCTTTCCCTTGGCAACCTTGCGCGCCAGTTGCTGCGCCCCATCGACGTCCAGCTGGCGCTGCACATCCTGCACCAGCGCCACCACATCGCCCATGCCCAGGATCCGGGACGCCATGCGCTCCGGATCAAAGGGTTCCAGTGCCGCGGTCTTCTCGCCAGTGCCCAGGAACAGGATGGGCTTCCCGGTGATTTCGCGCACCGACAGCGCAGCGCCACCCCGGGCGTCGCCATCGGCCTTGGTCAGGATGATGCCGCCGAGGTCCAGCGCGCTGCTGAACGCTCGGGCGGCATTCAGGGCATCCTGGCCGGACATGGCATCGACGACGAACAGGCGCTGATGCGGCGATACGGCCGCATCAATATCCCGGACCTCCTGCATCAATTCGGCATCCACATGCAGGCGGCCAGCGGTATCGACAATCAGCACGTCATACAGACCACGGCGGGCTTGCTCGAGCGCTGCCCGGGCGATGTCCACGGGTGACTGGTCGGCAACCGTGCCGAAAAAGCCCGCCTCGATCTGCCCCGCCAGCCGTTCCAGCTGCAGAATCGCCGCCGGACGACGCACGTCGGTGCTGACCAGCAGCACCTTGCGTTTGTGGGTTTCCTGCAGCCAGCGCGCCAGCTTGGCGGCGGTGGTGGTCTTGCCGGCGCCCTGCAGGCCCGCCAGCAGCAACGTCACCGGCGGCTGGGCATTCAGCGACAAGCCCCCGCCCCGCTCGCCCAGCAACGCCACCAGTTCGCGATGCAGAATGCCGACGAAGGTCTGCCCGGGCGTCAGACTGGCCGCCACCTCGGCGCCCAGCGCCTGGGTCCTGACCTTGTCGATGAAGGACTTGACCACCGGCAGCGCAACGTCCGCCTCGAGCAGCGCCATGCGTACTTCACGCAGCGTCTCGGCCACATTGTCTTCGCTGATGCGACCGCGGCCGCGCAGGTTGTCGACGGCCCGTGACAGCCGTCCTGTCAATCTGTCAAACATTTGCCCGCAGTATAAAGCGCCATCGAACCGTATGCGTCGCAGGTTCTATGCTATGCACGCCGATCGCCCTGGAGTGCCGAAGTGAACAACGCCCCGACCGTCGTCCTGATCATCGCGCTGCTGTGCCTGCTGCTGATGATCGCCTTCTCGTCCGGTACTGAAGTGGCCATGCTGTCGGTCAACCGGTATCGCATCAAGACCCGCGCCGGCAATGGCGAGCGCCGCGCGCGCATGCTTGAACAGCTGCTGGCCAAGCCGGATCAATGGCTGGGCGCCAATCTGGTGATACTGGCGCTGGCCAGTGTCGCTGCATCGACTGTCGCCACACTGCTGGCGCTGCGCATTCCGCATGAACTGGCACTGCCGGTCATGATGGCCACGTTGACCATCGTGATGATCGTGTTCTGCGAACTGGCGCCAAAAATCTACGCCGCGCTGCACGCCGAGTCGGTGTCGCTGGGCTCCGCCTTTGTCTATCAGGCGTTGGCCTGGGTGACATTTCCGCTGCTGTGGCTGACCAACAGGCTCGCCTACGGCCTGCTCTGGCTGCTCGGTGTGCGGGCCAGGCCACAGAGTGCGAATGCACTGAGCAGCGACGAGCTGCGCACCGTGGTCGCCGAGGCCAGCCCGCTGATTCCCGCGCGCCACCGGCAGATGCTGCTGTCCATCCTGGACCTCGAGCGGGTCAGCGTGAATGACATCATGATTCCGCGCCAGGAGATTTCAGCCATCGACATCGCGGCGGACTGGGACGACATCCTGGGACGTTTGCGGCAGACACCCCATACGCGGCTGCCGGTCTACGACGGCGAGCTCGACAACATCATCGGCATCCTGCACATGAAACGCGCGGCCCAGGAACTGGCGCGCAACTCGCTGACACGCGAACGCCTGATAGAACTGGCCGCGGCCCGCGAGCCGTACTTCGTGCCGGAAGGCACCACGCTGACGCAGCAGCTGGCGCAATTCCAGCGCACGCGCCGTCGGCTGGCCTTTGTGGTCAATGAATACGGCGACATCGACGGACTGGTGACGCTGGAGGACCTGCTGGAGGAAATCGTCGGCGAGTTCACCACCGATCCCGCAACGGTCTCGCACAAGGATGCGCACCGCGAGGCCGGCGGTAGCTGGCTGGTCAACGCCAGCGCCACGATCCGTGCGCTCAATCGCTCGCTGGGCTGGCAGCTGCCGGCGGTGGGGCCCAAGACGCTCAACGGCCTGCTGCTGGAAAAGCTCGAGAACATTCCAGAGCCGGGCACCGCGCTGCGCATCGGAAACTACGAGTTCGAGATCCTGCAGACCATCGACAACGTGATCCGCACAGTGCGGGTGCGGCTGCTGTCGCAGGCTCAGTCCGCCGACTGAAACGCCTGCGCCAGTGCCTCGGCCATGCTGCTGACGGGCAGCATGCGCAGCCCGGCCGGGGCGTCGCGCGGTGCATTCTGCTGCGGCAGGATCACACTGCGGTAACCCTGCTTGCGCAGCTCACGCAAGCGTTCCTCGCCATGGGCCACCGGTCGCACTTCCCCGGTCAGGCCGACTTCTCCGAACGCCACCATGGTCGCGTCCAGCGACTGATCGCGCAGGCTTGACGCCAGCGCCAGCAGCAGCGGCAGGTCGGTCGCCGTTTCGGCAATCTGCACGCCGCCGACGATGTTGACGAACACGTCGTAGTCGGCCAGCGCCACACCGGCGTGGCGGCTCAACACCGCCAGCAGCATCGACAGCCGGTTGGCATCGACGCCCTGCGCCACCCGGCGCGGCGTCAGATTGCGCGTCCGGTCCACCAGGGCCTGCACTTCGATCAGCAATGGCCGGCCGCCATCGCGCGCCACCATGACCACGCTGCCCGGCGCCGGTTGCGCGCCGCGCGAAAGGAAAATTGCCGATGGATTGCGCACTTCCTTAAGGCCCGTGTCGCCCATCGCAAAAAAACCCAGTTCATTGACAGGCCCGAAACGGTTCTTGGTGGCGCGCAGCATGCGGTAACGGCTGCCGGCATCGCTGTCGAAATACAGCACGGTATCGACCAGGTGTTCGAGCAGCTTGGGACCGGCAATGCTGCCGTCCTTGGTGACATGACCAACGATGATGATGGCGCAGCCCGTGCTCTTCGCGGCGCGCACCAGCGCCGCCGTGCACTCCCGCAATTGCGCCGGAGCACCGGCACCGGTGTCCAGTGCGCCCAGCTGCATGGTCTGGATCGAATCGATGATCAACAGCGCCGCCTTGCGCTCAGCCACCAGCGCCAGGATGTGTTCCAGCGCAGATTCATTGATCAACTGCAGTTGCCCACAGTCGAGGCCAAGCCGGCGCGCGCGTGCCGCGATCTGCGCTGCGGACTCCTCGCCGCTGGCATAGATCACCGCCCGTTCGCTGGCCAGCGCCGCAGCCACCTGCAACAGCAGCGTGGATTTGCCGATTCCCGGTTCCCCGCCCAGCAGCGTGACCGAACCGACCGACAGTCCACCACCGAACACCCGATCGAGCTCGGACATGCGCAGACCCAGCCGCGGCTGCTCGGGTTGTTCGGCCATGCTGGCCATCGATGCGCCGGGCGATGGCATTGCTGCACGTTCGCCGGCAGGCACCGAGAGCCGCGACAGCGTCTCCCACTCCCGGCAATGCGGACACTGCCCCTGCCACTGCAGTGATTCTCCACCACAGGCGCTGCAGACATAGATGGTTTGCTTGCGTGCCAAGATTCAATGCTAGGCGATGCGTTCTGGTCGCGCATCTCCGATATCGGGCGCCAGCGGATGCCTGCAGCGGTCGCGGCCCGTCGCAAACTTCAGTAGGATGCCGGCAAATGGCCTGGTTCCGCGCCGCCATCTGTGAATCGAGACGCGCACCGGCCGGTTACACAGTGTTAGCGTGCTCTGGACGACCCTCGCAGCTATCCAAGGCTGGATGATGCAACGAACTGTGATGGACTTCACGTTTTGTCAGGCGCACCGGGCCTGCCTGGCGGGCATGCGGCGCGCTGAATGAGTCTCAGGACCAAACTGCGTTTCGTAGGCCTGACTGACACCGGCCGCGTCCGCGAACACAACGAGGACACGATTTCCTGGGATGCCGATCTCGGGCTGCTGGTGCTGGCTGACGGCATGGGTGGCTACAACGCCGGTGAAGTGGCCAGTGGCATCGCGGTCAAGACCATCGTCAATCTGGTGCGGGAATCGGTGGAGCGCCAGGACCTGACTGCGCATGACAGCGAAGCGGGTCTGTCGCGACCGGCCATCATCCTGCGCGATGCCATCACTCGCGCCAACAAGATCATTTTCCAGACGGCCCGCACGCAGCCGCAGTGCGAAGGCATGGGAACCACCATCGTCGCCGCCCTGTTCTTCAACGACCGCGTCACGATCGCGCATGTCGGGGACTCGCGCCTGTACCGGCTGCGTGGCAGCGGTTTCGAACAGGTGACCCTCGATCATTCGCTGCTGCAGGAACTGGTCGACCGGGGGTTCTATTCACCCGAGGAAGCGCAGCGCGCCGCAAACAAGAACTACGTCACACGCGCACTGGGAGTTGAAGCAGGTGTCGAAGTCGAGATCCAGGAACATCCGGCGCAGCGAGGCGACATTTATGTCCTGTGTTCCGACGGTCTCTCCGACATGGTGGAAGACGACGATATTCACTTAACGATCAATACCTTTGGTGCTAGTCTAGATGCCGTTGCTAAGCAACTGGTCCAGTTGGGCAACGACAACGGCGGCAAGGACAATATTTCCGTTTTGCTGGGGCAGGTACTGGATTCCTTCCCCGCTCGCCGTGGAATATTGGAGCGGATGTTGGGCTGGTTCAGCTGATGAACCCAAGGCGTGAAAAATGGCACGGCTGATATTGAGTCTTGAAGGCCAGGTAATGGCCGAATACAACATGAACAAGGAGCGCTACACCATCGGGCGCCTTCCCGACAACGATATCCGCATCGACAATCCGGCAGTCAGCGGCCACCACTCGTTGATCATCAACATCCTCAACGATTCCTTCCTCGAGGACCTCAACAGCACCAATGGCACCTACGTCAACGGCAAGCTGATCAAGAAGCACGCGTTACAGCACGGCGACGTCATCACCGCCGGTCATCACCAGCTGCGTTTCGTCGAAGAAGACACGCAGCAGGACGAATTCGAAAAGACCATGGTCATCCAGCCGTCCGCCCGCCCGGTCGACAAGCTGCGTGCCTCGGTTGAAACCACCGGCTCGCGCCGGTCGATCGCCAGTGGCGCTCCGGCACTGAAGAAGGCGCGCCTGCAGGTGCTGTCGGGTGCTTTCGCCGGCCGCGAACTGGAATTGACCAAGACGCTGACCACGCTGGGTCGCCCGGGCGTGCAGGTGGCCGCGATCACGCGCCGCTCGGAAGGCTTCTTCATCGTGCACGTGGACAGCGAAGGCGACAATGGCTTCCCGCTGGTCAATGGCTCGCCGATCGGCGCCACCGCGCGCAAGCTGGCCGACAACGATGTCATCCAGCTGGCCGGCGTGAAGATGGGGTTCTTCGAAGGCTGAGCGGTCAGACGGTCTCCAGCGGCACGCGCTGGCTGACCGCACAGAGCAGTTCATAGGGAATGGTGCCAGCGGCAGCGGCCACCGCTTCGACGGCCAGGCCGGGTCCCCACAGTTCCGCGGTGTCGCCCACCTTGACCGGTGGCAGGTCGGTGACGTCGACGGCAATCATGTCCATGGATACGCGGCCCGCCAGCGGCGCACGCTGGCCATTGATCAGCACCGGCGCCCCATTGGGCAGACTGCGCAGCAGGCCATCGCCATAGCCCGCGGCCAGAATCGCCACGCGGCTGGCGCGGCCAGCCCGCCACGCGCCGCCGTAGCCCACGCGCTCCCCGGCCGCCACCTGCCGCACGGCGATCACCGTGGTCTCCAGCGTCATGGCCGGCTGCAATCCCAGCGCCGTGCCACTGCGGTCCGCAAACGGCGAAACCCCATACAGGACCAGGCCCGGTCGGATCCAGTCGCAATGACTTTCCGGCGTCGCGAAGATGGCCGCCGAATTCGCGACTGACAGCGGCACTCCCAGCCCCTGCGCCAGTGGTGCAAAACGCTGCAGCTGCTGACGGGTCACGCTGCCATCGGGTTCATCGGCACTGGACAGATGCGTCATGAGGCGCAGCGCCGCGGGCCTGGGACGCAGAGCCGTCACGCGCTGCCACGCGGCAGGCAGATCGGCGCCGCGGAAACCCAGCCGGTTCATGCCGGTATCCACCTTCAGCCACAGCGTGAACGGATGCTCGCCGCGCCAGGCCTCCAGCAGCGACAGTTGCGCGGCCTCATGCACGACCAGTTCCAGCTGCCGGTGCGCCGCTTCCGCCATCTGTGCGGCATTGAACACGCCTTCCAGCAACACGATTGGCTTGCGAATGCCCGCGGCACGCAGCGCGATGGCTTCATCGATGCGGGCCACGCCGAAGGCGTCGGCATCGGACAGCGCCAGCGCCGCGCCCACCAGACCGTGCCCATAGGCATTGGCTTTCACCACCGCCATCAATTTCGATGCCGGCGCCAGCCCGCGCAGCCGCTGCAGATTGGAACGAAGCGCGCCGCCATTGATGCGGGCGCGGATCAGCCGCATCACCTCAGCACGCCTTCCGCGTAGGCATCCGAGACGAAGTTCATGAAGCGGCTGTACTGGCCCTGGAAGGTCAGCTGGATGACGCCGGTCTCGCCGTTGCGATGCTTGGCCAGTTCCACATCGGCGATGCCACGCCGCGTGGTGTCCTTGTTGTACACCTCGTCGCGATAGATCAGCAGGATCATGTCGGCATCCTGTTCGATGGCGCCGGACTCGCGCAGATCGGACATCACCGGCTTCTTCTCGGTACGCTGTTCAACGCCGCGATTCAGCTGCGACAGTGCAATCACCGGCACCGCCAGCTCCTTGGCCAGTGCCTTCAGTCCGCGCGAGATTTCGGCAATTTCAGTGGCGCGGTTTTCCTTGGTACCGGGCACCTGCATCAGTTGCAGGTAGTCAATCACGATCAGGTCCAGACCCTGCTCACGCTTGATGCGCCGGGCACGCGCGCGCAACTCCGTGGGCGTCAGCGCCGGCGTCTCGTCGATGAAAATGCGCGCCTCGGAAAGCTGCGCCGTGGCCGAGGTGATGCGCACCCAGTCGTCGTCGGAGATCTGCCCGCTGCGGATACCGTTCAGCGGCACATGGCCGATGGAGCTGAGCATGCGGGTGACCACCTGCTCGGAGGGCATTTCCATGCTGAAAATGGCCACCGCGGCCTTGGTGGCCGGATTCACCGCCGCATACTCGGCGATGTTCACTGCCAGAGTGGTTTTGCCCATCGACGGCCGCCCCGCCACGATCACCAGGTCGCCAGGGCGCAGCCCGCCGGTTTTCTTGTCGAAGTCGGAAAATCCGGTGGGCAGGCCGCGCAGCTTGTCCGGATTGGTGTGCCACTCGTCGATCTTGTCGATCAGCGCCGGCAGCAGCGCGCTGACCTTCTGTGCGCCTTCGCGCGCACCGGCGCTCTGTTCGGCAATCTCGAATACCCGCTGTTCGGCGCGATCGACCAGGTCACGCGCCGACAGGCCTTCATCGCTGAAAACCGAACTGGTGATTTCACGGCCGGCCGACACCAGCTTGCGCAGCAGCGAGCGCTCGCGAACGATCTGCGCATAGCTGCGTACATTGGCGGCGGTGGGCGTATCACGCGCCAGCGTGCCGAGATAGGCCAGACCACCGGCATCGTCGAGACGGGCACGGCGCTGCAGCTGTTCGGATACCGTGACCATGTCGCCGGGCTTGCCGGCGGCGGCCAGTTCATTGAGAACGGCGAAGATCAGGCGATGGTCCGGACGATAGAAATCGTGCTCGGTCACCACGTCGGCAACCTGATCCCAGGCCAGCGGATCGATCAGCAGGCCGCCGAGCACGGCCTGCTCGGCTTCGATTGAATGCGGCGGCACGGGCTGATCCGCAGCCGTCGGCGCGCTGTCGCGACGCGAACGGAGCGGACCTGCCACGTCGCGGCTCAGGCCTGTTCTTCGGCGACGACGTTGACGATCAATGCCACGTCCACGTCGGTGTGCAGGTGCACGGTCAGGGCGTGTTCACCGGTGGTGCGCAATGCACCGGTGGGCAGCCGCACTTCGTTGCGCGACAGCGTGCGACCCATGGCGGTGACTGCCTCGGCGATGTCGGTGGTACCCACCGAGCCGAACAGCTTGCCTTCGGTGCCGGCCTTGGCCGAGATGGTGACCTTCAGGTCGCGCAGCGTTTCGGCGCGAGCCTGCGCGGCAGCGAGTTCCTCGTTCGCATTGCGTTCCAGCTCGACGCGGATGGCCTCGAACCTGGCAACGTTGGCGGTGGTGGCCAGCGTGGCCTTGCCCTTGGGCAACAGGAAATTGCGGCCGTAGCCGCTCTTGACCTTGACGCGGTCACCGATGTTGCCGAGGTTGGCAACCTTCTGCAGCAGAATGATATCCATCGCAAACCTCAGTGCTGATCGGTGTAGGGCAACAACGCCAGGAAGCGCGCGCGCTTGATGGCGGTGGCGAGCTGTCGCTGGTAGTAACTCTTGGTGCCGGTGATGCGGCTCGGCACGATCTTGCCGGTCTCGGTCACGTAGTTCTTCAGCGTGGCCAGATCCTTGTAGTCGATGGAGACCACATCGTCGGCGGTGAACCGGCAGAATTTGCGACGTCGTACAAAACGGGACATGTCTGATTCCTCCGCTTATCAGGCGCCGAGCGCCGGGCCGTCATCATCATCAGCGTCGAAACGCTCGCGACGACTTTCATTTTCATCCTCACCCTTGGCCATCGGCGATGGCTCGGTGACGGCGGCATCGACACCGATCACCAGGTGACGCAGCACGGCGTCGCTGAAGCGGAAACCGCCGGTCAGCTCGGCCAGCGTCTTCTGCTCGCACTCGATGTTCATCAGGAGGTAATGGGCCTTGTGCACCTTGGCCACCGGATAGGCCAGCTGGCGCCGACCCCAGTCCTCGACACGGTGGACCTGGCCACCGCCGGCGGCAATCATGCCCTTGTAGCGCTCGAGCATGGCCGGAACCTGCTCGCTCTGATCCGGATGGACCAGAAATACGATCTCATAGTGCCTCATGTTTTCTCCTTAAGGATCAACAGGTTGAGCCACCCGTGCGAGGCTTGCGCGGTGTGGCAAGGAGCCCCGGCGCGAGCCGGGGTTGCCCAAAAGGCGCGGCAGAATACCCGATGCCATGCTGGTGCGGCAACCTGCCTTTCAATCGACTGGTTCGGTTTCCGCCGGTGCGGGCGCGCTGCTCCGCCGCCGCAGCTCACGCATCGCGGCGGCCAGCCCGCCCGGCGTCAGCGGGAACATGCGCTCGCCCACCAGTTCCCTGACCATCGTGATTGAGTGGCCGTACTGCCAGCGATCCTGCGGAATCGGGTTCAGCCACACCAGTCGCGGGAAATGCTGCGTCAGTCGCTGCATCCAGCTGGCGCCCGACTCCTCGTTCCAGTGCTCCACCCCACCGCCCGGATACATGATTTCGTAAGGACTCATGTGCGCATCACCGACGATGACCACGCGGTAGTCGGCGTTGAAGGTGCGCAGCAGTTGTTCCGTTGAGGTGCGTTCGACCTGCCGGCGCTGGTTGTCGCGCCACAGATACTCGTAGATGAAATTGTGGAAGTAGTAGTGCTCCAGCCGCTTGAACTCACCGCGTGCGGCTGAGAACAGCTCGTCGCAGATCTGGATGTGATCATCCATCGAGCCGCCGGAGTCCAGCAGCAGCAGCACCTTCACCGCGTTGTGCCGCTCCGGCACCATCTTCAGGTCCAGCCAGCCGGCGTTGCGCGCCGTGGCGTTGATGGTGCCGTCGAGATCGAGCTCCGAGGCCGCGCCTTCGCGCGCAAAGCGCCGCAGCCGGCGCAGCGCCATCTTCAGATTGCGCGTGCCCAGTTCGACATTGTCATCGAAGTTGCGGAACTCGCGCGCATCCCACACCTTGACCGCACGCCGGTGGCGCGAGCGGTCCTGACCCATGCATATGCCTTCGGGGTTGTAGCCATAAGCGCCAAAGGGCGAGGTGCCGCGGGTGCCGATCCACTTGCTGCCGCCTTCATGCCGTTCACGCTGCTCCTGCAACCGCTCCTTCAGCGTCTGCATCAG
>Ga0190274_10000172_pt1 | contig 43961 bp, 47 predicted proteins | sample Popmic531T_FD_133002 | JGI IMG/M metagenome (GOLD analysis project Ga0190274, IMG submission 133002) | Populus adjacent soil microbial communities from riparian zone of Yellowstone River, Montana, USA - 531 T | ecosystem: Environmental > Terrestrial > Soil > Riparian zone | place: USA: Montana... | reverse complement strand
ATCGAATCTACGAATTACGAATGGGGAGTACGAATTACGAATTTGAGGTCGAACCGCATCGAATCTACGAATTACGAACGGGGAGTACGAATTACGAATTTGAGGTCGAACCACTGCGAATCTACAAATTACGAATGGGGAGTACGAATTACGAATTTGAGGTCGAACCGCATCGAATCTACGAATTACGAATGGGGAGTACGAATTACGAATTTGAGGTCGAACCACATCGAATCTACGAATTACGAATGGGGAGTACGAATTACGAATTTGAGGTCGAACCACATCGAATCTACGAATTACGAATGGGGAGTACGAATTACGAATTCCTAATCAAATATCATCGAATCTACAAATTACGAATTATATATCGGATTGCGCCGAGTCTGCGATTTAGTAATTAGTAGATTCGATGTATCCCCTCAAAGGATTCGTAATTCGTACTCCCTATTCTCAAAATCTATAACCTATACCAAGAGTATAATCCCAGGTTTCATAGGTTTTATGACCATCAAGCATATTCACGCTACCAATGAGCATAAATCTTTTGTAGGATGTCATAAGTCCACCTTCGAGTTCAAGACCTTCATTAGTCCATCTTTCCCAGCGAAAATCCCACCACTGCCCATATCCGGCACCCAGAAATCCATGAATGCTAAAGTTTGTATTCACGTATATAGGTTTTATTAATCCTCCGGTTACAGAAAATAAATTTGTTTTTGAAGTACTCAAATCGGAGTCGGAATGGTACATCTCTCCTTTACCAAACCGAGCCCCGATATATGCACCGGTACGACATAAAAATCCAACTCTAATACCTAAAGGAGTACTAAGGACCCCGGAATTAGTGGCCACAAAATATTTATTCTTACAGTCCTTGCAACTGAAAATACAGTGAGGGCTATTGCTTTTGGTAGTGTCCTGAGAAAATCCAAATTCAAACATTAGTCCCAAAATCGAAAGAATGATTAGTTTTTTCATGATTGGGTTGGTGTTAATTGAATAGTATAACGGGTATTTCCTGTGAATTCTTATATATTATAAAAAATGCTTTCGCAGAAGTCGTAGTCCGGCCATATCGAAGTTAAACAAAAAAATCACTACTTCCAAAAGCGGTCAACAGTCATCGGTCATCGGTAAGGATTCGTTTTTATTCCTTCACAAACTTGCCGGTTTCATTTCCAACCTGAACAAAATAGATTCCTGGTGTAAGAAATGAGACATCCAGTTCAACTGTATTTTTTGTGTTATCAGAATAATATTTCCTGAAAACAATTTCACCAAGCAAATCATAAATTATTATGTCCGATTTTTGGTTGACAGTTACATATAATTTTGAACTTGCAGGATTAGGATAAATGACCGTGTTACTGCTCTCACCCAGCACTTCTTTAACTGGTGTAGCCACATAGCAAAGAGCCTGCACCATAACTACGGATTGTCTTTCAATAATAGTACTGTCGCCTAATTGACCAGCGTCATTTGAACCGCAACCCCAAACGCTTCCATCTGATTTAGCAAACCAGGAAGTGGAGCCGCTTGCTTCTATTTCAACAACATCGGAAATACCCGGAACCTGGTTAGGAACAGATATAGAATTAAGGATGGTGCTGTCGCCTAACTGTCCGGCATAATTTGTACCGCAGGCCCAGACTGTTCCATCTGATTTCCTGAAAAGTGAAAATGAATTTACAGCAACTATAGCAGTTACTGAGTCAATCAAAGTTTGTACTGCAATTGTCGAGTTTGTTGTAGTACCGTTTCCATGCTGTCCCGAATTATTTGATCCGCAGGCCCACACTGTTCCATTATTCTTAAGAAAAAGTGAATGAAAGTTCCCGGCAGAAATTGCTGTGACTCCCGAAATGCTTGTGGCTAGTACCGGTATAAGACTATTAGTAGTTGTTCCATTTGCAAACTGTCCACCTCCATTTTGTCCACATGCCCATACTGTTCCATCACTTTTCAGGAATAGCGAATAAGTGTTTCCAGCCGATATTGCGATGATTCCGGTCAACCCGGGGACTTGTATCGGCGCCAGCCTATTCGTTGTTGTACCGTCCCCTAATTGCCCAAGGCTATTAATTCCACAGGCCCATACAGTACTGTCACTCTTTAAAAAAAGTGAATGAAGTTCATAAGCTGAAATAGCAGTAACTCCGGTAAGTCCGGGAATATGTATGGGTTGCACAGTTCTGTCGATGCCTGAACTGTCCCCCAGTTCGCCCCAATAATTGCTCCCAATTCCCCACACCGTGCTGTCATTCATCAGGAACAGCGAATACTCACGCCCTGCACATACTGCTTTGATTCCTGAAAGACCGGTCACAGGTACCGCAGACAAACGAAGCGGGTTGGTATAACCACCTAATTGTCCGTACTGATGTTTGCCAAAGCCCCAGGCTGCATTGTTATTATCAACAAATAAACAATGTGATGATTTACCGGCATGGGCATAAGTAATATTTGATAACCCTGTTGCCTGAATCGGAACGAGACTGTTTGTAATTACAGCATCTCCAGCCAAACCATATTTATTTTCTCCGCAGCACCACACTGTTCCGTTATCTTTTACAAAAATGGAAGACGTATATCCCGCAGCCACGTTTACAACCCCGGATAGAACCTGTACCGGTGATGGATGATTAATTGTAGTGCCGTCTCCTAATTCTCCGTAATAATTATTTCCACAAGTCCATGCGGTGCTATCGTTCTTCAAAAAAACGGAATGCTCATAGCCAGTCGCTATTCCAATAACTCCGGTGATGCCTGACAATGAAGGAATCAATTTATACCCCCAGATAAATCCGGCACCAAGCTCACCTTTAGAATTCTTTCCTGTACCCCATACTGTCCCATCACTTTTCAGAAATAATGTATGCACACCTGAACTGGAAACGGCTATAACATCAGTAAGTCCGTATACCTGTACTGGTGTATTCCTGTCAATGGTGGTACTATCTCCAAGTTGACCATATATATTTTGTCCGCAAGCCCATGCAGTTCCATCACTCTTTATGAAATAGGAACATGCGCTGCCTGCAGCGATAGCAACAACATTAGAAAGTCCCTGAATCTGAACAGGTATACCAAGAGCAGAAGATGGACCTACACCCAACTGACCATTTGTGTTGGTCCCGCAGGACCAAACAGTACCATCACTTTTCAGAAACAATGAATGTCCACCACTCCCTGCTACCGCCACAATACCTGTTAGTCCAACAACATTTACAGGGCTGGTTTTTATCCAATCTGTGCTTCCGGCTCCAAGAGTTCCCGGGAAATTGAAGCCGCTTGACATCACTGTACTGTCACTCATCAAAAAGAGCGAATGATGGTCTCCGCAAGATACCTTTGTTACTCCGGTTGGAAATGGAATCTGAAATGAGGGAATTGGCCATGGGTAAGAATCAATATTACCGAGTTGACCAAAGTCGCTCCAGCCGGAAGACATCGCTGTGTTATTCTGACAGAGAAACAGTGAATGATGACTGCCTCCTGATATGGTTTGCGAGAATGATGGAACAGTCAGCAATAAAGCGCAGGTAATCTGCAACATTGCCCAAACCCTTAACGGGGATGAAAGGTTTTTCATATGGTTAGATTAATCTTTACAATCAAAAATAGTAAAGTTGTGTATTGGTTTTACAAAATTTGGTGATTGGGGGAAAAGATCGTAATGACGCTAATTAAACTCGTAGTTCCCTTTGCTACCTGCCTCTGTATTTAATTCTTTCAGATCATTAAGAAAAAGGTCATGCCCAATTTTGAGATTCTTCCAGAAAGCAACAAGGCCAGAGTCCTGTTTATACCTTTCTGAATACTTTGTGACGTTGGAATCAGTCATTTTAAAAGGGAAAATATAAACCGGTATATTTGCTTGTCCGCTTTGAGTAGCTTGCAACGCATACACATAAATCTCCTTGATTTTATCATCGGTCATGGGCAAGCAGCCTATTGTAACGCAATGGCCATGAATAAAAATGTCGCCACCTAAATTTGACGCATTACTTCTTTTCCTATCAGCCTGATTCGGATAATTAATTCCCAATGATAAATAATAATTGCTCGTAGCATTAAATCTGTCGATGTGGTAAAAACCTTCAGGCACCTGATAGTCACCGGCACGTGATTTAGGTCCGGGCAAACCTGATTTAGCACAAATATCAAAACTTGCAATTTTCAGATATTTCGTTTCAACTTTGGTCTTTGCATATAAGTCAATCACCTGTTCGTCTTTATACGCGACAAAAACCACATTTACATTATCATAATCCACTCCGTTTTTCTTCAAAGCAGCTTTGACAATGGCACCTTTCTCAGTATAAGCTGTTTTGACTCTCTCATGCTTTTTCTGATCAGTGATAAAATCAGCTGGAGCGAACGAGGTTAAGATAAGGATCAGAAATAATAATATGGTTGTAAGGTTCATGAATAAATATCTACTTTCCTTTAACGATATCACCTAACTCTATTATTGCTTTACAAACTTAAAAATCCCATCCGTAGTTTTAATCATATATAATCCCGGAACAAGAAATGTAACATCTATTGCTACAGACTTTGGTTCAGAAGAGGCAAAAGTTGTGGAATGAATTATTTCACCCAGGATGTTATAAAGATGAACTTCACCTCCTTCAAAATTTGTAAGAGTCAATTCAGTGCTGGTTGGATTTGGAAATACGATTGATCCAGCCGTTTCAGGAGCATCATTCAATCCCACCGGCAAGTCAACCTTTACAAGTCCACTAAGTTGTGTAGTTATCCAAAGTGTTTGCCCTGAACTGATATGAATATCATGAATGGCATTTGTGGGTAACGGAGAATTAAATTCATTGTAAGTGGAGCATGCAGAATTATTGATCATTTGTAATCCTTCGCCGTATGTACCCATCCACAAGCGATTCATAGCATCATGTTCAATGAAGCTGTATGCATACAGCGGCTGACAAATTGTGGTATCGAAAGGAGTCCATGTTGTTCCGTCAAAGCTGTATACAAAAGCATCATTCTGGTTTGTTGCTCCATGAACCCATAATAGATTGTTGTTATCGACACCTATACCAAATATGGAATTTGATGGCAAAGGTGAATTTGAGGTATCGTAAATTGTCCAGGTTGTTCCATCAAACTTTGTTAATCCGGGACCTGCTATAATCCAAAAATTGTCATTGAAATCTTTTTCAATGTCAAAAATATAGGGACTCTGAATTGGGCTATTCGTAGTATCATAATAAGTAAAAGAAGTGCCGTCAAAAACACCCACACCTAAATTATAAAGTGCCATCCATACTCTTCCTTGTGAATCTACAACATCTTCATTGGAATAAGCCATGTGAGGCCAGGTATTCCAGTTTGTTCCATCATACCTGACCAAAACTCCCGGCATACTGACATAGATCCAGTCATTAATATCATCATATGCAAGTGCAAAAAGATTTTTGAGTGCATAGTTGGTTCCGGGGACACTGTCGTAAACAGTCCAGTTAACACCATCAAATTTAATCAAACCTTTTTCTGTGGATGCCCAAATATTGCCAAAATCATCTTCCAACACCTTGTAAGTTCTGTTATCAGGAAGTGGTGAATTTGTGGTATCATAAACCATCCAGCCCGACTGAGCAAAAGAAGTTCCTGCACTGAGCAAAATCAATAATAAGATTACACATTGTTTCCCCATGGCAATAATAGTTATATGATGAAATTATTACTCTACGAAATCTCTTATATACTTTTCCAACTCCTTTTCGTAGCCTTCCTCATTAAGGTTTTCGAAATATCGTTTTTCAATTTCTGCTTTACTTATTGCACGTGGATCAAATGACATGACTCCCTTATCAAATAATTTTCTTGCATTCCAATGAAAAACCTGGAACATGGTCCAAACCATTAACGAATCAAATTCACCACTTTTATTTGTTTTATATTCAGCATCATTCCATAATTTACTTAAGACTTTACTATGAAATCCGGGTGTTTCCGATTCATTCGGAACTATTTTGGCATCTGCAAAATTTATTTCACTTCCCCAAAGTGGTATTATTCTTTTATAAATTTCTTCGAAAGTCATATCTCTGTTTTACTCCGACAGTTTAAAAATATATTCTTCAATTTCCGCTTGTCGCGCATTGGCAAATCCACGGTCATTTCCAATTTTAACAAAGCCACATTTCTCCAATACTTTTTGTGAGCCGTAATTGTCGAATGCCACTCGTCCGTATATTGGTCTGGTCTTTACAATTTTCAAAAATTCCCTGAGAGCTGCGGTAGCAATTCCCTGTCCCCAAAATTTTTTGTCAATCCAATAAGTAATTTCAGCTTCACCTTCCATTACAAATTTTGAAATGGTACCTGCAATTTCATCATTCACTTTAATTGTGCGGGAAGTAATTGTAGGTTCCGTCAAAAATTTTGAATACTTCTCAATATAAGCTGCCTTATCATTTGGATCTTTAGCTGTGAAAGCAGCCATAAAGTTAGCTTCCGGGTCAAGCTGATACTGATAAAAAGTGTGAATATCATTCAATACAGATTCCACTAAGGTGATATTTATGTTTTTCATTTTATTGAAATCATTTTGTTCTGACATCACAGGATTAATCTTCAAAATCCAGATTCAGGGGTTCTTCAGTAATCGCTGACTGCTGCACATTATTTATTTTCCCGGTAACGGCCACTGAATTATCTACTATTTCAAAACTAATGTTGTCGAACCAAATTTGTCCGGTTCCTTCCAGTAAGGCTCCGAATGCAATTAATGAGGCATTAGCAGGTACATCAAGCACAATTTCATATTTAGTCCATGCAGTAGTTCCAATAATGGGTCGGTTGCTCATATTGTCGAATGACAGAGGTTTGGAAGTCCCCATTTGATCAACCCGTAACCACAATCCACTGCTTTTATTTACAGATTCAGTTTTCGCATAGGCCGTCATTTTAACCCTGTTATTGGCCAGCTTACCCGGTTTAAATTGCTGCATCAAAGTCCCAAAACCATCAATTTTCTTTTCATTCGATTGAATTGTTGCAGCATTCTTCCCATGATAACCTGCTCCCTTATCAATTCCCATATGGTAACTTTTTGGCTTGCTGCCTGCCTTGAACCAGTTTTGGGGTAGGTCGAATGACATGAAAATGATTGCAGACAAAAAGACAGCAATACAACTAAATCTAAAATTTTTCATAGCTGATAATATAACACTTAAATTATGTTTATACAGGGATACCATTTTACGAAAAGATTAAAATCAATAAATATATTCATATCGCTCTTCAATATATACCAAACCATTAAGGTAATCAGTTTTAGAAATCAAATTGCCTTTAAGATCATAAATTTTGATTTCTTTATCAAAAATCAATTCATCCGAAATATTTCCAAATGCGTTATATCCTTTATTAGTTGATATTTTTTCTACCATTTGACCGTTTTCATTATACTTATAGTTTATTTGAGAACGAATTTGCCCTTTCATATCTTTCACAACTGAAATAATCTTATTGCCTTTTCCATTTTCCTCAATTGTTTCAATTCCAGTTGGTATGGAATCCTTAAAATATTGAATGGTAATGAAATTTTCTTTATATTGAAATACTTTCCTTAAAGTTATAATTTTATTTGCTTCTGGTATAGAAATTAATTTGTCGGTACCAGGCTCAAAACTTCCGGCAAAATCGGGGTCAGGATAGCAAGTGGTTATCTCTTCTACTAATTTTCCATCAGCATTATAAATAAAATTCGTAAAGAATTCAATTCTTTTCGTCTCCCCATCAAGTCTTTGAATTTTACTTAATCGCTCATGAGTATAATAATAGAATTCCTGAGTTACAAGAAAAGTACTATCCCAAACCATTCCAAAATCACCTTCATTAGAAGTGGACACCCAGGCATTACGGTTTATACAAGAAATTAAAATTTCATTTTTATAATTAAATTCTTGTTTACCAATTGGTGTATCACCGTTCATGGAATACCATTCTGTATTATTTCCATTTTTATCGAAAAATAATTGTGCTACCTTTTTACTTTTTATTGGAGGGTTACACCTCTCACAATCCTGAATTACTTCAATAGTTTTAACTCCAGGCATAGTTTCAAAAGGTACAATTTGGCCTTGAGAAAAATAACAGGTTATTAATACTAAAACTAAAATAATCAATTGTTTCATTAGTTGCATAATAGATGTTTCGAAGCTGTCAAAACTGTAGTTGGGTAAACTCTAAAGATATATATTTACTACTTGAAATCCATAATTTGAAATATATCTAATGATTTACCTATTCACTAATTCTTCTAAAACCTCTCCATGATTCTCCATAACTCAGTATTTCCTTATTGCTACGACCTTGTCGGATCGGTGGAGGGGCAATTTACCACGGAGGTGGTTCCTGAGCCTGTCGAAGGACACGGAGTTACGGAGGACCACGGAGGTCATTCGGGAAGATTATTTGTTTTGAGTGAACAGAAGTTCTAAAAAAAGTTTTATTTTTTTCATAGTCGAAATGGCTTCAGCTTTCAACTCATTTTTACTTATTTTTTGGCCGTAACAGTAATTTTCATTAAATTTGATAGCATCATCCACAGCCAGCATATACCAATGGTCCTGAAATATTATGGAGTTTTCATTAGACTATTACTGATATGCATTTTTAGCATCTCTTTTCAATGTATTGATGCTCAAGTATTTATAAGCGAAGTGGGGACTAATAACGGAAGCACTATCGAAGACGAAAACGAGGATGAACCTGACTGGATTGAGCTTTACAATTCCGGAACTTCACCGGTTAACCTTGATCATTATTTTTTTACTGACAGCAATAATGAACCATGGCTATTTCCTCCTGTAAACATACAGCCGCTTGAATACCTGATCATTTTTGCATCCGGAAAAAATCGATATACTCCTGTCCTGCATACCTCTTTTGAATTATCCAAAAACGGTGAAACACTGAAGCTTTTTAATTCATCAGGTACACTGATTGATGAGCTTTCAATACCCTATCTGCAACTCGATCATTCTTACGGAAGAAAACCTGACTTGATTTCAGGAGTTGCAGGAATATTTAACCTGCCTACACCAGGTGTTTCAAATCAGAATTCTAATCAATATTCCGGATATGCAGCCGACCCGGAGTTTTCATTGCCGGCAGGATTCTATAACGGTTTGTGTGTATTGGAATTGAACAGTGGTACAAATACGGCAGTTCATTTTACGCTGGATGGAAATACTCCTACCGATGCTACTGACATTTATATTCTTCCCTTAACAATTGGCACTACTACAGCTGTTACTGCCAGAACTTTCAGCAACGACATCAGCATTCTGCCGTCCGAAATTGTATCAAATACTTACCTCCTCAATTACAATACTTCACTTCCTGTGTTTTCGATATCCACAAACCCCGCAAATTTTTGGGACTGGAATACCGGCATTTATGTAACAGGACCAAATGCCAGTCCGGCTTATCCATATTACGGAGCAAATTACTGGCAGGACTGGGAAATACCCGCGAACATTGAATTTTTTGAAACTAACAAGAAAAGAATTTTCTCACAGGTATCAGGTGTTTCCATTCATGGTGGATCTCAAAACAGAACGCGCGCGATGAAATCACTTCGGCTTACTTCCAAAAGTAAGTTTGGTAAGGATGAGTTTCATCACCAGTTTTTTGAAGAAAAAGAGATTGATAAATTCAAGGTTATCGTATTACGAAATTCAAGCGGAGACTTCAATAAAACACATTTTCGTGATGGCTCGCTTCATAAGTTAATGATTGGTAATATCAATATTGATTTAAATTGTTACCGGCCTTCGGCAGTTTTTATAAACGGAATTTATTATGGTGTTCACAACATCAGGGAGAGGATAAGCAAATATTATCTGGAAGAAAATTATGGAATTGATGGAGGTAATGTGGATCTGCTCGAAGAAGATTCGCTGGTACTGGAAGGTGATTTCACCGCTTTTAATTCGATGTATGGCTTCGTTACCGGAAACAACATGGCTGATGAAGGAAAATTCAACACCGCTTCGGGAATGATTGACACGGAAAGTTTATGCGATTATTATATTGCAGAAACCTTTTTATCGAATATCGATTGGCCCTACAACAATATAAAGTTCTGGAAAGTCCGAGAACCAGATACAAAATGGCGCTATATATTAATTGATTTAGACATAGCCCTGGGCAACAACGGATGGGCTCCTGCAAGTTTTGACGTGTTGGGTAGAATCATGGGACCGTATGGTGACAACAACAGGCACGTGCAAATTTTCAGAAGCATGCTGGGCAATGCGCAATTCAGGGAATATTTCATCAACCGGTATGCTGATTTGGTGAATACACTATTTTCTGCCGAAAACATGACCAGGCACATTACCGAAGTACGGGAAACATTAGTGGATGAAATGCCTGCTCATTTTACTGTATGGGGAAATAATATGCAAGGTTGGGATAATGAAATTTATAATGTGGTGATGCCTCACATCGCCGACAGGCCTGCATTCGCACTTGAACAGGTACAAAATACGTTTGCCCTGACATCAATCGTGGAACTGGAGCTTGAAGTATGGCCGAAGGATGCAGGAACTATTACAATCAATACAATTACTCCGGGTCCACTTCCCTGGAAAGGAAATTATTTTAATGGCAACCCTGTAACGATCCAGGTACATGCGAATCCCGGCTACACATTCGTGAGATGGGATTCTGACAACCTGTTCATGGCTGACCCAAACAATGAAGCTTTCCGTATTAATCCTGAATTGAACAATCGTTTCACTGCCTGGTTCGGCACTTCCGATGACCCCGAACAGTTGATGGTTTACCCGAATCCTGCTTCTGAATCAGTTCAAATCGGATGCATCCTGGATCATGAAACACAGGGCAAAATTGAAATATTTGATGCCAAAGGACAAAAAGTACCTGGAAGCAATGCTATCAATTTACAAAAAGGGGTTAATAAACTTGACTTTTCTGTTAGAGAATTAAGTGCAGGTATTTATCATTTACACCTGGTAACCGATGTTGAAGTAAAAGTAGCCAGGCTGGTGGTGATGTAAAATGTATTCAGTGCAATTTTAAGTGGCAGGAATATAAATATCAAACCTCGCTCCTTTTCCCAATTCTCCTTTTGCAGTAATGATACCATTGTGATTTTCAACTATTTTTTTTACAATGGAAAGTCCTATGCCGGTGCCTTTATATTTATTTTTGCCATGCAGTTGCTGGAATACTTCAAATATTCTTTCGTTGTATTGCGGGTCGAATCCAATGCCATTGTCTGAAACAGAAATGTGGAAATACATACTTTCAGGTGAAAGCCTTTCGCTATTGAATTTTATACCTTTTGCGATTTCACTCTTTATTTTGATTTGCGAGGGTTGTTCAGGACTTGCAAATTTTAAAGAGTTGCCAATCAGGTTATGCATCATTTGCCGGAACTGAAAAGGAATGATAAAGGCCTCACACATTTCAGCTACTTCAATAGATGCTTGCTTTTCTTTGATATCATCCTTTAAATCTTCTTTTACTTCTTCTATTATTGTACCGAGGTCAGTTTTTTCAAATATTCTTTCGAATGTACTGGTACGGGAATATGAAAGTAAATCATCAATCAAGGTTTGCATTCTGTTAGCCGCGTTCTGCATTCTTGTGAATTGTTCCTTGGCATTATCAGACAATTTATCTTTTTCCTTTTCAATTATTCGGGTGGCAAAAGTCTGGATTTTTCGTAAAGGTTCCTGTAAATCATGGCTGGAAATGTAGGCAAACGACTGCAGCTCCTTATTCATTTTTTCAAGCTCTGTATTTTTTGTTTCAAGCTCGGCAGCCTTGGCCTGAATAAGTTCTTCTGCTTGTTTTCTTTCAGTGAGATCGCGTGTTACTTTTACAAAACCTATTATCTCATTTTTGTCATCATGTAAAGCGGTAATAACGACGCTGCCCCAGAATTTTGTTCCGTCCTTTCTGACCCTGAAATTTTCATCGGTAGCCTTACCGGTACTTCGTGCTTCTTCCAAAAGTTTTTCCGGAATTTTGTTTTCACGATCTTCAATTGTATAAAAAGTAGAAAAACTTTTACCAATTATTTCGTCCGCTTTATACCCTTTTATTTTTTCAGCACCTTTATTCCAATTTTGGACTATTCCTTCCTTATTCAGAAGGATAATGGCATAATCCTGCACTTCAAGTATCATGCGATGATATCTCTCTTCGCTTTGCCGTAGCTCCTTATTTTTCAATTCCAGTTCAGTTTCGCGGTTTTTTTGATCTGTAATTTCCACGAAAGTGCATGTAACAACCTCATCAAAAGGAGTATAAGTCACCAGGAAGGTGCGCGAAGGATCATCCGGAGGATGCACTTCATGAGTTTCCCTGGTACCGGTATTTATCGCACGAGTAACCCGCTCCCACATTCCCACTTTTTTTGCCTGTGGCATTACGGTCAAATAAGTATTTCCCAGTACTTTTTCAGGAGGAAGATTCAACTGTTGCAATGCCGGTTCATTCGCATACGTTATTTCAAAATCCACTACTTCACCATTCTCCCTTATTGCCAAATACGAAAGGACTCCATGATTGATACTTTGAAGCACATTACTGATAAAACTATTGTTGTGAGTATGTTTCTCATCAAGCCCACTGATTCCGGTAGCGGATTTAGGAAATACTTCAATTTTTTTTGTCATAAAATAATTGTAACACGATTCATTCAATTGCTAATAACAAACTCATCTATTGTGGCCTGCCTGGTTTGATTTTCAACAATAAGGCTAATTGATTTTAAAATAATATTTTTTAGGTTTGAAAATTCAGCCGGCTTGCGTATGTAATAATTTGCACCTTGCAGATACAGCGATTTCACCACATCTTTATCAAGTGAAGTTGAAAAAACTACAACAGGAAGTTGTTTCAATGTATTATTCGATTTGATTTCCGACAAACATTCAAACCCGTTTTTGAGAGGCATGTTTAAATCAAGATATAGCGCATGTGGCAGTTTGAATGCTTTTTGCGTAAGCAGATTCATAAGATCAACTCCGTTGTGTATGGTAGTAAGGGTTGTGACAATGGGAATGTCGCGCAAAGCGTCCTCAAAAAAATCGCAATCATCAGTATCATCATCGGCTAGTAGTAAGTTGATTTTTTGTGTTATCATCCGAATAATGGTGGCTTGATTAGCAATTAAACCGGGAGCTCAATTTCCGGCGTTATGACCAATAAGACTAATGAATATTCAATGGGAACGACAATGCAGTTGTACGGGTCGTAAGAACGTGAAGATATCAAATTTCCCGGTTAATTGCAATTGGACCGTGTAATCCGTAGAAAAGAAGATTTAATATATTCTATTTTACGCCCGCCAGCCTGAAAATCCTTCACATTCACAATAGATCCACATTTTTGGATTCTCCACCAAAGTCACTGACTGACCTTTCAAAGGAAGGCCGGTTTTACAGTATTTGGAAATTTAAAGCCTGTTATTTTGACAAAAAGCGTTAAAAGATTTTCCTGCAAAATCAGTGCTTAAACTTAATTTTTCACTATTCTCCTATGAACTTTATTCCCATCCACGTTGATTTCAGCAACATAAATTCCGGTTGGTAAATGGGAGACATCCAATGTGTAAACATTTGAATGAATTTCATTTTCTTCGGAAATAACCTCTCCCAATAAATTTAAAAGCTTTACAGACAAATCATGATCTCCCCTGTCAAAGGAAATGGTAAGCTCATTGGAAACAGGGTTAGGGTACACATGCAAATTATTTTCATATGCAGAAAGGCTTGGCACGCTAGTTTCGACACTGGCATCACACAATCCATAACTGGAACCGCCGTGCACATTTGAGTTAGGGCCACCACTGATAATACTCAAATCTGTGAATGGAGTAGCAGAAACCACTGTCACAATAGTATTTAAGCCATTCAGTATCGAAGGACTTGTAATTTCATTACCCAATACCGTCCATGCTGCGCAGGTTCCTGAATCAACCGTGAGTGCAGGCACTGAACCATTCGTTGTAAAGATGAATGATTCGGGGTTCATTTGCCCTGTAGTACCCACATAAGCAACAAATACATCAATCGAGGAAATAGGTGTCGAAAAAGTATAGGTGACAGTATCAGTAACCCCGGAATTACCAGACCATGGTGCAATCATTCCGAGTATTTGAAAACCACATGCACCAAATGATCCCAGATTCGCGAAAGAAGCACCTGTTGTTAACGAAACGGTATAATTAACCGAAATTGTGGAAGCATTATCGTGAACAGTACCCGACATTCCACTGACTATATTACATTGAGCTTGAGAAGGGTTGGAAATTGAAATGATAAGAAGGCTTGAAAAAGCTGCAACTAAAAATAGTTTAAGATGATTCATAGTTAAGTTAGTATTATTTTAAGAATTGAATTAATAAATTTTAATTACCAAAGATAACCAGAGGTTTCGTATTATAAACAATTTAGGCTCGAGTTATAGTCTCCCTTATTCCTCCAGTTACATAAAACCATGAGATAACTTCATCAGGTAAAATCATCTTTTTACGGAATTCATTAGCTAATACTGTATGACGGTTCAACCCCACTGTTTTTGAAAGATGACATACACTGGTTCCCGCCTCCCATTTATCGATATGAACGCACAACATATATTCAAACCCGGGATCATCAACTAACATATATTCAAAAAAATCTTCCTCCTGTGAAATAATATTCAAATTCGTGCCGTATCTTCTAAAAATGGCACCACTCCAAAATTCGTCGTTATCATTAATCTCAGAAAATGGTATTTCAATCATATATGCATTTTAACTGAATTGCTAAAAACTTGCGTCGGTTGATCGATACAGTTTTGCCATAAATCGAAGCAGTCAAATTTACTTTATTCTTAAATCGATATCATCGATATCATAAAGTATTTGTTTCTCATCGACACATTTAATATTATCAAAAAACAAGTGAGCTTTGAATGAATGTTTACGAATTGCCCTAATCATTGATTCTGTCAAGTCACCATTCTGAATGTTTTCAAGTTCAATTGAATCCAAACCTGGAGCAATTAATGTCATACGAAAACCAATTATTTTATACTTAGTGTCATTGGTATCAATAAATGAAAGCTTAGGTGAATTCAAAATATCTTCCAAAGATATATACCCCTCAAATTTATTGTTAATACCAACTTTTCCTTTCAATTTTTTAGCAGAGATGTCAATGTTATCTTGTCCAAAAACATTCAAAGCAAATAGTTGAATTACTGCAACTAAAATAGTAAATTTACTACTGAAATTAGGTTTCATTTTGTTGAATGCATTAACTAACAAAACTAGTTTTGAAATCGAAAGATACAGTTTTTCCTTTATAATCTTTTAGTTAAATAAGTTTTTGATTAGGAAAGGCAGGAAAAAGCATTAGCTCATAGTTATTTTCTCCAAATTAAAGGACCTCCACATCCAATATCCACAAACTCAGCTTTAGCACCGGTAGACTCTAACAAATTGCTCATTTTAAGCTTAATTGGTTCCCAATCATCCATAAGATATAAACAAGGCATAAATAATGCAGTGATTTGTGTTTTAGAATAAATAATAAATGTAGGTGGAGCATGAATAGATTTCAGATTTTCACCTCTTGTAATTGGAAAAGCTGTAGTACCAAAATTATTCAGCCAGCTTTCAAAAGCCAAATTGCAACTGGCAGAATCAGGATATTCATAGGCTATTAATTCAAATCGCTTATAATAAATTTTACCCAGGGTATCTTTAAAACTAATTTTCTTCTTAAATAATTGCCTGCGAACGAAGCAATAGTTCGAATAGTTCAACTTTCTACCTACATTGGATTCAAAGTTATTAAAAGGTAATGTATCGTATTCAACCAAAAACGTATTGATAAAACTATCAATTGCAAGTAAATAAGTTAGTGGTTGATTTAATTTACTTTCATTTATATCTGATACAGTTTCTGCTATTGTATTTGTTTCTATAAAATTATTATCCTGAGGTGCTTGTCTGTTGCAACTCATTAAAATAGAAATAACAAACAAATAAAAGAATCGTATCATAAAAGACTTTTAATGTTTTGGAACATGCTAGCTTCCTCACACTGGATGAATGGAACCTCACTCCAACTCCTCGCATTCAAAGTTATGAATTTTCAGCAATGTTGTTATTGGCAAAATAACATTTTCGTCGCCTTCAATACGCAAAATTTTATCGCAGTCCTCAAGGTCGAAATTCCATTTTACTTTAGGCCGCATATTGTCAATATGCGGCCTGAGTTTTCGAACCTGCTTAATTGTTTTTACCGATGTTTTAAAAACAAAGATCATTTTTTCGATAATGTTGCCAATAGATTTTCCAGGTTGGTCATGCTTGCAGTAAATCCATCCTTGAAGCCCATTTCAATCATCCTTTCCAAACGGGCAAGTGATTCATTATAAATTGTAATGTGTACTGTTGTTTTTTCATCCTGTTCGCTAAAAGTGTAATCCCAGTCAGATCCCGGTAATTCAGGGTTTTCATCCTTATCGGCAAAGGTGTTAAACATTTTGAAATTGGTTTTAGGGCTGATTGAAGTATATTTCTGAATCGCCCATCGCTCCTGCCCTTCCGGACTTACCATCGCATAAAATCTTCGACCACCAACCTTGAAGTCCATGAATTTTGTCCTTGATGACCATGGTTTGGGTGCGACCCACTGGTCAAGAATTTCAGCAGTAGTAAAAGCATCCCAAACAAGTGAAAGGTCTGCATCAAATTCCCTGGTTATTGAAACCGTTTGTGTTGCTTTGTCAACGATAAAATCAAATTGCAAATCTGTTTTCATTTTCTTAGTTTTTTAATTGTTGATAATACATTGTCGAGTTGATTGAATTGAGTTTCCCAAATTTTTCTGTATTGCTGAATCCAAAGGTCTATCTCCTGCATTTTCTTTATTTCTAATGTATAATAAATTTCCCTCCCCCGTTGTTCCTGTTTTAACAGTTCGCATTCAGTCAGTATCCTGATATGATTTGAGACACCTTGTCTGGTAATGTTAAAATGCTCCGCCAGCGCATTCGGGGTCATTGCCTGTAAAGCAATGAGGCCAATGATCGCCCTTCTGGTCGGATCCGCTATCCCTTGAAATACATCTCTTCTCATCTTACTTATTTTAAATTTCCCGCATATTTAGAGTCAAAATCAACCATCCACTGCACGCCAAATTTGTCTGTAAACATTCCAAAATAATTTCCCCACGGACCAAAAGAAATTGGCATTTCAACCTTACCGCCTGCTGATAGTCCATTGAATAATTTGTCGGCTTCTTCCTTAGTTGCCGCACTTATGAAAACAGTATTTCTGTTATCGTTTTCATTTACTCTTCCCATTCTTTCGATTGTGTCACTACCCATTAACACATGACTTTTGTATATTGGTAATGAAATATGCATGATTCTATTCGCATCATTTTCTGGTACCGTGTATTCAGTGCTTGCCAGATCTTTGTATCGCAAAATATTTACGAACTCACCACCGAATACTGATTTGTAAAATGTAAAAGCTTCTTCTGCATTTCCGTTAAAGTGGATGTAAGGATTGATAGCTGCCATAATTTTATTGATTAATGAACTTTTTTGAATATGTGGAATGTCAAATAAGCAAGCATTCGTTTGCAAATATATATGCAAATAATCACTTGCGCAAATTTATTTAGAAGAATTTAATAAATAAACAACAATATTATTGATTATCAATTACTTAAAATCAAAAGAAAACTCAAGTGATTTGCAAGTGGTTGGATAAAAGGGCTGCTCACTTTACCAAAAATTGAGTCATGTTTGCAACTAAAAAATAACACATTAACCCATTAGCCCATTAGCTCATTAATTCATTTTTATTTCATGTCATTCAATTAAAAACTTCACATAAATTGACGACTCAATTTTTATTTTCCTGAATTGAATTCCATCACTTTTGGGAGTGCTATCATAATGCTGCATCGTAGCCTGGGTATTGGCTATTAATGGAGTGTTACTATAATTTTTTGCAACCTCTCTAACAATTAATACTTTTCCGGTATGCTGGCCGATAGCAGCTAATAAATACTCCGCTTTAGACTTTGCAGATTTAATTGCCTTAATTCTAACTTCCCTTCTCAAGCTATCAATTTGGGAATGATTTACCTTATCAATATTCGCGTCTGTAATGTCAATTTTATCGAGCTGTTGAAAAACTTGCCCTACGGTTGTGGCATTAGTTACTTTTAAGGTATATTCTTTTTTAGTCATCACATCTTTGCTTTTCCATTTAACTTTTACATAATCGGCATTCGCATCTGATAAATAAAGGTTTTTTAAGTCTATGCCTATTTCTTTAAGTGAAGCTTTAAGTATTTCTTCCTGCATTTCAATTGTCACTTTCTCTTTATTCTCATATTTTTCTGTAATGACAATTTCAATATAAATTTCATCAGGAACAATTTCCTGTTCAGCAGTACCGGTAATTTCTATATATGGTTTCTCTTCACTTTCAGAAGTTGTTTGTCCAAACAGTGAGGTTGTAATTGTCAATGCAGTCACTACTAAAATACTTTTGAAATATTTCATATTGCTCTCGTTTTTGTTAGTATACTTGTCGATAATTCAATTATTATAAGAGGTTACTATTCATTTTTTCAATTGAAACTTACTGAAATAAAACTTAAAATCTCCATAAAATTTCATTGTATCCCCCAGGAAAATATTTTCCACTATTTCGAATGTGGAATCATTCAAGACCAATCCCTTCATATAATTATCAGTCACAGAACCTGTTCCTGAGTCAGGCCATTTATTTTGATACGTTTTGAGGTGAATATAAATGCTGTCATTGGAAATACTGTAATCACCGAACTTTGAGAATTTTTTAACCCATTTATAACTCTTTTTTAAGATATAGTCTTCAAATTCATTCATGGTATCATGGTAATACAAGTCGGAAATAGTATTATCATCAAACAAAAACATAGGCCAAAATCTTACAATTTCCTCTCCGGTAGTTGAATTTCTTAGTGTATCATAAGTATAATAGTAACCGTCAGTTCTAAGCTTCTTCGAACCATCAGGTTTAAAAGAAATACAAATAATCAAAAGTGGAAAAGTGACACAGAGAACCAGCAATAAGAAATACTTTCTTTTCATAAATCTCGTAATCAGGTATTACTGTTTTTCAAAATTTTACTAAACGAAAACAAGCTTCTTTTATTATCGTCCGATTTCCATGAAAGCAACTTGTTTTAGATTCAACCATTCGATGAGCCGGCGACCATTTCCGGTATTGTTTTGAAGTACCTTGAATGTGTAATAAGCGTCAGTTATTCCTGGAATTGCTTCCAGTTTTCCAAATTCATTCCCATCGAACCGTACCATGCAGGGTTGAACCTGACCTTTCCAAAGCAAAGTGTTCGTCGTTGGCACCAAAGTGCCAGGACTCTTCCCAACGTTTAAAGTCAACTCTGACATTACAAACCAACACGCCTTGTCATCAGGAATCGCTATCACATTATTATTCTGGTTTTTGACAAAAACAACATTTTGCTCAAGGGGATAGAACCATGTGTGATTGATAGCTCCGGAAGTATCAGCAGAAGCTATGATAATATCTTTCAGGCCAACTCTGCGCAATAGGAACATCCAGGTGCCATCATTAGCCTTCCATTGTTCCCTCAGATTTACATCCACCAGGTATGGAACCTGTTTAGTATCATGTTTGGCAATGTCACGCACCTTCAGCTCCAACAATTTGGTAGTCATTGTTTGCCCTGATGCATCCACTACGTTCGTAAGAATTCCCGAGAGACCGTAATCCGGAACGCCCTTTTTTGTAAAAGGCTGGAAGAATATAACATTCCCGTCGGACTGACTTTCCAGAATATCATAATTTCGTGGACCGATAACCCCACCTTGATCTTTCCCGGTTAAGTTATCAAATGTTTTAGAAGTTTTTTTCACTACATCTGCGACAGTGATGAATCTGGAATATTTAAGTCCTGAGTCATCAACATCCTGACACACGAGTACAACCTGACCATTTCCTGTTAAAGCCATATTTCTGATAGTAGCAAACCTTTCTACCGGTAACTCTACATCCACAGGGCCTGAAACTTTACCATTTCTATCCACCCAGGCAACCTTTACCAATTTCTTTGTTACCTGTCTGGTATGATGCATTTCCTGCAAGGTCAGCGCAGCACTACCTGTAAAGGAGTTATATACGAAACCTGGTTCGTCATTCCTTAACGCGGGATCAAATTTATGGCCCGGTACCGAGAGCAAAGTAGATTGTTTTCGAACAGCACCGGTAAGTGGATCCAAATTAACCATCAATATGGCACGGGTGTCATCTGATGAATTGAAGATAAACAGGAACACAACCGGTTCACCTCCTGCCATCATGCCTCCAAGGAAAACGTATTGCTTAACATGATCCATTTCTACTGAAATGGGAACCGATCTGACGAATTGCATGTCATCATGTTTCCATACATCAATCATCCCTATCTTATCTTTTTTGTCTTTTAAGATATGAAACGTGTAAACAAAGCCGCCATCTATCCCTATAAACTCGCTGCTAAAATCATGGTCGGTAACGGGTTTAGACACAACAATATGAGAAGGTTGTGCATTTACAGCAGATGTGGTCAGAATCATTTGTAAAGCGAGAGTAATGAGAATAAATAACCTGTACATAAGCAGTATGATTTTAGTTTATAGGTGAAGTAAAAGAAGTTCCGTTATTCAAAAATCGATTAGAATTATATATTATTCAATGAATTCCTATCCCGGCAAATCAAGAGGACAGGAATAACTACGAAAATGCGAAGATATTTTATTTTGTTGATTTTTTGCGACCCGTAGCAAATCAAATCATTCTTTTACCAACTTTCCTTTCTTGTATAATTTATTACCATATCGCACTTCATAAATATATATCCCCTTTTCCAAATGCCCGGTATTTAACGAAACAGAATTGGTAAATTTCTGCTGAATTAATTTTCTTGAAGTAATATCGTAAAGAACAATTTCACAAAGCTCCACGTATTTAGTACTAACTAGCAAATTATTTTGTGCATAGTTTCCGCGATTAATTTTGTGTTCTGTATTTAAATATCAGCAATCTCTTTTAGCAAGTCGTCAAGGTCCAGTGCTTGTGAGAACATATCCAATGAACCATCACTTTGCTTTGGCCATAGTTCCATAGGCCTGTCCCAATACAATTCCACACCATTGCCGTCGGGATCGTCAAGGTAAAGTGCTTCCGAAACTCCATGATCACTGGCTCCTGTCAAAGGATAGTATACTCTGCGCAAACGATCGTAAATTATTGCAAGGTCTTTTCTGGTCGGATAGAGGATAGCAGTATGGTATAAACCCACACCCTCTTTTGAAGCAGGAGGAGCACCTTTGCTATGCCAAGTGTTCAAGCCTATATGATGATGATAGCCACCGGCAGATATAAACGCTGCCTGGGTACCATACATCATGGTGACTTCAAAACCCAACAGGTCACGGTAAAACTCAAGTGCCCTGTTAAGATCTGAAACTTTAAGATGTACATGACCTATTCGTGTTTGAGCAGGAACAATATAATCTCTATCCATAATCTTTGTTTTAACCCGAAATACATTCCAGCATCAAAAATCCACAGAAAGATTAAATTGAATAAAGAAGACCGGGTTATCCGTAAAAATAGAAGTTTGAGTCGATTCTACCAATTTTAATTCAAGGTCCTGTACGAAGCTCTCCAGCCCTATTTAAGGTGGCTTGTTATGAAAATTGTTGATGCTTCAAATAAAATATGAAACAGATTAACCCCAATACCAAAATTATACTTAAAATTAGATCGAAACGAATTTTGGGAATTCTATGATGAGGGTATTCAATTGTCCATTTACCGTTGTTTGCAAAGTCAAGTAACATTTTTGGGGTAACAGGTATCCTCGTTACCCTTTCATTTGGAGATTTAATAAATGAACCTCCGAGACTATGACCTTCTTCATCTGTATGAAAATACCAGAGGTATTCGGTCATATCAACATTGAATCGATTCTTATATTCCAGAATCATTTCGTCAAAATCATCACCTGAGACTCTAAGTTCAGAGAAAATATCAGTCTGCGAAGTCATATTTTTATGCCCCGCAATTTCTTCAAGAAAGGATAGAATATTTTCTTCAGAATATTTACTCATTTAATCAATATCATTTTAAGTATTAATTTTCAATTTCAATCAGCCGTAAAACATTGTTCATACTACCACGGACCATTCTGTTTAACCTGGTAAAAACGTTTGCCGTCAAAACGAAAAAGTCCTGATCCGGCACCCCACCACATATTTCCTTCTCTATCCTGATACATACTTTGAACGCAACAATTGAGTCCTTCTTCAGGTGTAAATACAGTAAATGCTTTGGGATTTGGCAAGGGAACGGAAGGGTCAAATCTCGTAGTACTGCCCCGGGCTGTAACCCAGATGATACCCGATTGCTCGATATAAATGCCCCAAAATTCAGTGCCACCTAATCCATCTTCGGAAGTGTATTCCGTTAAAATTTTTCCACCATTTTTTTCCACAGCCGAAGGATCATATTTGCAAATGCCGTTTTTCATAGTAAACCATATATTTCCAGCCTTATCCTGAGCAATTCCACCTGCATAATTCAATCCCTTACCCTCCAATTCTGCAATATTGGTAATTGCTTTTTCACCCGGATTAAGAGCCGCCGAAGGATTATAGCGAAAGACACCATTATCAGTAGAAACAAACCAAATATTTCCACTTTTGTCTTCCATGATACCTGCAACATTTATAGAAGGAAGATCTTCAGATAACGAAAAACATGGATCACCTTTACTATCGGCAATTGGATCGTACCGGTAAACTCCACCATGCGTTCCTACCCAAACAGTACCCGATTTATCGACAAGGATGCTTTTACGACTTATATCAAGATGGTTCAGTCCATCCTTTTGATTGTAATTTCTAAATGTTTTGCCGTCATACTTATAAACACCCTGATCAGTCCCAAACCAAAGATTACCCTCTTTATCCTCATTAATAGCATAGACAGTATTGCAATTAAAACTATCAGGCTTAAAAAAGTAGGTCAGCGTTTTAACATCGTATCTCACTACACCTTCCCCTAAGGTACCAAACCACAAATTCCCTTTTGAATCCTGAAAAATACTTCGGATATATTGACTGACCAAAGTAGTGTCAAAATCAGGAGCCAAGCCAACTGCCTTAAAGTTCCTTATTACCATTGGATTTGGTTTTGGAACATTAGGTGTTGCCGCAGGCGTGTTTGTGTTCACCTGGCCGTTGCAGGAATTTATGGTTACTCCTACAAACAGTAAAATGTAAATTCGATTTTGAAAGTAATTTTTTATCATAGCGAAGCTAATTTTTCAATGTCCTCAACTTCTAAAATTTGTTTCGGTTAACCCATTAATACTGCATCGATCATTGTCTTACCAACTTGAGTAAGTGTCAATACTTTTTGAGGAAAGAATGGCCAAATCAGCGGAGTTACTTTTATTTGCATTTTGAGGTATGTTCCAAGGGAATTCCAACTACATAAATTAAAAAGCAATATGCCTGCTAATATTTTACTATTTTTTTTCTTTGAATATTCATTCCTTCAGTTACAATTTCCAAACAATATATTCCAGGTTCCAGATTCAAATCAAAATTAAAAGAAAATAATTTTATATTTTTCTCATAAACCAAACGACCTTCAATATCGAATATTCTTATGCTATATAATAACCGGCCAGACTTAATATTCAAATTATTTATTACAGGATTGGGAAATACCTCAATCGATTCAATAGCTTCCAATTCATTTGCAAATGATGCGATAGGGCCTTGTTTATGTACGAATGCGTCATAATTCGAAATTGAGGTCAGTGAATAATTATTTAAGCCGGGGTCAAAATCAATTGTACCGGCATAACCACCGGTTGAGTATAGGTTTTCATCATCATCTAGTACTATGTTCCCTATATATGTATAGTTAGTAGCTGTAAAAGAATTGGCCCAAACAAAATCGCCTTGCGGGTTCAATTTTAAAAAGAAAATATCGTTCATTCCTTGACCAACTGTTAAAATAAAAGTACCTGGTCCAGGATCAAAGTCAGTAGCAGCATAAAAATTTCCCGAAACATATACTGACTGATCATTTTTGGCAAATATCGGGAAACCACGGCAAAGTGATCCTGCTGAAACTTCAATTGTTCTCACCCAAATCAGATCACCGTTGAAATTCAATTTACAAATAAAAGTTTGACTATATAATGGAATCAAATTATACGTTCCTGGTCCGGTATCAAAGTCCAAAGTATCGCTGAAACACCCAGTTATATATACATTTTCATTAGTGTCGACGGTCATAAATTGTGTATATTCATCCCAGGAGCCATTAAATGCTTTACCCCATACAAAATTTGCCGATGTATCCCACTTACAGATAAATATGTCTCTTATTGGACCTATGGCACTTACACTGAATACGCCAGCCGAGGGATCAAAGTCTACCACGTTACAAAAAATTCCCGTAATAAAAATATTCCCATTCATGTATTTTACTGAAATAGCCTCGTCTAAACCGACATTTCCAAACCGATATGCCCAAACAAGTTCACCATTTGAATTGAACTTGATCAAAAAACAATCTGTATTTCCCGCAGCAGTCAAATTATAGGTATTTGGGCCTGGATCAAAATCAACTGTACCAGAAAAGGAACCTGCCATATAAATATTATTCATATTGTCAATCGTAATGGAATTACACTTTTCATAATTCGGTGATCCAAATCCTTTAGCCCATTGAAAATTACCTGATGAATCCAACTTTAAAATAAAAATATCATCATATCCATTTGCATTCAAATTATAAATATTTGAAGAAGGATCAAAATCCGAAGTATCATTAAAAGTGCCAGCAATTATCAGATCATTATTAGTATCCAATAATATTCCAGTACTTATATCATAACTTGGTCCACCTGCTGAAACAGCCCAAATGTAATTTCCATTTTCATCTAATTTTGAAACATAAATATCTGAGTAACCATTTGAGATAAGTGAATTTACAACAGTTGAATCGGAGTTGAAATCAGTTGTATCATAAAATCGACCAGTTGAATAAATATTCTTGTTGTTATCAATAACAATTGAGCGACCCCACTGAGTATCATATCCACTAAATTCCTTAACCCATTGAAAATTTTGGGCACTGCAATAAGAACAATAATAAAATATAAAAAGCAGAAGAAGTTTTTTTATCATATTTAAAGAATTTAAGAAGAAATGTGCATGCACTTTCAAATTTAGGAATGAACATCATAGTATTTGGCACAATGCCTACTAACCTATTAACTACAACTTATTTGCCTTAAGCTACACCTATTTAATACAACTGGAATTGGGTAGTATTCATTTATCAATTTCATCATCGGGAGCTTCTCCATTCACTTGTCCACGCCTAAATAAATACAATATCATTGAGCATTTTTAATATAATTTGGCGATTCACATTCTTGCCAATATTCTACAATTTTTGTAATAATACTTTTTAGTTTTTCATAATTATTTGGTTTAACAAAGAACCCTTGAATAGACCTTGAATAAGCGTCAATTACATGTTTCTGTTCGGCACTTGTAGAAAAGAAAAGATAAGGGATAGATTTTAATCTCAAATCTTCATTATTGTGAATTTTTTCTCGTAATTCCATGCCATTTAGTTTAGGCATGTTTATGTCAGAAAGGACAAGGAAAGGTTCAATTTCGGTGTCAGTTAAATACTCCAAAGCTTTTAAGCTGTCACCAAAGAAAATAACTTCATTTTTATAATCGAGTTCTTTAAAGACGTCAGTTAAAATATCCTGGTCGTCTATGTCATCTTCAATGATTATAATTGGTCCGCGTTTGTTCATTGTAGTAAATTTTTAGATTAGGTTCGTGTTGGCTAGTTGTGTTTAAAATTAATGATCTTGTTAGGGTGACACACAACATCTTATGGCGAAAACACTCCAATTCAATCCGTTTAGCCGAAATATGCACTGCTTCTCTGTAAAAATAAGGTTTTGACACGATTTTACCAATTATACTCAAAAGGGTCTCTCAAGAGGCATGACGAGTATAGAAAATGAAACAATAAAGCACCTGGTGTGTCGTCACTAAGGAAAAGTCAGCTCATTAAATCTGCATTCCACCATTTGGCTTCCTCTTTGATTTAGGAAGGAGATTAAACTGGATTCCGTAAGAAGGAATAATGCTGATTCCTCTCAGTAGTACTTCCGAGCCCCCTATCATTGGGTACCTGCCATAACTTTGATAATACATTGCCAAAGAGAAATTAAAAAACACATATTTTCTTCCAACTTTCACATTGACAAAAGTACCAAACGCGTCAAAACCCGACTTATGAGAAACAGGTACAACCAACTCCGCCTCTACATTGTCAACTAACTGTTCGACATAAATATTTTTCGGTGTGATTTTATAACTGATAAAGCTATGGGAATAAACTACCCCGAATGAAAAACAGCCAACCCGTTCTTCCGGGCCTAAGGATGTGCTGAAAACCAGGGGAATGGTAATGTCTTTTCTGGACATATCCATTCCAAAAACCTTTTGAACCTGATCGAACCTGGAGAAATTTACAAATTGGTAATTCTGCCAGGAGTACTGGGCTCCAACACTCCCGTATAATCCTCCTGCAGTCGATTCATTAAAATTTTTATTGGAACCCAGAAATTGATACATCACATCAAAGGCATTGGCCCCGCCGGTATTTCTGTAACCTATATCAAAACGATGCCCTAATCCATATCTGAAGTAAAATTCAGTGTTGTAACTTATAGGATCCAGACAATAAGCCATGAAAGCTGAATTCAGATTGGCGATTTGCTCAGAAAAAAATATGGTGTCGTTCGCTAAAGCAGATTCCGCAAGGTTCTTAGTGCTTTTAATCGATCGTTCAATAGAAGCAGATGAAACATTCACAGTGTTGTTTATGCCAAACCTTACTTGCCCCTTGGGTAAAACTTTACCCGAAGTCAATATGGACCGCGGAGGACTGCAGGAACTAATGACCAGGCAGTACAGAGCAAGGATAAGAGTATAGACAATGGGTTTGATCTGCATGATATAGAGGGAAAAAGCATAATTGAAGCAAAATTAATACCAGAATCTATCTCAACAGAGAAAAAGAAAGAATCAAAGTCGAGGTGGGTGATGTTAGGATTTAATGAGATGATCATTTGAAAATGTTTTTGGGGAACACGGATTTAACGGATCTAACCGACAAAAACGGATTTACTCCTGATTAAATCTGCGGAAATCCGTTTAATCCGTTAGATCCGCGTTCCTCTTACAACTCTAACTTTAGTTGCACTATAGGAGTTTAGATTCAATCCAAAATATTTCGATTCTTTCGTAATTCCATCCTATTTGAGAGTGAAATTTATTGGGAAACTAACTTCCACATCCACTGGACGGTCATTCAAAAGACCAGGCAGCCAATTATCCGGTATGAGTTTTAATACCCTAATTGATTCTTCGTCCATTCCATATCCTAATGGTGTATTTACATGAAAATTACTTGCTTTTCCTGCCTTGTCTATGGTAAATAAAACATACACTTTGCCCATTATCCCATTCTCACGGGCACTTGCCGGATAGTGCAAATTTTCAATAATTACAGAAAAAATGTAATAGTCACCATACAAAAAAATAGGAATTCTGCTTAATATGGTATCTGAATCACTTTCGTTTAGAATCCTAAATTCCCTGCCTTCAGCAAAATCACCCGGATTATGAGTGATAAGTTTGTTGTTTGTATAATCGTATTTTACAGAAAGATTTCCATCAAAATCAAAACTCTCCCAAATACTATCCTTAACACCAAGTTTATAGTACCCTTTCACTAACAACCTATTATTGTAATTAAACTTTTTATATTCACCATGCCTGGTAGTCTTATCAGATTTAAGAACGAAATAGGTTTCATGCGAATCCTTATCAGTTACTTTTTTTGTAGGTTGACCGATTAAAAAATTGGGAATAAAAATCAATAAAAGGAAAATTAGTTTGCTCATAATCTTTGCCTTTCAGAATGATTTGTAACGATCATTAAACATATGTTCTTTCGGGTGAAATATTTCAATGGATCATCAAGTTAATTCTGAGCTTCAATTCCAAATTGTATAGCCTCCCGAAGCACATCAATATTTATATCTTTCAAAGCTTTGAATTTTATACAATACCCGGTCACACTTGACTTACCGAGTTTTTTACCATACGTTTTGGCTAAGTATGTCTTATCTTCGATACCAAGGATATAAACGGAGATTCCGGTTGTGTTTGCACTAAGACCAATTTGGTAAAACTCCCTTGATTTGCCATCAGCATACTTCATAGTTTGAAGACCGTATCCTATATTCGGATTGGAAACTGTTTTTCCCGCATCGTTTTTACCATCCAGGAACCACAATTTACATCCCGGCATGACTTCCCTGATAACACGGTGCAACTCATTCATGTCGCTGCGTTTTTGTTCAGGTTGGCTGTTAATGTATTCCTTTATTTGTCCTTGAACGGTCATGTAAAGTATAAAATTGAAGGTTATTTCTTTGTTAATTGCATGTGTAAGACGCAGAAGTTTTGTCGCATGCTTTCAGAGGCACCAAATTACTAAAAATATTAAAGAAACCGGAGAACTTGCATTTAACCGGTTATTAGTTACTTTTTAATAGAAAGTATAATTGTAGATAATTGTTTGCATAAGTGTGTCACCATTTCGTTCAACAACCTTCTCAAGTTTATTATCTTTTGAATAGTAGTACTCGAAACGAATATTCGATTGAGCATTTTCTTTAGATACATCTAAAGCAGCGTATTGGTTTTCTATTAATACATTCTTTTTATCTCTGCTGAATTCTTTATAAAATAAATGCACATCCGCAACTTCTTTGGTTGTGGTTCCTCCAACAAATGACGTCAAAACCTGGAGTTGACTGATTAACTGCTTCTTTGAATTGTATTTATTAAATATTGATCTTGTGATGTTAATTCCATCGTTAAGAATATCTAATTCTGATATACAAAGGTCATTTTCGTAAAAATAATCAGTACGCTTTTGCAAATTATATTTTAGATCAAAAGTTTTTCGAATTAATTTATTCTTATTGTCATAGTGCATAAATTCAATTATAGTATCCACAAAATTTTTGTCGAATTCGAAAGTATGCACCTCCGATAATCTCAAGAGAGAGTCGTACGTACAAGTAGATTTATAATAGAATGTTGAATCATTTAACCTATAAGTTTCCGATTGCCGATTTCCAAATTCATCATATGTCCAAAAATAGATACCTTCCTGAACTAAAGAATCTGTCCAATAACATTTTGCTTGAATACTTTTAATTTTTAACGATTTTACAATTGTTGAATCCAACTCCTTAAACGATTGAGCTGAAACATTTCCTCTGAGGAAAACACCAAATAATAAGGTTAAAATAGTGAAAATCTTCATAAATGATTGCGCATAATGTTTTGAGAATATAGAAAATACAACTTAATTTACGGACATATCCGCCAATGACAAATATAAATTAAAATCACAGAAACCAAGCTCTCAATTTAAAAGCACGGTGCTTTATGCAACTATTTCCCCCACAGTTTCCATTCACAGACATTTCTAAAACCTGTCCAGGCATTCTGATTTGCAATATGAAAAGTGTCAGTTTGTAAAATTCTTTCCCGTTTGTCATACCATCCGCCACCGGCCGAAACCCCATTTTCAGCGGTCCATTCACTGACATTCCCTCTCAAATTATAAATTGGTTCACCTTTTTTTGAGGAATAATTTTTATAGATTTCAATAGTCGGTGAATTTTGAGTGAAATCATACGGACAAGGATTGATGCCTGCATAAAACTTAGGGAATTCTGATTTACATTCCCGGCAATATTTCGAGTTGCAGTTGTCAAAGTAAACTTTGTCCAGCGAATCTGCGTAATGAAGAATTTGTTGTCTTTCCGTTAAAGTCGGTAACCGGAAATCAGGATAATATCTTACTTTGTTCCCTGGGAGAGTTTTCTTGAAAGTGCCATTGAAATATCGTTCAATTGTGAAATAATTATTTTTATCCTGGATAGAATCATATTCAATTTTCTTAAGTTTTATAAGCAATGCTTCAAATACTCTATCAGAGCGCCACATAGAAAAGTCGAGTGCTTGCTTCCGCGACACCCCAACCACTGGAAAATGATTATACGCCGGATGTCTCAAATAAAGCTCGACGTAGGCTTCCATGCAATAATATGATTCCATCCATTTCAATGTGTCGGGCAATGTTGATAAGTATTGCTCAGATTGCGCGCCGAATATGCGGGCCATCCAATGCATATACTCACGCCAATCCTGGTTGGATATTTCGGTCCGGTCACAAAAGAAATTATCAGCTACTTTAACCCCATCTGGTGGTGTAAACAAGAACTGATAGTTGCTTTCGTCATACTTTTCTGTTGTGGAACAACTGAGGAATACCGCTGTTGGAAACAGCAATAAAATTGAAAGTAATATGCGCCGATTTGAAATTTGCATGAATTTACGATGGCAGAAAACTAACTTGACACAGTCAGGGCTAAAGCCCGTTTTTAATCTTTTTACTGCACCCCCACTCTGAAGAGTGGGGTTACAAAGGACTATACACAAAATCCATTTTATTACCTCTCAACTGTATAATTCAGCTCAACAACCCCGGAAGTAAATTGTTGAGTAGTCAATAGTTTTAGTTTTGTTTTGTCCTTGATGTCGGCAAACAAAGGAATGCCCTGACCAAGAATAATTGGATTGAGAAACAGCCAGAAGCCATCTATCAAATTCTCTTTAAGAAGTGAATGGGTGGCTGTCGGGCTACCAAAAAGCAGGATGTCATTACCTGGCTGTTGTTTTAGTGCATTTATTCTTTCAGAAAGATTTTCGCTGATAATTTCCGTATTAGTCAAACCAGCTTCTTTCAGGGTTTTTGACAAAACAACCTTGTGAACATTCTTGTACCACTTTGAATGATCAATGTCGTGCTTCGTTGCTGTTGGCTTGTCAGCTGCAGTAGGCCAGTAACTTTCCATCATCTGATAAGTAACCCGCCCATATAATGCAGTGTCGCCAGTACCTATCCGGTTACCGACAAAATCAAAAAGTTCCTGATCAACTTTAACCCAGTCCAATGCTCCGTCTGGTGTAGCTACAAAACCGTCGAGAGATACATGCATAAATGAAATTACTTTTCTCATATTGATTTATTTTTTTAATATTATCGATTGTAATTGGTTTTTAATAATACTCACTGGTATGTATTGAATCTAATTATTATCAAACTTTGAGCATCTGTTGAATTTTTCTGCCGGCTCTTACTATAATATCAATCACTTCAAATATATCTTTTTTCGAAGTCCTGAAATTCACGATGCAGGCTCTTAAGCAATATTTGTCTGCCACAACTGCATTTGACAAAAAGACTTCACCTCCTTTTTGCAACTCATTCAGTAATTTTTCATTAAAGGTATTCAAATAAGTCTCATCCTTTTGCTCGTTTTGGCTGAATCCGGCAGGAATATATCGCAAAGTAGTAATGCTTAGATTTTGTGATATGGCTTCAAGTTCCGGATGTTTTGTGGCTTCTTCAAATAACAGTTGTGCCAGTGCTATGTCATCACCAATCATTTTTATGTATCCGTTCTTTCCTGCCTGCTGCAATGCCATCCAAACTTTCAGAGCCCTGAATCCTCTCGAATTTTGAAAACCATATTCATAAAAATTCAAGGTGGGTTCGTCATAGCTATTATCGAAATTATAATAAACCGGATGCGAACTGTAAGTATCAAGGAGGTGTTGCGGGTTTTTTACCAAAGTGCAACCTGCTTCCAGCGGGGCGTAGAGCCATTTGTGCGGGTCTAAAGCAATGGAATCCGCTTCCTGAATTCCTTCGAACAAATTTTTATATTGAGGAATTACCGCGGCAGGAATACCGTAAGCGCCATCAATATGAAACCATAAATCATACTCCTTGCAAATGGCAGCTATTGCAGAAAGATTATCTACTACCCCTGTGCTGACATCTCCTGCATTTCCAATTACCAGGAAGGGCTTTTTACCAGTCTTCAAATCGTCATTAATTGTTTGTGTCAGGATATCGGTATTCATTTTATTTTCCAAATCAGTAGGAATCCATCGGATAGCCTTTGAACCGTGTCCGAACAAAACAGCTGCCTTCTCAATCCAGGTGTGTGTTGCTTTGGAACAATAAAAAATGATTTCACCATGCAAACTTGTTAAACCATCCTCCTTAATACTCTTAGGGGCTTTCGCCGTTCTGGCAGCCAGGAAAGCCGTAAAATTTGCCATGTTGCCCCCACTTACCAATATTCCTCCATAGGAAGGAGATACTCCAATAAATTCAGCCAGCCATTTCACCGTCTGCTTTTCAATAGCAGTGGCCATAGGACTTAATACATTCGCGCCCATATTAGGATTAATGGTAGCAGCCAACAAATCGGCCAATGCCCCGACCGGAGTTGGAGAACCCGTTATATATCCAAAGAATTTTGGGTGCCCATTGAACAATGAATGACTAAACAATAAATCAGAAGTCTTTGAAAACAGTTCAGGAACCGAAGTTCCATCATCCGGTAAAGAAGCATTGCCTAAAACCTTTTGTATTTGTCCGGGTGTCTCTCCAGTAGTAACCGGCTTGTCGCTTATTGTAAAAATGAAATCAGCAATCTTTTCTATCAACTCATGACCAATCTTTTTGAAATTGTCAGGAGTCATTTCCACTGATGATACTCGCTTATCTGTCATGAAATTTGCTGTTAAATTTTAAAAAATTCATTTATTTTTAATCAGGCAAAGGAAGGTATCTCTCCCCAAGCGATGCAGGGTAATTGATTTTCTCAAATAGTTAAATCAATATTGTGCTTCCATATCATCAAACTTTTCGAGTTTCAACAAAGCATTTTCCAATTGTTGATGTTGTTTGTCAAAGAATAGTTTAAAATAACTTTTAATGTCGTTTACATTTTGAGTTTGATAAATGTCACACCACCTTTTTGTTTTTGCTTTACCAAGTCCCAAAAATCCCTTAACCTCTTTCGGATGAACATATCCGACTAAATATCCGTAATCGCTTTTATCGCCAGCTATTGAAACCCATAATTCGCAACCGAATTTCAGGTCTTTAACTGCTAATGTAGCGGAACAGCCGTCTTTTATTGTATTCCACTTTTCCATTTGCTCTATCCAGGGAAATTTGTCGAACTCACTCACAAAATTTTCATAAGTGGTTTCACCTTTCTCGTCATATTTTTGGAAGTCATAACCGGCAAGTTGAATGTTCCAGGTGAATTTGTCCATTGTTGTTGCGTTTTGATTTTGCTGGTCTGATGACTGACAAGCGAAAATAAACAATAACATTGTTGAAAGCAGGATTGTGATGTGTCGTGTTTTCATATTGAATTTACAAAAAAATGTGTCTGAAGTCGAGCTCAACACTCCGGCATTTTCCGTTAAGCGTGTGCTGCACCTGCACAAATTCAAGAACCCCATAAGACATGACACGAATGTATTTTAGAGCTTAACAAATCTGACCCCACCCGAATAAACATCCGGAAAGCTGACAAAATATACTCCTGAAGAAAGGTCAGCTATATTTATTTCATAGGATGTATTTTCGTTAGAATGAAAATCAGTTGAAATTATTTTCACTGCCTGGCCATAGATGTTGTAAATTACCAATTTTGAAATTTGTTTATTACAATTTAATGTGATTTTATCATTAGCCGGATTCGGATATATCCGGAAATCGTAACCGGAGTTTTCTGTAACAGAAAGAGGATTAAAAATAGTATTTGTTACTGTATTAGTAATAACGGGCACATTGAAATCGAAGTAGATCTCGGCAGTGTTATTAATTAATGTTCCGGGCTGCAATCCCTGTTTTTGACGTATTGAAAAGCATACGAAACCCTTATTTTCATTTGGATGAGAAGTATCGGGCAAATAAATATTGACAAACCGGATTCTTAATGTATTTCCATTGAAAATATCCCATGTATAATTATGGCTCGAAAGTCCTGGTGAGATAGTAGCAATATCGAGATCAGCATCCAACACATCCAAAATAGTAACCATAAATGCGGTATCACTGCCTGTATTTTCGAAACGAATTGTGTAATTGAAGGCAGTATCACTTGCAGTAACAAACCCCTGCGGACCAAGTCCGGCAGGCAACACAGACTTGTCATTAGGATCGAATGAACCGGTAACAATGGATGAATCAGTTATAACATTATCGGTTGAATTGAATTCAGGCATAATACCAGAAGCGCTTATATTGTTCACGATATACGTTCCGATCGGAGTAATTGAATCGACTTTGAAGGTAAGTTGGATGTCTTCATGGGATGCAAAAGCCAGGTTTGAAAACGACCATCCTAAGGTATCGCCAACAATGGATGATGGCGGCGGCACGGATTGAATAAATGTGAGGTTGGAATCGCAAACAAACTCGACAATACCGGTTTGTATTGATCCTCCGATGTTGGTATAACGCATGGCATAATTGCAATTAAATCCGGGGCGTAAAAAACCATGACCAATCTCTATAATCATGTCATTTATGGCAGGATCAAGGTATTTTCCATGATTGACCTGGCTTACGGGCATTCCGCCGGAAATGGTAATAGGAATAGTATCAGAATTACAAGATCCCCTGTAGTTGTAGAGAGTAGGAAAAATTACCTGGTAGCTATTGTCGGCAAGATGTGCCTTATAATTACCTAAAGAATCGGTGTGCAGGATTGTTGAACCGGGCTGAATGAATACACTGTTAGAAAGCCCCATTTCAAGTCCGTTTTTGGTGCAACTGCTATCAGAGTCGTAATATACAGTACCGGTGAGCGTTGGTGTACATGAAATGCAAATTTGATACAATGACATGGCTCCTCCACTTGCAGCCATGTACAATTGGTCATTAATGATTCTGGAAGAGTTCACCCTGCCATAAATATCCGGGTTAATAAATTCCTCATATGCAGTAATAGTTCCGGAACTGTCGGCTTTGCGGACATAAAAGATATCAGTATCGAAAGAGGTTCCATAACCCGGAGGGAAATACCCTCCTACCATAACAGGATTACCATCAGAATCTGGCAATAAATGGCTCCACATATACATTGCTTCACCGGAAAGTGAAACACCAAATTTATCTATCCAATTAATATTTCCGGAAGTATCAATTTTAGCTAATCTGGGTGCAGCTCCAATAGGAGCAAATCCACTAACTTCTCCATAGGCATACAAATCATTTGAAGAATTCTGAAACATATGTGTTACCCTGAAAAGTTCAGTGGGCCCTGTATTCCACATCAAATTCATATTGCTATCATATCGCATAAAGCCAGCTTTAAGAGAATCATAGTTATTAGAATAAAGTGGATAGGTTTGATTGTAGCAAATAGTCATGTTGTTTTGACTGTCAAATACCATAGGTCCTGCCCAACTAACCGGTATAAATACAGAATCAACGAGGTTGCCTGCGGGATTCAGTTTATACCATTTTGTTGTATCCGCAGTACTTGTAACCACTCCTGAACAAAACCATAGATTTTCAAAATTATCTAGAGTCATTAAATTGGTACTATTAATATGATCAATACTGGAATGATACATGGTTGAACCTGAACTGCTGATATGCCGGGTTATCAGTCCATAAACAGCGGCGGAGCTATCATATTGGATATAACTGCTGCCAGCTGCCCCTGTCTTTATATCATAAAACATGCTTATATCAATTATGGAATCGTTCCATGAATTTATTCCCTGACTTGTATACTTAAATAAATATAGGTTTGTATTGCCTGTTGAAATAGATACATCCGCAGCCAATAATACGTTCTGCTGGTCATCAACTAAACATTTCACATCAAAAATTATATCTCCCGGGCCATTAAAAGTCCTTACAGATTGATCCCAGACAAGTGCTCCCTGGTTATCTTGTTTTTGAATCCTTAATGTATCCTGACTCCAAAAATCCGTCGAATACACAAAGTAAAAATTACCCATGCTATCGATGGCACTATTGTGTACTTTCCCTGGCCAGTCAACACTGAAAGCAGTATTCCAAACCATATTAACCTGACAATAACTTGTGTTGAAAAATGAAATTACAAAAACGAGGAGTAAAACTGTTTTTTTCATATGTGGAAAGTTAAATTCGATATGTAAAATGTAGTATTAAATCATTTAATCTAAATGGAATCCTGTGGCTATATGGATACTAAAAACGAAAGATAACCATTTCTCCTTTACTCCCTACATTCTCCGTAGCTTTTTTCATTGCCCACAGAATCGGGTTCTGCTCCCTCTGTAGCCAAGGGTTTTCAGGGCGAAGGTGGGCAAGCGAAGGAGGGCCCATACGCTCCTATTTCTTTGTCACACCTTTCTCGGTTCATAATACAGAATTACAGAACCACCACTAAAAGTTTTTGTCTTTATAAGCTTAAAAACAGCCCTGTCTGCTATGTTTTCAAATAATAACATACCTTTTCCCGCCACTACCGGATATATGCAAAGTTGTAATTCATCTACCAGGTTAAGATTCATTAGTTGTATAATTAAACTGCGACTACCAACAAAAATATCATTACCTGATTGTTGTTTGAGTTCTAAAACAGTTTCTTTTAAATCACGATTTGCTAATGTTGCACTTTTCCACTCCACACTTTTGAGGGTATGAGAAAAAACAATTTTAGGAATTCTGTCTATAGCTATAGCAAAGTCATTCATTGACTTTACTTCTGAAGGACTTTCTAAAAATGTCCGCCAATATTCCATGAGCTGATATGTAGTTCTGCCATATAAAATGACGTCTCCCTGGCCCAATAATTCCGTATAATGCTGATGTATTTCTTCATCAGGCAACCCGGCAGTGTGGTCGCAAACCCCATCAAGTGTCATATTGAATGCTGCAATTAGTTTTCTCATACTATTTTGTTTAAATCCAATCATCAAATTTCTGTCAACTGGCTGAAGTTTCCTATACCTTCTGTTATAAAGATCGAGAACATAATAAAGACTTGATAAGACGTGGTCTTACTTTCAAGCTCTGTCAGCCACCTATAATTTCAATATAGTGGTATCATCTTTTTGGGAAGAATAAAATATATAACCGGGATTATTAAGTAAATTCCGGTAGAAATGTAAATACTTACTGAACTCAACGGAATACTGATAACATAAACTAACACCGTTGCCCAATTTATAAGATTAAAAAAGTTTCGTTCCTTCTGGCCTTCCTTTGTCAAAATTTTATTGACATTAAGCTGCAGAAACGAATAAGGTATCGCTACTGAAATCATGATTGCTGCATAAAACTTATGACTTTCACTCTGAAAAAAATGCTCACCTAATTGCCTGGTTGCTAAGGGAATTAATGACATAGAGAAAAGCATCAAAAAATTTATCCATATTATTTTTGTTGGAATTTTCTCAATTTTTGAAAACATGATATGATGATTTAACCATGTTATTGCAATCACAACGAAACTTAAGGCATAAATTGCTATGTGTTGAAGGAACATAATTAAATTTTCAGAAGTCAATTCAGGCAATTTAATTTCCAGAATCATCAATGTCATTATGATAGCTATTACTGCATCGGTAAAAAATTCAAAACGTTCTTTTTTCATCTTGATTATTTAATTCAAAACATACAGACATTAATTAAACTTAAATTACTTTAGTAGTAAAACACTAAATTCCAATCAATTCAGCCTTAAATCCAATCTTCACTTTGCATAATTGACTTAATCAAAATTAAAAATAAGAATTCTATTTAAAAACAAGAAAATTTAGCTAAAAAACTTGAACAGGCTAATGCAGTAAAGCTTTTCTTAAAAAAATCCATATTTCTTTTCTCCCAGTTGCCGCACCCTTCATTTTATATTGAAATTAAAAGAAGTGCCCTAACAGAAAGCTCAACTTATTTTGTTTCTTCTATCCAATAAGTATTTTAACGCACCGGTTGACCACAAAGCCCAAATCACGAGAACGGGTTGAAAAAGTAATCTAATGAAACGTTTTTGATCAGTATCTAACCCAAACGCATCAATTCCACTGGTGTATTGAGAAATGTTTCCTGGGAATATTAGTAAAAAGAAAATCGCTAAGGCAAAGCCCACTTTTACTTTTTGCTTTGTAAAAAAAATCATTGCTAAACCAAGCGTGATTTCTACTATTCCAGAAGATAAAACCACAAAATCCACAAAGGAAGGATTATTCGGTAACCATGCGGGCACTTGTGCTACAAACTCTTGCCGTTGAAAAGTCAAATGACCAATTCCGGCAATTACCATTAATAATCCCAGCAAGATTCGAAATGTAGTTTGTTTCACTTCCATAACAGGCAATTTATTGGAATATTGTACTTAGAGCAAACGGGCTGGCCACTAATTTGACCCGGGTACCATCCTGACATGTTTAACAATTTTCTTTTTAAGTCTTGTTGACAATTAGCTGGGACATTAGTTTGAGGGAAAGTTGCATTGATAACCTTTCCATACTTATCAATAGTTAAAACAATACTTAACTTTTGCAAGATTTCTCCAACTTGATTTTGACAATCACTCATTATAGGCGACAGTTCTTTTGAAATATACTCTAATATTCCTGCTTCACCTTTAATATATTTAGGTGGAACCTGGGCTTTTTCGTGTATTGAATCACAGGTATCAGATAGTTGGATTCCATATCCGTTAAAATAAATGACAGGAGGAACTATTTCCCCTTTTCTGTATTGTTCAATATGATGAACATTTCCGTTGTCCCAAAAATTGAAGAAATTACCATTTTTTAGCCCATTTCTATATTCTCCATATTCAATAGAATCTCCTTGTTGAGTAAATGAATAATAAGATCCATCTTTCAATCCTGCTTCATAGTTCTGTTTAATCCAAATATCCTTATGGTTATTGAAGTAATATTCCACATAAAGTCCCGTGAATAAAGTCGTGTCTGATTTTCTGTAAGCAACGGAATCCTTCATAAAAATTCCATCAATCGATAAAGTGTCTTGTGCGATACTAGATTGAAGAAATATAAAAATGAAAATGAAGATTGAATTAAATTTCACAGTTATCTGTCTAATATTTCGGAACTATTCATGGGATTGTTCAAATTGCGAAGATTTAAATTTCAATTTTCACCAGTTGCTAAAAGAAGCTATAATTCGTCCTGCTGTCCAAAACAAAACGAAAAAGATTCCAAGTAAAAATATTCTGTTACCATGCTTTCTGTCTGAAGCAGAATGGCCATAGACTCTATCTCCATTTGGTAATGTCTTTTTGTGCGTCATTAAATGCCATCCAATAAAAACACCAATCAAACCACCAAGAATCGCAAATGCATATCCTGCATAAATCCAGGATTTTTGACTTTCCTCCGGTTTTGCTAATTCCTGAAGGCGTTGCTTCCTTAAAGTGTCTGCAACGGCAGGCTTAATTTCTTTGCCTCGTTCCTTCAGAAGCCGTTGAGCAAGCATATAATCAAAATGCCCCCATTCATCTGGTTTAGTCACAATTTCAATAAGTTCATCATCACTAAAATCAAATAAGTAATAATCCTTCTCCACACTATCAAGTTGCATCATTGAGACATTTAAAAGTAAAGCATGAGCTTGCTCAAAGTTTTCCTTTTTCAATTTAACCCGAAACTCCTTGTTTATTTCGCTGTTTGAGAAAGTCGGATCAAAACCTGAGCTACCATCCAGAATAAAGTCAATGTTATTTTCCTCAAGTAAGTCTGCGAGTTCAGTTGCCAAACCCTGGTCGTTGAATTTTTGAAATGTCAAGTATTGTTCTTCTGCCATTTTCTTTAATCAATGATTGAGTTTGGTATGACACCTTTTGGTTATCGTGAACGTTTTACTTTTAAAAACTGTGTTTTATTGTTTGAATTTTAAAATATTTCCAGAATTGCTATTTTTCACAAATCTCCTTCAACTTGTCGAGTGCTTTTGGGTAGGTCTCGTTCATATAATCTAAAAAATCGTCAGTGATGTCTAAGTCAACAGTAACGGCTGTAGTTCCATTGTCTTCTTCAAAAGTATAGTTTTCGTATCCGTTTGCCCATTTTTCTACTTCTGGTCCTTCTGTAATTTCTTTGTCAGCTTTTAAAATGCCATAATGTTGAATCGATACAAATTTGTTGGGAATGTTTTCAGCTATCCTGGAAACCATACCTCCTTTTTCTCCTTTCTCATCTACTCCAACAAAGAGAATTTTACTTCCCTTGTTCCAACTTCCTTCATAGGTCGATGTCGGGTTAAACGAAGCGGTCCATTGTCCATAAGTTGATTTGTTTTTGATACCAAGCATAAAATCATAAATCCTGGTCACAGGTGCATTAATGCTTACTTTGTATTGTAACTTTTTCATGATATTAATAATTTAAAATTAAATTTTAAAGATGTTGTTTCTCGTCATACATAGCAGTCGTTTGAGATAACCTATGACGACTTGTCCTTTTACCAGGACAGGTATTCCAAAGATAAAAAAAAAATTAAAAATACCAGCATGGCTTGAACAAGGTGTTTCATGCAGTTTTTCTTGTATCTAATTCCTTTTGCAATTAGTTCGTTCAATTTGTTTTAAGTCGCTTGAAAATCTAAATGTACCACCATCGTTGCGTGTATTTAACTTAATTTCAGTATATTCAATATTATTTTCAACAAAAACTCCGATTAAGCGAACGCTTTCCAATTTGAAATTTTGATCCATCGTAAATGCATATGTTTCTGAAGATTTGAAAATGTCTTTAAAATAAATGGTTTTAAATGATGGGGTGAAAGGGTATTTGCTAAGATCAATTTTATTTATCTCAGCTTCATATACTTTTTCGTTGAAAGGTTCAAGCTTAAACATAATATCCATTTGTGCTTCTCCAAGATCTGCATTATAGTCATCAAACAAATATAAAGTGTCATTTCGCCAAAGAAATACGCTTAAATTTAAATTATTGACTACAACTGTCCCGTTTGATTGAACCTCGGATGGGTAGTAGTAAGGATCGACGTCTTTTTGTTTGACAGTCTTCTTAAACTCATCCAGTGTTTGCGCTACAGAACCATTCCATGAATATAACAAAATCGTGTCTCCGGTATGTTTTATAAAAGCCGGCCTGGATTCACAATCATAAAATTTGTCAAACTCCTTTGGATTATCAATCTCCATCAATTGAATATTATTTTTAAAAAGCCATTTTTCAGTTTTTAGTTGCTCATTTGTCTGTCCGTAAAGCAAAGAAAGTGATAAAGTAAAAATAAGGGTTAAAACAGTTTTCATAAAATTAGATTTACCGTTCCTGCCAATTCCGCAGGACGAAGAGAATGCCTACCGTATTTTATTCTTAATAATTAAGCTTCCTATTAAATTCTATTTTACCTAAGGTCATTAATCAAACGGAGCTAATGATTGAATGTAATTGGCAATTATTTATACAAATCAAAACCAATATATCCTTCTTCGGCACGCATTTTACCGCGGTTGATATAGTATTGCCTGTCGAGATTGGCAGTAGTTCCCAGACCATCAACATAGCGGTTACATAAACAGAAGAAAGCTGCAATCAACACTGTGTCGTGTATTTCCTTATCAGAAGCTCCGCATTTTTTTGCTTTTTCAATTTGCAATGGTGTCACAAACGTTCCGCCTTTGGTTACACTTTCAGCAATGCTGAGCAATGATTTCAATTTGTCACTCAGCGGCATTGTATCATAATGTGCTTTAATATCGTCAATAAATTTCACATCGCATTGCAAATAATGCTGTACTAACGCACCATGGGCGTTCTGGCAAAAGAAACAATCGTTCAGGTAAGATACATAAGTTCCGATTAACTCCCTTTCGCCCCGGGTAAGCGAGTTGTCATCGCTGCGTAATAATATTTCAGCAAGCTGATTAATATATTTTGCAGTTTCTGGACGAAAAGCCATCAGACTACGAATACCATTTAATTCTTCAGAAACATTAATGTATGCCATGTTGTATATTTTACAATTAAATCAATTTTTTTTCTCATGTCAAATTTTTTCCACAACTATTTTTTCAAATGATCATATCCCTGTGTGGGTCGGTTGTACCCACTCTTTTTTAAGCGCTCTGCCATTTGACGGTAATATTCGGAATCAACAGGAGCAACAGTTGCCAGCCCATCCACATATCGGTTATATAGGCAAAATAAAGCGGCAATTAAAACAGTATCATGAATTTCAAGGTCGGTTGCACCTTCCATTTTTGCTTTTGTAATGGATTCAGGCTTCACATTTTTCCCGCTTTCCCGGACCTCCGAAGCAATCAAAAGCAATGTTTTCATTTTATCGCTGACGGGTGCCGACTGAAAATCCTGCTTTACCATCTTTGATGTTTCATTCTCGCCAAGGAAAGCATCGGCAGCAGCTGTATGGGAAGTTGCACAATAGTTGCATTTGTTTTTGTGCGAAACAATTGTTGCAATCAATTCTCTTTCGGCTTCGGTTAACGTAGAATGACCTCTCAATAATAGTTGAGTTAGCTCGCGTAAAACATTTCCCGTTTCGCGACTGTATTCAAGGAGGCCGGTAACTCCCGGCAAATGTTCTTCAAGGTGTATGTATGGCATGCTACTAAAGAATATAAATAGCTTTTTTTGTTAATTGCTTTATGTTTACGTCGGACGGGCGTTCATTGTACACCGAAGCAAGAGGTTTTCCTTGCGAAGGTGTACCAAAGATAAAAATTAAAAAGAAACATACCCACCTGGTATAAAGAGGTTGTTATCCGTAGACTCAATTTTTCACAATCTTACCTTTTTTAATCACACCGTTTTTGTTCCTCACTTCGTAAAGATAAATACCTTTTATAAGTTGTTCTATTTGCAATGAGACAGATTTAGTAAATTCTTGTTGCATTAATTTCCTGCAAGCCACATCATAAAGAATAATTTCGGAAAGTTCATTATTGTTAATTGCAATATTTAGTTCATCATTCGCAGGATTGGGATAAATTAGTATTGCTTCGTTATTGTTTTGTTCATGGATGCTGGTGCAGGGAGTGAGGGAAACATCATCAATAAAGCAATACACTATAGAATCAAGATTGTTATTTACAACAACGAGATTGGTTAATGAATCATGTTTGAAATTTGTAATTATCAGATAACTTTCACCTCCATTAGCAGTATAGTTTCCTGATACCAATGTCCAGCCAGCAGTATCCGGGTAATTACCTGGTGCATTTGCAATCTGCGGTATAAATTGTAAAGTATGGTAATCGGTAGTGGTAAATAGTGTATCAGAAAAATAAATTCCAATGTCATCAGTTGTATATTGACATGGATCAGCCAGACTAATGTACATTTCAAAATGATAACAGGTATTAGCAATTAATGGTGAAGTCAGAGGTACTTCAATATTCTCGCGAGCATTATACGTATAAAAATACAGGTAAATTCCGGCATATCCTACTCCACTGTGTGCCGGCAGGTAGTTATTTCCATCCCAATTGATGGGAACAGATATTGTATCAAACGGGGAGCATTGATTATAATAATCAGGTGAACTTGCAGCAGGATTTATCCAGGGCACAGCTACATTTAGTTGACTATGGTTGGTGGGGCAGCTTGAATATTGTTCAAAATCCCCATTCGGTACCAGACTTTGTCCGGTACAAACTCCGCAAGTGATAATTATCCCGATCAAGCAAAACAGTTTATTCATCGCGATCAAAAATTATGTATAACATTCCGCCAGTTGCCTCAGGGCGAGTTTGAATACGAAAGATACATATTTCCCCTTTACGCTCCAAACGGAGCTAAAAACACATTCACCACCT
>Ga0190274_10000171_pt1 | contig 44045 bp, 41 predicted proteins | sample Popmic531T_FD_133002 | JGI IMG/M metagenome (GOLD analysis project Ga0190274, IMG submission 133002) | Populus adjacent soil microbial communities from riparian zone of Yellowstone River, Montana, USA - 531 T | ecosystem: Environmental > Terrestrial > Soil > Riparian zone | place: USA: Montana... | reverse complement strand
CTGGCGATGGACGGCGGGCGGACCCTCTCCCCCAGCGACCTCAGCTATGAGCTCCGGGTCCCGCTCAGCAACGTCAACTACCACGTCACCGAGCTGCACCGGACGGGACTCGTGGAGCTGGTCGGAGAACGCCCGGTGCGCGGCGCCACCGAGCACTTCTACCGCGAGGCACAGGGGACGACCACGCCCCGCACCAACGGCGGCTCACGCAACGGCCGTCGGCGAAAGGGGCGGGCGGCGCTCAAACCGGCGCCGGTGGCGCAGGCCGGCTGAGGGGGTCATCGAGAGAAGCGGACGACCGGTCTCGAACCGGCGACCTCGAGCTTGGGAAGCTCGCGCTCTACCAACTGAGCTACGTCCGCGTGGGGAATTTCCCATTCTAGAGCCATTTGAGAGGCATCTGGAACGCCCCCTAGAGCGGGAGCTAATTCCCACTCTATCGGCTCGAAACGACTACCGCGTATCGAGAGATTTCCCATTCCCAAGCCATTTCGACGCTTTGTAGAGCTGGAAACAACGCCCTAAACCGCCCTACTTTCAGGCCCTTGGGCCGCCCAGGGCGGAGATTCCCCATCAGCAAGCCATTTGCGGCGTGATCTCAAGCGACGGCGGCCCTGCGTCCCCAACAAAACCCAACAAAAACCCAACAGATCGTGTTGGGGAAGGTCGAAAACGGCGCCGCAACGGCTCGGTGAGGTCGACTCGGTCGATCCGGCGGCAAGCGCGCAGTGCCGGCCGCAGGTATTGGCCGACGCTTGGTCGGGCGCTATCCTCGCCCTTGTGAGTCATTCGCCACTGAGCACCACCCCGACCGCGGAGAAGCCGGCCCTCAGCGAGCCGCAGCGGGCCGAGCGGCTGCGGCTGCTGGCCAGGCGCCTGCGCAGTCCGGAGGGGCTGGATCGGGATGCGCTCAAGCACATCGAGCGACTGACCGGCGACGAGCGGTAGCGGACCCGCTGTGGTCGCCTCCGAGCTGCTCCGCGGGGAGGCTCCATTCGTCGCCGACACCTCGGCTTGGTGGCGCGTTGACGCGCTCCCAAGCGAGCTCGGCGACCTGCTGGATGCGGCGATTCTCTCCGACCGGTTGTGGATCACCCCGATCGTGCGGATGGAGGTCCTCTACTCGGCGCGCAGTTCCGCCGAGTACGTCGCGATCGAGGGCGAGCTCGACGCGCTGCGGATTCTCCGCAACGACCGCGCGGTGGCCGACGCGGCGATGGCCGCCCTCGGCGAGCTGGCCGAGCGCGGCGACGGATACCACCGCGTGCCGATCACCGACGCGCTGATCGCCGCAGCCGCCGCCGAGCACGGCGGCGTCGCAGTGCTTCACCGCGACGCGCATTTCGAAAAGCTCGCCGAGGTTCTCGCCTTTGAGTGCGTGGAGGTTCCGGTGGGGTGATCTCGGCCGCGCAAAGAGCCAGGGGACGGCCGCGAGCGGCGCGACGTACCTGTGGCTAAGAAAGGCGACGGCGGTTAGCCATCGCCAGCAGAGCGATAGAGCCGACGCATCTACGGGTTAGCTCGTTGCCTCACCTGACTGCCGCCCGTGCAACAGCCCGTAGATGAGCGAGGGCAGGCACCAGTTGGTGGTGGTGACCGTTGCCGCCACCAAGAGCAGGGGCACGGCGAGGACCCAAGCGATCGCAGTCGCATCCACCAGGAATGCCACGGCGATCGCCGCGATCCAGGGCGTCGCCATCTGGCAGGCGAAGCGGCGCGGCGCCGGGCTGGGCGGCACACTCGGCCCACCGAGCAGCGGGCGCAGGACGGCGTCGTAGACGTAGTCGAACGGGTGCTTTGCGGTGAGGAAGCCGCCAACCCCGGCTGCGACCGCCATCGCCAGCAGCAAGGCGGGCGAGGCGAGGGCGGTACCGAGGGCAATCCCGGTGAGGCAAAGGACCGGCGAGAAGCGTAGGCCGAGCCAGAGGCTCCGCCGCTCGCCGTCGCTGAGGCTGCCGTAGCCCTGCATGGTGAGGCAGCCGCGTGACCAGCTTGAGAGGCGCTCGATCATTTCGATTCCTTCTGGCGGCGGCGGGCAAGCAGGGAGATGCTGACCACGCCGTATTTGCGGGTGGCGTTGTCGGCCCGATCGGAGATGAAGCGGTAGCGCTCGTTCTCGCCTAGCTTGAGGATCTCGAAGCCGGCGCCCTCGATCGTCTCCCGGTAGAGGTCGCGTTGCATGGCGCCACCGATGCACGCCGCCCACAGCGAGGCGTCGCAGGTGACGCCCTCGGGAAGCTGCCTGGCGCTGACGATGTCGGCGATTGCGAGTCGCCCACCCGGCCGCAGCGCTGTTGCCGCGGCCGCGAAGACGGCGGCCTTGTCGGGCGAGAGGTTGATGACGCCGTTGGAGATCACGCAGTCGACCGAGCCGGGCTCAACCGGGGGGTCCTCGATCTGGCCTTCGCGGAACTCGGCGCTGGCGATGCCGGCGTTCGCGGCGAGGTCGGTGGCCTTGGTCAGCTGCTCGGCCGTCATGTCGACACCGATCACGCTGCCAGCGTCGCCCGCAGCAAGCGCGGCGAGAAAAGAGTCGGTGCCCGAGCCGCTGCCGAGATCGAGCACGGCCTCGCCGGGCACAATCGCCGCCAGGTCGAGGAAGTAGCCGACGCCCGCGAAGGAGTCGATCGCCGCGGCCGGGATGCGGTCGAGGTCGGCGTCCGGATAGCCGAGGCGCTCGGCCAGCGGCCGTCCCGTCTCGAAGTGGAACTCGCGGTCTGGGTGAAGGGCGACCTCCTGGTACATGCCCTTGACGCGCTCGGTGAGGTCCGCGGTATCGAGCTGTCGTTCAGTGGCCGTCATACGCTCCGCCATCAGTAGCTGAAGACGGTTGCATCGCCGTCGCCGATCCATTCCCAGAGCGGGGTCGCCCCCGCCAACCGGGCCTTCTCGATCAGGGACCCCTCGTCGAGGCCTCGCGCCTTGAAGCAGATCGGGCAGATGAGCAGCTCGCCACCGCCGTCGAGGAACTGCTCGAACAATTTGCTGACCGGAGGCGATCCCGCCGACTCAATGGCCTCCGCGTAGCCGGGCAACCCCAGCCGCACCGCCTCCTTGGTCGCGAAGAGGGCAACTGGCCTGTCTCGATCGACCGCCGCCGTCGCGACGAGAAATGCGACCGTCACACGATCGGCGTCCTCGTGGCCAGTGGCCAGGTTGATCACGACCTTGCCGGGTTGATCTGCCATCTCATCCTCCTTTGAGTTCGTTTCCTGTCAGGGGTGTTGCGGGCTGGGGTGCGCCAGCCGCCATTCGGGCCAGCCGTCTTCCAGACGGAGGGCCTTGCGGCCGGCGTCGTTGAGCTGGCGAACCGCCTCGTGTGAGTAGGCGCAGAAGGGTCCGCGGCAGTAGGCGACGACCTCGCGGTCGGCTGGAAGCTCGGCCAGCCGGCGCTCCAGCTCGGCCAGCGGGATCGAACGCGCACCTTCGATATGGCCGGCGGCGAACTCCTCCGGCGGCCGGACATCGACGAGGACCACGTCGCCACTTGAGAGCCGCGCCAGCAGATCCTCGCGCCCGATCGTCTCGACGTCCTCGCCGAGGTAGTCGTGCGCGGCGCGCTCGACCTCGGCAAGCTGCGCCGCCGAGGCGTCGCGCAGGGCCAGCCAGAGGCGCAGCGCCTCCTCACCCGCCAGCGCGTAGCGGATCCGGGTTCCTTCCCGCGTGCGGGTGACCATCCCGGCCGCGTGAAGGGCCTGCAGGTGCTGGGAGGCGTTGGCCGTCGATTGTCCGCTCGCCTGCGCGAGCTCCTCCACGCTGCGCGGCGCCTGGGCCAATAGGTCGAGCAGCTCGAGCCGGCGCGGGCTGGCAAACGCCTTGCCCATCAGCGCGATTGCCTCAAACAGGGCCTGCTTTGCTTGGCTGGATGCCATATTTGGATATTCAATAGAACTCTTGATAACTTGTCAAGTCCGACCTGAACGATTTGGAGGTCCACGTGTTCTTCCGACAGCTCCTCAACGACGAAACGGCGTGCGCCTCCTACCTCTTGGGCTGCAAGAGCCGCGGCGAGATGGCGGTTGTCGACCCCCACGCCGACCTGGTCGACACCTACGTCGCCCTGGCCGACGCTCAGGGCGCGCGGATCTCCGCGGTGCTGGAGACGCATGTGCAAGCCGACCACCTTTCGGGGATGGCGGCGCTGGTCGAGCGCACCGGCGCCACCGCCTATATGCCGGCCGGCGCCGGGGTCGAGTTCGACCACCAGGCGATCGCTGACGGGGACGTGGTGACGGTCGGCAACACCGAACTCGAGGCGATCTCCACGCCGGGCCATGCCGCCGCCCACCACGCATACCTCGTCACCGATCATGCGCGAGCCGACCACCCCTGGATGGTGTTGAGCGGCGACGCGCTTTTGGTCGGCGACGCCGGACGGCCGGACCTGCACGCCCACGGAGATCGCACGGCCGAGGAGATGGCGCGGACGCTCTATCGCTCGCTGACCGAGCGGCTGCTCTCCCTTCCCGATGACCTGCTGCTCTACCCGGCCCACTACTCGGGCTCGGTCTGCGGCCGGGGGCTGTCCGGCAATCCCGCCTCAACGATCGGCTTCGAGCGCCGCCATAACACGGCCCTGCAGTTCTCCTCCGAGGACGAGTTCGTCGCCGCGCTGACGAAGGACATCCCGCCCGCACCCGAACAGCAGGCCGCGATCGTCGCGGCCAACCGCTCGGGCCGTCCGCTGATCAGCAACACCTAGAGCCGAACTGATGTCCGCCCGGCAGGTGCAACTTGGGCTGCGCGAGAACCTTCCGCAGTTCTCGCTGCTGGTCGCCGTCAACGCCTTCGTCGGCGCGATGGTGGGCTTGGAGCGCTCGACGCTGCCGCTGATCGGGCGCGATGCCTTCGACCTCACCTCCAGCGTCGCGGTGCTCTCGTTCATCATCGCCTTCGGACTGGTCAAGGCGCTGACCAACCTCTTCGCCGGTGCTCTGGCGCAGCGGCTCGGGCGGCGGCGACTGCTGATCGCCGGTTGGGCGGTGGCGCTGCCGGTGCCGCTCTTGATCGCCACGGCGCCGAGCTGGGCCTGGATCGTCGCCGCCAACGTCCTGCTTGGCGTCAACCAGGGCCTGGCCTGGTCAATGACCGTGGTGATGAAGATCGACCTCGTCGGCCCGAAGCGCCGCGGCCTGGCGCTGGGACTCAACGAGGCCGCCGGCTATAGCGGGGTCGCCCTGGCCGCGGGGCTGAGCGGCTGGCTCGCAACCGAGTTCGCGGCACGCGACGTAGTTGTCGTCGCCGGGGCGGTCATCGCAGTGGTCGCGTTCCTGCTCAGCGTGCTGTTCGTCCGCGACACCAGCGCTCACGTTGCCCTCGAGCAGACGCACCACCCCGACGCCGACGGCTCCCCACCCCGGCTAAGAGAGGCGTTCGCGCAGGCGAGCTACCGCGTGCCGGCGCTGCGCTCCTCCTCGCAGGCGGGCCTCGTCAACAACCTCAACGACGGCCTGGCCTGGGGGCTGGTGCCGCTCTTCCTGGCCGCTCATGGCGCCGGAGTCGCCGCGGTCGGACTGGTCGCCGCGATCTATCCCGGCGTCTGGAGCGTCGCGCAGATCGCCACCGGCTACTGGTCGGACAGCATCGGGCGCAAGCCGCTGATCGTGGCCGGGATGTTCGTGCAGGCGGGGGCGCTTGTGGTGCTTGCGCTCAGCAACGGCGCGATCCCCGTCGCCGCCGGAGCCGCGGCCCTGCTGGGCCTCGGGACCGCGCTGGTCTACCCGACGCTGATCGCCGCGATCTCCGATGCCGTCTCACCCGTCGCGCGTGCGCCGGTGGTCGGCGTCTATCGCTTCTGGCGCGACATGGGCTACGCGCTCGGCGCCCTGATCGCAGGCGCTGCGGCCGATGCGCTCGGCTACGGCGGCGCGATCGCGCTCGTGGCCGGGCTGACCGCCGCGTCTGGGCTTTGGGTGCTTATTGACATGCCCCGAACCCCTGATTCGCAACCACCTGATGCCGCAACGAACTCTGTACCGAATCCACGGCGCACCGTCGAGGTCGACCCTTGACCCCGTGAAGTTTTCAGGTCCACCGCCCTGCGGTGTGGTTGGCCGCGGTGGGAGCTACTGGGGACGCCACGAGAAACCGGCGCGGCTGGCGCCCCAATCGAGGGCTCGATCCCAAGAGCGGCCGAAGAAGTCGGCGATGGCGTCGACCCTGGCGCGGATCGGAGCTGCCCAAAGGACCAGAGCCCCCGCAGCGCCAAGCGCTGCCCCGGCCAAGACGTCGCTCGGGTAGTGAACGCCGAGGGCGACCCGGCCGACCGACAGCACCGCGGCGGCGGAGAGGGCAACCATGCCCCACCTGCGGTTGCGCAGGAAGATCGCGGTCGCGATCGCAAACGCTGCCGTCGCGTGGTCGCTGGGAAAGCCGGCGTCGGCGGCGTGGCGGGAGAAGAGGTGAACTCCACCCGGGTCGGCGACGAAAGGCCGGGCGCGATCGACGAGTTCGGAGATCAGCTTGCCGACCGCGAGCCCCAGGGCGGCGCTGAGGCCGGCGGCGACGGCGGCGCGGCGCCAGCTCGCCCGCCCGAACAGACAGACAATCGCCAGCATCGCGATGAACAGCGCCTCGGAGGCATTCACGTAGAAGAGCAACGGATCCTCGACCGCGTCGTGGCGGAAGAGGTAGTCGTTCAGCGTGTGCAGCAGGGACCAATCCACGCACCGAAGGCTGTCACAACTTGTTTACATACCAGCGCCTGCTGCGGCTTGGGGTGCGCGCGAGGCTAGGGCGCCGCGCTACGCCAAGGATGTGTGGGATCGGTGGCACCGGCAGACCCTCGCGTGGTCCAAGCCTTCCCGAGAACTATCTGAGATGGTGCGGGTGCGATGAAAAGCCGCCGTTCATACGGACCGCTTCCCCCGGGCCCACGCGCCCCGGCCGCGGTCAACATGGCCCGCCTGGTCCAGCGCCCGCTGGAGTCCTTGGTCGGCTGGCGCGAGCGCTACGGCGATGTCTTCACCGTTGCGCTTCCCGTCTTCGGCGTCGGTGTCTACGTTTCCGATCCCGACGCGATTCGCGAGATGCTCACCGGGGATCAGTCAGACCTTCACGCCGGTGAGGCCAATGCTCCACTCTCGCCGGTACTCGGCGACAAATCCGTTCTGATCCTTGACGGGCGCGAGCACCTGCGCCAGCGCAAGCTGCTGCTGCCACCCTTTCAGGGATCGGCGATCCAGAACTTCCGCACCGTGATCCGCGAGGTCGCCGAGGTCGAGGTTGACGGCTGGAGGGAGGGAGAGCGCTTCATCATGCGCGAGCGGATGCGGGCGCTGACCTTCGAGGTGATCGTCCGTGCCGTCTTCGGCGTCACCGAGCGCGAGCGGATTGAGCAACTGCGTAGCGCCCTGGTCTCTGTGATCGACATGCAAATGATCTTCGTAATGCCGAACGTCCTACGCCGCGATCTCGGGCGCTTCAGCCCGTGGGGGCAGTTCCAGCGACGGCTGAAGACGGCCGACGCGCTGATCTACGAGGAGATCGCCCGCCGCCGTGGGGAGAGCGACCTCGAGGATCGCACCGACGTCCTCTCACTTTTGCTGCGTGCCCGCGATGAGGACGGCGGGGCAATGACCGACGTCGAGCTGCGCGACGAGCTGATGACGATGCTGCTGGCCGGTCACGAGACGACTGCTACCGGCCTCTCCTTCGCCTTCGATCTTCTGCTGCGCAATCCCCGTGTGCTCTCCCGGTTGCGCGACGAGCTGGCCGGCGAGGACGACACCTACCTGGACGCTGTGGTCACGGAGTCGCTGAGGCTGCGACCGGTGATCGACGCCAACGAGCGCACGCTGACCAAGCCACGCACGATCGGCGGTTGGGATCTGCCGGCAGGCATCCGCGTCTATCCGGCAATCGTCGTCGTGCAGCTGCGCGAGGACCTCTATCCGCAGGCGCAGGAGTTCCGTCCCGAGCGCTTTATCGAGGAAGAGTCGACCTCCTACTCCTGGCTGCCGTTCGGCGGCGGCATCCGCCGTTGCATCGGCGCCGCGCTTGCGCAGGCCGAGATGGCGGAGGTGATCCGCACAGTCGTTTCGCGCGTCGATCTCGAACCCACGCGACCCGAGCGCGAACCGGTGGTCATGCGCGGCGTCACCCTGGTGCCGCGGCACGGCACCCCGGTTCTCGTGCGGCGCGTGGCGCAGGCGGGAGCACCGCAGGCCGCCGATCAGGCAGCCTTGCCCTCCTCCTAGAGAGCGCCGCCGGACTGCGCGCAGGACTCGTCCTCGCAGCAATCCTCGGCGAAGCCGGCACCGTCGAGCGGGGAGCTGACGCAGCAGCCCTCGCCTCGCCATGCGTCCAAGCCCTCCCTGACCGCGACCACGGCGATCAGGAGACCAACAACGGGGTCGAGCCACCAGGCTCCGAGGAGCGCGTTGCCGAGCAGGCCGACGAACAGGGCACCGGCCAGGTAGGCACAGAGCATGTTCTGACGACCCTCGCCCTTGGTCGCCGCCGAGCCGAGCTGATCGGCCAGTCGTTCCTTGGCGATCCCGAGCATCGGCATGAAGACCACCGAGCCGATCGCCAGCCCGATCCCGACCCAGCTCACGTCAGGATGCTCGCCGGTCGCCAGCACCTTGATCGACTCGAAGCCGATATAGGGGGCGAGGAGGAAGAACTGCACGGCGACGAGCTTCTGCGCCCGCTGCTCGGCGAAGTGGGAGAAGACGCGGTTGCCAGTGAATCGCCAGATGATGATGAGGCTCGCCACGCCCTCGATCACCGAGTCGAGCCCGAAGCCGACGAGCGCGATCGAGGAGGCGGCGATCCCCGCGGTAATCGCAACCGCTCCCTCGACCGTCATCCAGCCGAGCGAAAGCCAGGAAAGCAGGCGCACCCGGCGGGCGAGCTGCTCGTAGCGCTGGTGCGAGATCGACGCGACTGGGGGTGCCGCTGCTAGCGGCGACGCGGGTTGAAGGGTCGGAAGCTCGACCGGGCTCACGCGGCGATCCCACGCGCCGCCACCGCCACCAGCAGCGCACGCCCCCGGTCGGTCAGCTCGTACATGACCATCTTTCCGTCGCGCTCGGAGCGGGCGAGGCCGGCGGCCTTGAGCTGGCGGGCATGGTGGGAGACAAGCCGCTCGTCGCGCCCGACGATCCAGGCGAGGTCGCAAACGCAGGCCGACTCACCGGCCTGAAGGGCGAGCGCCACGGCGAGCCGGGTCGGGTCGCCGAGCGCCTTTGCGCCAGCGGCCCAAAGCTCCAGCTCCTCCGACGCGGGAAGCCCTTTGCGTACTCGCTCGGCCTTCGGCAGATCGAGGCTGAGCAGATCGCAGGTGTCGGGGTTCTGAGCCACGCCAGGCATCCTACAAACATTCGCATAGACATACGAATGATGCCGGTGGCACTAGCCTCCCAGCCGTGACCGGAGAAACCCTCTCCTACGAACACCTCGGCGGAGACCGCCACCGCCACGGAAGCGGCCTCAGCCATTCCCACCACCACGACGGTCCCCACACCCACGAGCCGGAGCCGCATTCACACGATCACGACCACCATCACCACGGCGGCCACGGACACTCGCACGGCCTGGTCGACGAGAGCATCAAACGCTCGCGGGAGGGACTGCGGGCGGTCGGGCTGTCGTTGGCTGTCCTGGCGCTCGCGGCTGGCGCTCAGTTGGCAATCTTCATCGCCAGCGGCAGCATCGCCCTGCTCGCGGACCTGATCCACAACTTCGGCGACGCCAGCACCGCGATCCCGCTCGGCGTCGCCTTCCTGCTGCGCTCCGCTCGGGCTGAGCGTTGGGCTGGGCTGTTCGTGGTCACGACGATCTTCATCTCAGCCTGCGTTGCCGGGATCGAGGCGATCTCGCGGCTGATCCATCCCCAAACCCCGACGCACCTGCTCGTGCTGGCCGGCGCCGGGCTGATCGGCTTCGGCGGCAACTGGATCGCGGCGGGCATCCGAACCCGCGCCGGCAACCGCCTCGACAGCCCGGCCCTGATCGCCGACGGCAACCACGCTCGCGCCGACTCCTACGTCAGCCTCGCCGTCGTCGCCACCGCCGCCGTCGTGGCCCTCGGCCTGCCGATCGTGGACCCGCTGATCGGCCTTGGCATCACCGCGGTAATCCTCAAGATCACCTGGGACTCCTGGCGCACGGTGCGTGGACACCACCACTAACCGGCGTTCCCCAACTCACCCGATCGCCATTCCCGGCGCACTGCACCCGCTCAACCGAGCACCCGCCGCTGAGTGTGTGCCAGGCTGTTTCGCGGAGTCCGTGGAACGTCCTGTCCGACTTACGACGCTCCCTGTCGATCCCAACAAAAACCCAACAACGGTGGCGATAACCCAGACAAACAGAGGCGAACCGAGGCTAAATTGCGACCGCAGACAAAACAGCGAAACCGCTCTGTAGAGCCAAATGCTGATCTGGCGGTTTAGCCTCCGTTCTCCACCGTTCTCATTCTGGCGGAGCTTGGGAAGCTCGCGCTCTACCAACTGAGCTACGTCCGCGTGGGGGAATTCCCCATTCCAGAGCCATTTGAGAGGCCTTTGGAATGCCCCCTAGAGCGGGAGCCAGCTTCCACTCTATCGGCTCGAAACAACTACCGAATATCAAGAGATTTCCCATTCCCAAGCCGTTTCGACAACTCATAGAGTGGGAACCGACACCTAAACCACTCTACTTTCAGGCCCTTGGGCCGCCCTGGGCGTAGATTCCCCATCAGCAAGCCATTTGCGACGTGATCTCAAGCAAGCTGCGGCCCTGCGTCCCCAACAAAACCCAACAAAAACCCAACAGATGGTGTTGGGGAAGATCGAGAAGACAGTCAATCCCAGCCTTTACTGGTAAGGTAAAGGCATGCCGAGGATCTCTACGAAGCACCAGGTGACCGTTCCCGTCACCACCCTGGAGGAGGCTGGCCTGCGCGCCGGAGACCAGGTGGTGATCGAGGCGCTCGGCGAGGGCGAGGTGCGGATCCGCCGTGGCGCGCTCACGTTCGAGAGCGCCTTTGGCGCGCTCACCGGCACCTATCCGCCCGGCTACCTCGAGCAGCTCGATGCGCAGGACGAGCAGCGTTGAAGGTCGTACTCGACGCCGACATCTTGATCGGCGCGCTTGACGGCTCCGACCCCCACCATTCCCGGTCTCGCCAACTCTTCAACGGCTGGCAAGAGCAGGACGCCACGCGCCTGATCAGCGTCATCAACCTGTCAGAGGTGCTGGTCGCGCCGGCTGCCCACGACGACCGGCTCCGGGCCGCGCGTGAGGCGATCGGCGCGCTCGGCGTAGCGGTCAACCAGCCGAGCGAGGCGATCGGCATCCAGGCCGCGCGGCTCCGCGCCCGGCATCCGATCAGCCTCCCGGACGCCTATTGCCTGGCCACCGCCTCCCGCACCGGCGGCGAGTTGGCCTCTTTCGATCGCAAGGTCCTCCGCGCGGCCGAGGCTGAGCGGATCCCGCTGGCAGCGATGGCGGGCGGGTAACCCCAACCCGAGCACAACCACTCCTTTGGGCATCGACACCGTGAACGGCGAACCGTCTCAGGATCGCCCGCGCGACGCCGTGGAACCTGGACCGGCACACCGCCGCAGAGGTGACACGCAGCACCGAGTTAGGGCGTGATGAGAAAGTCGCCAAGCTGACCTCGTTCGACCCAGGCGGTCTTCCTCGGCTTCTCCTCGACTTGGGGGCGCATCGCCCAGATCGACTCCATGCACTCGATAGCCTTCTCGGTCGTCAGCGAGAACTCCGATAGCGCGTACTTCGCCGGCTTTCGCTGGGCGGCCAGAAAGTTGAGGAGAGCTGCGAAGCGCTGATCGGTGAGGCCGATCAGCGCCCATCGGTTGTAGATGTTCTGGGGGGTGTCGTGAGTCTTCGCTGAATGCACGCTGCCGTCCGGTAGCCAGAGGAGATTGGCCCGAGCCATGAACTCCGTGGCATAGAAGGCGTTCTCGACGAAGGCGTTCAACGCCGATTCCTCGAGCGACCTCTTTGCGGACTCGATGAATTGGTCGGCAACCTTCAGCTCCTTCTCTACGAGCTCGGTGTCGCCGGCGCCGTCCAGGTTCAGCGCTGCGCCGAGACGGTTGATCACGACGGTCACATGCCCTGCCTGAGGGTCCTCGGGCGAGAGCAGCGAGGGCGCCATGCCACCAATATCGGCTTTTGCGTCACTCGCGTCCGCAAAGTCGGAGACCAGTTCGACGTCGAGCTGCTCCGTCATATCGACCCGCTCCGGAACCTCCCCGTTCAGTCTTATCTCCGGTGGGTTCTGTGGTCTGAAGACGACCTGTGCGCGGCGAATCTCAGTCCCATCTCCAAGCAGTCCGAGATCGAGCCGGCGAACCCGCTCGGGCTCGAAATAGGTCTCGCAAACCCACCTCCACATCTCCACATCGGACGACGGCGACCGCCGCGGAACATCGGACCCATCGGGCTCGGTGCTCATCGCCGTAGAAATGGCCTTGCAGAGTTTCCGCTGCCAGCGACCGGAACGATCACGATTAGCGGAACAGTTCGTGGAGTCCGTAGGTGAGCTGTCGTGCCTTCGGCCATCCTGCGTCGACGAACAGATCGAGCATCTCGATGAGGCTTCGCCTCATGTCCTCATAGCGCTGAAAGAGGGTTCGGTACTCCGCGAGGTAGCGCTCGACGAGGGAGACGAAGAGGTTCGCGGCCATGGTGTCGAACTGGTAGCCGCCCGCCGTGCCTCCCTCGATCGCCCGGGAAATCCGCAGAAAGACGCCGCGGGGGTCGAACTCGATGCAGGCCTCAAGGGTCTCGAGCAGATGGTGGGTGACCGGGGCAAGCGGAACGCCGGCGAGGCGATCGAGCACGACCTCGGCCTCGCGGTACAGCCGGGCTCGCTGCTCCGGGGTTGCCCGGGGTTCGTCGCCGTTCCCCTCGGAAGCGCCAGAGGCGAAGTAGACCTCGGCGGCGATGGAGTCGATCAGCTGGGCAACGTTTCGCCCGGCTTTCAGGTCCGGGTCTTCATCGTCAGGGGTCTCCTTCCTCTCATTCAGCCGTTTGCCGATCACCTCGTATTGGCCGATTGCGCTCCGGAGGGTGTCATCCACGACGGAAATCGCACGGACCCTGATCGCGGAAGCATTCGGATCCTCACCACCGAAGGTGAGAGCGCCGCGGAGCCGGAAGATCAGACTTCGCGCAACCTCGCCGTTCTGGCCGAGGTCGGCCAACACCTCGCGGCGGATGAAGTCCGCCGCATCTTTGTCCCCCGACCCGACGTCGAGGTCCCCGAGAATCGCCACACTGGTGCTGCGGAGATGCTGCCATCCCGGCCCCTCCGCAGGCGTCCGCAGGTAGAGGGACTCGGCAATCTCTCGCCGCTTGATCGGATCCTCGCGGGTGATCGCCGGAAGCTCGGCCAGCATGGCATCTGTCACCGCCCGAGAGGACTCGCTTGCGGCGATCGCGTCGGCGATCTTCCACATGACGTCGGGTGCGGTCGTCACCAGAAGCCTGAGTCGGCGGGCGATCTGGAAGCGAACGGCAGGTACGGAGTCATTGCTGAGTTTCTCAATCCCGAGCAATACATCGGGCTCGGCGTGGTCCCCGTCGCTTGCCAGAGCGATCAGTCCGGCCGCCGCCTCGATCCGCGGGGCCGGCGATCCCCATGACGGGTGTTCGTCGAAATGGGCGTCAGCCTCGGGGTCGTGCGTCGGTTCGCGATGCGCCGCCGCCGCCATGAGAATCTCCTTGACGAGTTGGAGGCTCGGCACGACCTGTTCCTCCGTCTTGCTGCGCGAAATCGCCTCGGCGGCCTCGGCTGCGTAGCCGAAGCCCTGGTCGGCCTGCCGCTCATCGACGCCGTCGCTCGACGCGGTACGCAACGCGTTCCAGAGCTTCTGCAACGCCTTAACGACCCCCTCGACCTCCTCTCGCGAGGGCGATCCGTTGAGGTGCTCCTGCGCAAACTCGCGGACGGGCTCGATAAGCGCCTGGATGCGTCGGTTGGGCTCGCTGTCCACGTCTACACCCGCCTCGGCCAGAAAGTCTCGTTCCCCGTACTCGCTCGAGCCCCATTCGGCGATGGCACCGGATTCGACGTTCGATGGAACCTCTTGTGCATCAACCAGCTTCTGGAGATGAGCCCGGATCTCGGGGTCGGCGAGGTCCGACGGTCTGAGGCAACCGAGCACCCGGTCGCGCAGACGTCCACCGATGTCAACGGCATGCTCTCCAAGCTCGGGATTCGCCTCCACGACGTGGTCGGCGAGGCCGAAGATCGTCCGCTCCACGTCGGCGCGAAGGCCGGGATCAAGCAGTGGGAACCCGGCCGCCAGAAATTCGCCCGCGGCCGCGGTCAGACCCTGGAGTGCCAGCACCTGGGGCGCCACCAGCAACGGCCGGATGAGGGGCGCGAACGTCTCCGGCCGCCGAGACGCAGCGACGAAGACCCGGCGCCAGATCGAGGCCGGTGCCTCAAGACGTGAGAGAAGGTCGATCAGATCCGCCAATGCCGCCACGTCGTGCTCGGCAAGCTCGTCGAGCCGCGCCTCGAAGGCATCAAGGATCTTCACCTCGTCGTCGTGGCCAAGCGGTTCCTGATCCCAGGTGGCGTTGCCATCAGCGAGGATCAGCGTTTCGCGACCCTCCGCCCAGGGGATGGAGATAGATCCCTTTCGCGACTCGGAGAATCGCTTGCGTGCGTAGAAGATCCGAACCGCGACGAGTGCTTCAGTCGCCTCGGACGGAGCCTCCTCGAGAAATCGCGGAAATGCGTCGGCGAGCGTGTACTGGGCACCCGAGTAGTCCTGCCGTCGATTCGAGTTGAGCCGCAGGATCGTCCCTCTGCCCATTTCGGTCGTGTCTTTCGAGGTCTCCTCGAATGAGAAGGCCGCCGCGTAGATGTCGCGCACGAAGCCGGGGTCGTGATCGATCAGCCCCTCGACCTGCTGAGCAAGATCCGGCATCTCCAAATAGCCGAACCGCTCGAGGCGCTCGGGAAGGAGGATTCGACCCAGTAGCTCGCGCGACCGCGCGGGATCGCTCTCAAAGGTGGCGGCGACCGCGGCGATGCCGGGCCAGGTGAGGGCTCGTTCGGGCTCGGGCTGATCCAGGGCATATGAAAGGAGGCGACGTGCGGCCCGACCAAGCTCGTCGCGTCGGGCCGGATCGAGCGCTCCCGCGTCATCACTCAGGGACCAGACGATCTGGCGCAGCGAGAACGCAATCGGGGCCCGCAGCTCACAATCGGCGAGAGCGGCGGAGAATTGCGCCCAGGCGGCGAGTCGCGTTTGATCGCGCAAGTACACCTTGGGGTCGCTGCTGATGGCAGAGCCGATCAGGTGGCGAAGCGTCTCCTCGGCAGCGGTGCGTCGCGCCTCGTCGGGGTCACTGAGCTGCCTGAGCAACGGCCTGAAATCGTCGACATCGCGGATCAGTTCGGCGGCGGCGACCGGGGCGATCACCCGACCGATCCGGGGCACCCCCTTCGCGGAGGCCAAATCCACACTGGCGTCCCAGAAGCGACGTCGTTCGGCGTCAGCCTCCCAGAGGTGGCGGAAGTGAAGATCGAAGCTCGGTCGGGCGAAGATGAGGAGGTCCGGGTTGGCGAGGATCGCCTCGGTGCGAGCTTCGTCGGTGCCGCGCAGCAGGGCACGCTCCACGGCGTAGTCGAAGAGGACGTGGTGCGAGAAGGTGATGATCTCGTCCTCGACCGGGCCGCTGCCTGACCCCTGCTCGGCGAGGACATACGCGCTGAGGAGATGGTTGAGCGCGGCCGGCGAATCCGCGCCGACCACGTTGCGTCGGTTCGCCTGCAGGCGACGATTGGCGACCATATCCCGGACGACCTCGCCGACCACGGCCCGCCTCGCATCGCCCTCTCGGTCGGAGCCGATCACACGGTATTCCCAGTACTTGTCGAGGAGCTGGACCTGCGTAGTGACCGGCTCGAGCTCGGACGGATCGACGTCAAGGCGGACGAGTTCGGCTAGGAGCCGCAGATTGAACGGGACTCTGGCAAGGTCCCGAAGGTCGTCCGGTGCCGCCTCGAGGAAGGCGCCGAGCGCCGGCGCCAGGTCGCCCAGCTGGGACAACTCCTCGTCGCTCAGATCGGGGACGACGAGGTGCCTGACGGTGTCGAACTCGGCACTTACGTACTCCCGCGGCACGGTTGCCGCCGGCTCGACCGGGAAGAGCTCCTTCAGTTTGTGGTTGTAGCGCAGGTCGAAGCGACGAATCGAGGCGACGACGTTCCAGCGCGAGGCGGTGATCGACGTTGCTGCGATCAGATCGAGCAGAGCGTCCTGGGTCCCCTCGCCTCGTGCGGCGTCGAGGCCATCTATCACGAGCACGCCCGGACCGACACCAGGCCAGTTACGAAGTACCTCGACCACCTCGTGCTCGAGCCCGAGCTCGTCGCGCAGCTGCCCCAGACTGTCGACGTCGAGTGCGTCGGCAGCGAACGCAAGAACGTCGCGGCCCTCTCCTTCGAGCGTTGAGATCAGCTCGAAGGCCGAGGCCGACTTGCCGACCCCGGGATCCCCGGTAATCAGGAGCGAGTCTTCCGTCGTCGCGCCGAGGACGGTGCTGGGCAAGAGGCGCGTGAGCTTGATCTCCCCCCCTTCCCCGGGCAAGAGGATCCTCGAGAGCGCCCGGAGCCGCTCCGCGGTGCCGGCCGAGTAATCGTGCAGACGTTTGATGTCCGCGCGGTAGCTGGGCGCAGCACGGAGCTCGACCCCCTTGTCCGCGAGCAGCTCCTGTAGCCGCTGGCGGTCAGCGCCACTCTGCGTCGCGCTGAGGCCAGCGACGAGCGAGATGAGGATGCCCCAGGCCTGGGCCTCCTGGGCCGGATGCGTCAGGACGCTGGAGCGGAGTTGCCCCTGCGCGACGCGCGTGTCGACGCCGTCGTCCGAGAGGTCGAACACCGAGATCCAGATCTTCGATACGAACTCCCGAAGCTCCGATTCGGAGGGATCCGATCCCTTTGCGTCACGCCACGCCGCACGCACGTGACCGAGAAAGGCCTCAATGACTTTCCGCTCCCTTTTCGACCCAGCGATCGAGTCGAGCGTTCGGTCCTCAAGGAGGCCACGGCTCCGCTCGAGCAGGCGCCGGAGATCCTCGCGAATAAGACCGCTACTGCTAGCACCAACGGCCAGCACCAGGCGATCGTCGTCGCCAAACGTCGCCTCCTCCCCTTCACCGTCGCCGAGGTATTGGCGCACGAAAGCGGATATCACAGAGGCGAAGTCCGAACTCGCCAACGAGCTGAGCGAGAGCGTGAGCTTGGCCTGGAGGTAGGCGCTGAAACGGAAGGAGCTGGTTACCCGCAGGTCGTCGACCTGCTCTCCGGTCTCCGCTTCGACGCTTTCCAGCGTCGAAGCGCTCGGCCAGCCCCAGAGTGGCGGCGCGGAGGTCTCCGCCAGGATCGCGGTCGCCATCCAGACACCGAGGCGGATCTGGAAGTCGATCCCGCCTGAGGTGCCGGCTCCCCCCTGTCGTCCCGCTTTCCCTCGACGCTGCCCGCTCACGCCTGAGACCTTACGGCCATCGCTCGATCGGAACGAATGATTCTCTCGTTTGGGCCGCTCCCCTGTACTCGAGCGCCTACCGCTTACCCAACAAAAACCCAACAGCAACGGCGAGAACCCAGGCAAACAGAGGCGAACCGGGGCTAAATCGCGACCGCAGACAAAACAGCGAAACCGCTCTACAGAGCCAAATGCCGATCCGGCACTTTAGCCTCCATTCGCCCCCATTCTCGTTTGGGCGAAGCTTGGGAAGCTCGCGCTCTACCAACTGAGCTACGTCCGCGTGTAAATTCCGCATTCCAGAGCCGTTTTAGTGGCCTGTAGAGCGGGAGCTAACTCCCACTCTATCGGCTCGAGACGACTGTCGGGCGTCGAGAGATTCCCCATTCCAAAGCCGTTTCGATGCCCTTTGTAGAGCGGGAAACAAGGATAGAAAGGGGTCTACTTGGCCGGCCCCACCACTGAGAGGGAGATTTCCTATTCCCATGTCGTTTTCGCCGCTATATCAGCCGATCGAAGGACACGAAAACGAACAAGAACGAACAAAAAACGAACACCCGGGTCCAGATCTTGGCCGAGCCTTGCGTCTGGCGCGAGAGGAATCAGGCGATATGATGTCTTCATATGAGCCGCCTTCTCCGTTTCGGTGCCCGATGATCTTGCCGAGGAGACCGCTGCCCTCGCAAAGAGCCTGGGCAAGACGAAGAGCGAGGTCGTCCGCGACGCCCTACGACGACAACTGCAGATCGAGCGGCTGAGCGAGCTGCAGCGCTACGGGCGCGAGCGCGCCGAGACCCTTGGGATCGGCCCCGATGACAGCGAGGGGCTGGTCGACGAGATGCGCTCAGGGCGCAGTTGACCCTGCGTCTCCTGCGACACCAACGTCCTGGTCTCGGCCTTCATCGCGGCCGGGCCGCCGAGCCGCATCCTAGAGGAGGCGATCGACGGCCGGCTGGAGTTCGTCCTGCTCTCGCCGGCAATGGTGGAGCTGGAGCGAATTCTCACGGAAAAGCTGAGCTTTGAGCCTGACCGCTGGCGCGCGGTCGAGGATCTCCTCCTCGGCCTGGGGGCAAACCTGGCTCCCGCGCCGAGCAGCCCACCCGAGGCCATGACTGGCGACCCTGCCGACGACCTGATCCTCGCATGTGCGGTTCAGGCAGAAGTGGATGCGCTCGTCTCGGGAGACCGTCGGCACCTTCTCCCCGTGGGAGAGCATCGTGGCGTTCGGATCGTCACCCCGCAGGCGCTGCTGGCGGAGCTGCGTGGCGCATAACGAGCCAAACACCGAAAGAGGCGCCACTTCTGCTTCCACGCAGAAGCAGGAGCGCGCCCGGCGGCGCGCGCCCGCGCCAGGCTGGTTGGCGGGTCTCCCGTTTGGTTGGGCGTGTGCCCCGTTTCGGCGTACGCTGGCGCTGATCTCGTGGCCGACGGAAAGATCACAACCGAATCCGTAGCGCAGGTGCCGCTGAGACGGCCCCGATCGTCCTGCGCCAGACCGACACGGTCCGGCTCGTGTTCCAGGCGATGCTCGTAGAGAAGTCGGAGGCGCCGGTGCGCGGAGTCTTCGTCTGGCAGCGCAAGAAAAAGGCGGACGAGTGGGAGAACATCACCGGAGAGTCGCTGAACAAGCTCAAGGCAGGCGAGGGCTACCGCCTGGAGCCCAAATCTGACGAGGTCGCCGCCTTGCTCCAAGAGATTCAGGACGGAAGGAGATCTACGAGAAGCACGGCATTGAGTTCGGTCAGCGCGATACCTCGCGGAGGCGGACCTGCCGGAGGTCGTTCGGCGGATGCTCGCTGAGCCGGAGTTCGCGGAAGCGCTTCGCAGCCCTCGACTCCGACGTTCTCCTCAGCCTGGGCCGATCTGTTGACCTGTCGAAGCTTGACTCGCGCTCGCGGTGTGGGACGAGAACGAGGGCTTCTGGCAGAACCTACTCAAGCGCAACGCCTGGGTGTTCTCGCAGCTCACTGGGTCGCCGGTTGTTCTCAGACTCCGGGCGCGAAGCTGAGCCCGAGCATCATGACAGGCACCTCGACCCGGCACTCTGATTCGGAGTACCCGAACTTTAAGGCGGTCAAGGGGCTTGATAGTGAACGTGCCCGGATTCATCCCGCTCGACAACGACGAATCGCGTGCTGACTGACCCGACAACAGCCCAGCAGGAGAACTTCAAACCCTCCATCTGGGGGACCGCCGATGGGCAGATCACCCGGGCACGCTGTCCACGCTGAGCCAAGCTGCTCTGCGCAATCGCCCGCTCGATCTTCTCCGTGTTGAGAGTGGCGATCGACCCCGAGGAGCCACACGCCGCGAGCACGAGACTGGATCCAACGATGAGGGCCAGGACCAAGGCCCAGAGACGTCGCCGAACTGATGACATCAGGTGAGCTTCTCTATGACCACGGAAGCATTCGAGCTTTGCTGCGTCCCGCCGATCGGCGTTGCGAGGCCGACCGCCGCGCTCGAGGTGTGGTTCCTAACGGTGAGAACGGCGCCCGCGGGGGCGACGAAGATCCCCTGTCCGGTGTTCTGTTGGGTACCAGCCCCTGAGCCGTAAACGGTTCCGGGAACGAGAACCCCGTTGACGAACAGCGCCATCTGACTGGGCTCGGTGCCCGACACCGAGAAAGTGGCCTCGTAGGTGCCGGCGGTCGTCAAGGTGATCCCGGCGGCACCGAGGGCGTGAGTAATGCCAGGCGTCAGGACGCCATTGGAATCGAAGGTGAGATCGGCCTCGAGCGCAACGGTCTCTGCGCTCAAGTTGTAGACGTATGCGTACTGAGACAACCCGCTGGAGCCCGCGGGGCCAGTCGCCCCGGTGGCACCTGGTATACCGGCCGGCCCTCGAGTGCCTTCGGCGCCAGGAATTCCCTGCTGGCCAGCTTCGCCGGCGGGTCCAAGGGGCCCGGCCGGGCCTTCCAAGCCGATGACTCCGACTTCTCCCGAAAGACCTACTTCGCCCTGAGCACCTGTAGCCCCGTCCGAGCCAGCTTCTCCCGGAGACCCGGTGGCTCCCGTTTCCCCCGCAGCGCCAACTTCGCCCTGGACCCCTCGCAGACCCTGAGAACCCGCGGAACCCGTAACCCCGATTTCACCCTGGACGCCCTGCAGGCCTTCAGGGCCAGCCACGCCCAGCGGGCCGGTGGCACCAGCGGCTCCGTTTTTACCGGGACTTCCGGTAACGCCAGGGGTGCCTTCTGACCCCTGAGGGCCTGAAGCACCCGTCGCGCCCTTGACTCCCGTGGTCCCGGGTTTACCGGAGGAGCCAGTCTTGCCGGTAGTTCCCTGTTGCCCTCGTGCGCCTCGATGCGTGTGGCAAACCGGCGGCGGCTGGTGACCGCAGCGCAAAGAAGTTCCAATCCGGCCCGTGAACCCCGCCGAACCGCAGGGCGGCAAGGGCCGCAACGGACAAGCCGCGACGGCGATCGCGGCAGTACACAGAATGGCGATCGCACCTATTGCGAAGAGCAGGATGCTCCGATATCGCCGACTGCGCATGTCTCTACCAGCTTTCTTGGCTTCAGCGCCGGGAGTGTCCCGGACCTCGAATCCACCAGGTGGATGAGGAGTGAGGTCGAGTGCCGGCTTGGTCAGCCCGGTAAGGCTGGAATCAGCTGGAAGGCGACCGTCTTATGGAGTATCGACAGCAGGTGTACATAACTTGACCCCCTCACCGCGTGATGGCCAGCGGAACGCCGGCACCGATGCGTCTCGCCAGCCAGGTGATGGCGCGGGTTCCGAGCCGGAGGCAGCCATGTGAGACCGCCGTCCCGAGCGCACCGGGGAGATTGTCCGTTCCGTGGATACCGATCTGACCCGGACCTCCCTCGAATTCCTGAAAGACATTCGATCTGGCACTGGTGGCCAGCGCGAACGGTCCGCCGGCTTCGTAGGAGGAGAGCGCCAGGGCCTCTTCGATGAAAAACACTCCCCGTGGGGTCGGCGTCGAGGGCTTGCCGACCACCGCACGGAAGTGACGCCGGGCACGATCGCCGTGGTAGACGGTGACGCGTCGGGTCGAAAGCTTGACCAAGATGCGCCAGTCGGTGAAGGTGAGTCTCGTCCGGTTCGTGGAGATCCAGCCCTTATGGCTGTTGGGTCGCCCAGGAAGCCGGACATGCAGCCACGAACCTCTCTTCCAACCGCTCGTGCGGCCGAGAATTGGGAGGACGGTGCGGGCTCGCGTCAGCGGCCGGCGGGCAGCGACGGATTCGATCCGACCTGCACGCGCATTTGGCCCGGTCCGGGCGACGTGATCGTGCAGGAGCACCACGAGCGGCTGGCTCGCTGGTACTCGAGCGACGGCAACTCCGACTGAAACGACAAAGAGGCAACCAATTGTCGTCACTTGTGCGAGCCCGAACGAATGCTTCCTGAGTGCTCTAGCCACGTCCGATCGCTTCCTCGCTGCATCGACCACTTACGCCGGTGCAAGGGAAGGTGATCGAAGCTCGCGCACGACGCCGGCGCAATAGTCGTAGCGGCCGATGGTTTCGCTGCCATGACTACTGGTGCTCAGCAACAGCGGAACACCGTGTCGCAAAAACGGTCGCAGGGTGCGCGCCGCCGGGCACTTCCAGTGCTCGTCCACCACGATCCGGGCGTCGGATTCGGCCGCCGCGATCGCGAGCGAGTCGATCAGCTCCAGCGACACGTCTGCCTCCCTCAGCCCGAGCTTGGGAAGGATGCTGAAAAGATGCGCTATTACGACGTGACCCTGGCGGCGAATCGCGGCCGCCGTCCCGTCGACTACCCATCGAAGCACCATCTCGGGATCGAGCTCTCCCCCTTCAATCCGTTGGCGGGTGGAACGAGGATTCATCGGGCCGTCGGGTGACGGCGCCTGATGGCTTGCTGCATACACCACGTCGATCCCCTCCAGATCGGCGGGAAGGTCAAGGCGGCCGTAGATATCCAGGATCTTCGCCTCGACTGCACAGCGCAAGACGAGCGGTGTCTGCTCTCTGCCTTCCCTGAACGCTGCAACATAGGCAGGAACCCAATCGGTGTCTGCCCGCACGTGATCGACACAAGCGAGTTCCGTCAAGCCAATACGCTCGGCCTCGGCGACGTTCTCCTCGATTGTGTTCGTACCGTCCGAGAAAGTCGAGTAGACGTGCATGTCCTGGGTCAAGACGGGCTCAGCCATGGGTGACGCCTTCCGCGGTAGGGGCACTCCCGCGATTGCGAATCGACGCCAGCCGCTCGAAGGGCACGACATCCTCGACCAGTGGCAAGCCGAGAGTGTCATCGACGCAGAGCTTCGGCATATTCACGCCGCCCGCCACCAGCGGCACCGCCCCCGGGAAACACGGATTGACCTCGAGCAGAACGAGTTCCCCGTCAGAGGCCTCGCTCACCCGGATACTCGCCACCGAGGTAAGCCCGATCCGCTCAGCGATCTGACGCCCGATCGCCTCCAGCCCCTGATCGCGCACGATGCGCCCATTCGGTGCGATCCCAGAGTCGCCTTTCGACCACGCCCATGGCACCATGGCAATCACCACCCCGTCGGAGCGCGCCAGAGCGTTGAGTAAATACTCGGCTCCGGGCAAACTCTCGCCGGCGAGCATCGAGTCGGGTACCTGCACCAACTCCTTGCAGCACCGGCGAAGCGCCCGCCTGTCGAGGCACGCGCGCAGCGTTTTCTCCGAGGCGAGGACGATTTTAGTGCCGACACCAGCGAAGAAGACCCGAGCGCTTGCAAGCAGCATCAGCTCGCAGTTGGCGGTCGGAATCAGAACGTCGATTCGATGCCGCTGGCAAAGCTCGTAGACAATCTCGGTCTGCGAGTCTCTGCCTACATGGATCGGCAGCCGTCGATCCTCGTCAACCAGGTATAGGCCAGGGGCGTAGGGATCGATGTCAGCCGCAAAAACATCGAGCTTTGCGGCGCTAAGCGCCTTGATCACCGCGATGCCAGGTAGTCCCCCTGGGCCAGTGACGAGTACGCGCGGGCGTCTCGAGGCCATCGCTCAGCCGGTGAAGCCTGGGCTCGGAGCAGCCCGAGCGCAACGGCGGAAGCTCCGGCTCGCGACATCGCGCTGGCCTCGGCGATCGACCGCGACCACTCGGATCGTGTTGCGCCCGGCGGGCAAGCCGACGACGCTTACCCAGACCGAGAACTGCTTGCGGGTGCTTTGCTTGATCAGCTTGCCGTCAAGGTAGACCGCGACTCGTCGCATCCGGACCGCACTGCGGATCCTGAACCTCGCTCTAAAGCCGCCATCCGTGCAGCGCGTCCCGCCGGGGCCTCTGCCAACCGTGGGGCCGCCGGGACCGCCGGGGACTCCGGCGATCTGCACGTTTGGGCCAGCTCCTTTGCCGTTCCCCCCTTTACCGCTTTCGGCACCGCCGCCTTTTTTGCCACCGCCGCCTTCGCCGCCGCCGCCACCAGTTCCGCCAACCGCGCAGTCGGCTCTGGTGATGGTGTCGTTGATCAGCGTGACCGAGGCGTTGCGGGCGAGCAGCCTGCCAAACACGGTGACGCCGCTGTTCAGCGAAATTGATGCCAGCGCCATGATGTTCCCGGCGAAGGTGGAGTCCGTGCCAAGCGTTGCCGATGAACCGACCTGCCAAAAGAGATGACACGGCTGAGCGCCGTTGATCATCAACACCCGAGAAGCTGATGCGCTGATCAGCGTGCTTGCCGTCTTGAAGATGAAGACGGCATTCGGATTGCCCTCGCCGTTCAGCGTCAGCGTCCCAGTGATTCCGAAGGTCCCCGATTGAGAGTTGTAAACGCCCGGCGTCAGAGTCTGCCCGCCGAGCTCGGTTGCCAGCGTGTTGACCGGACCCTGCCCGGCCGCGTTGTTGTACGCGGTGGTCAGGTCGGCCTGACCCTGCGCCGCGAGGGCGTCGGCCTGGTGGGTTGCCCCGTTGACCGTTCCGTTCGGCGCACCGCCGAAGCCAGTCACCGCCGGGGTTGGAGAGGTACCGAGATCGCCGTTGATAACGCTGGGTCCCGTATTCGTGACCCCGGCGCCGGCCAGAACCGCAAAGCTGTTCGCGGTACCCAAACCAACCGATGTCGCTGCCTGGGCGCTGCTTGCAAGTACCAGGGCCGCTATCAAAATAAACAAAGCAATATTGGTTTTTGACACCACGCCCTTCATTGCAGGTCACTATCCGCGCGTCAAGCGAGTAGCACAATCCCCCGGATGTATGAGGCATTGCGGATATCCCCCGGAAGGACTAAGTGTTATTACGCACCTGCTGCCTGGTCGTTATATCTCCCAGGTGATCTGTCCTGTGACCAACGCGATCGCCACCGCATGTGCGCGGGTATGTGCCCCGAGCTTGACCAAAGCGTTGTGAACGTGAGACTTGATCGTCTCAGGAGAGAGGAATAGGCGCTCCGCGATGTCGCCGCTCTGCAGCCCAGAGGCGACAAGCGTCATGATCTCGCGCTCGCGCTCGGTGAGTTGCAGCCGGCCAGCCCCCTCCACCGCTACCGGCGCCCACGTCGCTTCGCGAACGAAGGGTGTTGCCTGCTCGGCGGAGGTTTCGTCGGGTGGGATGAAGACAGAAAGGTGGCGCGCAGGGAGTACGTTGGCCGTCGCACTGAACTCGACCGGCACCTGTCCGCGGTCCGGAACGTACAACTGATACCAACCCTCCGCTCCCCCGCTTGCCAAGAACGCGCCCCATTGCTCCTCGAGCCTTTTACGCTCACCCGGAGACGTGAACTCGTCCATTGTCCGCCAAGGGATCTCCTCCCGCGCGACCCCCAGCAGGTCACAAGCAGCGGCGTTCCCGGTTACCCAGCGCCGTTGGTCGTCGGCGATCAGCATCGGATGCCGTGAGCGCTCCAGCGCCGTTCGCAGACGCATCGCCGCCTGCGAATCAGACTCGCCGTTTGCAAAACCCTGCGCGTTCTCTACGTCGCTAGGCAGATCAGGAGAAGTCACCAAGAACTCCTTGGCTATGGGTTGATGCATGCTGACTACTTGCTCTATTTCGGACGATAAGGGATAAATCCTTAACGATGCAAGGCATCCCTCAAATATCGTCCCTTGCTCGCCTAGTACCTTTGGGGGATATCACGGTGCTTCATACATCTGGGGGATTGTGCTCCTCGGTCGAAGCTCCGATAGTGAGGCGTGCGACGATGAGGCCTGCTCTCAATGCCCATCGCACTGACTCGATTGATTGCCATTGCCCCCCAGGTCTTCCCCCTGCCGGACCTGGGGGGCCACAAAGAAATAGGGAACAGCGGAGATCGCCCTAGCCGCGCCTGACCGTGTTGCGGCCTGAGTTCTTGGCCTCGCAGAGAGCGATGTCCGCCCACAAAAGTGCTCGCCGGACGTCGTTCTCCAGCATGGCGACACCAATGCTGGAAGTGACCGAGGCCTCCGAACAGGACGATCAAGTGAGGATTGGCACGTCGAATCTCGGTAATCGCGCGATCAAGCGTGAGAATCGAGCTTGACATTGTCGCCGAAAGATAGACAAGGTTGAGTGAAGCGCCTGCCACGCGTCCCGCGCCGCGGCGTCCTCCGTTAATGCAGTCACAGTCACACAGGGTACGCCGATGAACGTAGATGATATTAGGAAATTTCTCTCAGGTAAATTGGGGTACTCTCGCTCTAGAGTTGCATTTGAGCGCCCGAACGCCTAGGGTATATTCGACTAGTCAAGTACTCAGCATCTGACTAGGCTGGCCGAACCGGCTGGAGGCGCCGCCGCCGGTGAATCCCATGGGGAGGCGTAACCAAATCCGCACGAACCGCTCGGCGTTCGAGCGGTTCGGGACGACTTCAGAGGTGATCGTCAGGGTCCGACTTCCGGCGAGAGGCGCAGCCGGTGGCCACTAATCCGACAGGGTCGACACCGCCGCCCTATCCCGCGCTGACCCGACCTGGGCTAGCACGCATCCTGGTAACGGACGACCAACCCGAGATGCTGCGGTTGGTCGATCGCGCCTTGGGGGATCAATACCGATGCGAATTCGCGGGAAGCATTGCTCAGGCTCACAGGAAGCTTGCATCGACCCCCTTTCACCTCGCCCTGTGTGATATCCAGATGCTGGACGGGTCGGGCCTGACCCTGGCCGAAGAAATCACCGAAGAACATCCCGAGACCGCTGTGGTCCTAGTTACCGACGAGGACGACCCAGAGGTCGCAAAACGGGCATTCGGCTTCGGCGGCCACGGGGTCCACGGCTACCTGGTCAAGCCGTTTTGGCCGGGCCAGCTGCTGATCACGGCAATGAATGCGCTGCGCAGGCGCGAACTCGAAGACTTCGAGAGCGCGCACAGGCTCAATCTCGAAGAGCGACGCCAGACGATTATCGACATGGCGCCGATGCCCGTCTATGTCAAGGACGACGACTACCGCTACGTCTTCGCAAACGCACAGGCGGATGATTTGGCGGGACAGGAGAGGGGCCAACTGCTCGGCAAGACCGACGAGGCGATCATGGGCCCCGAGGCAGTGACACACACCCGCGCGGTCGATCGCATGATCCTCAAGGAGGGCACGACGTACACGGCCGAAGAAACGCTCGAGATCGGCGGAGTCGAGCGGACCTTCCAAACGGTCAAGTTCCCGCTCCTCAATGAGGAGGGACAGGCCACCGCGGTCTGCGGTATCTCCACCGATATCACCGCCCAAAAGGAGGCGCTGCAGCTGCGCGACGAGCTGGCAACCGCCCAGCAAGACGCGATCGATGAGCTGCGGCTCTCGCGCCAGGAGACGGTCGAACGGCTCACCAAAGCGATCGAGCTTCACGACTTCTCTACCGGGAAGCATGTCGACCGAATGACCAAGGTCGCCTCCTTCCTGGGAACTCGCCTCGGTCTCGACCCCGAGCGGGTCCACCTATTGCAATTGGCAGCTCCGATGCATGACGTCGGCAAGATCGCCACTCCAAGCGAGATCCTTCGCAAGGCCGGTCCCCTGACCCCTGAGGAGCGTGAGGAGATGAAGCGCCACACGACGGTCGGCCACGGGATCCTCGCCAACTCCGAGAGTGAGCTGCTTCGCCTCGCGGCGACCATCGCGCTGACGCACCACGAGCATTTCGACGGTGGCGGATATCCCCAGGGCCTCACCGGGGAGGAGATTCCCCTCGAGGGCAGGATCACCGCGGTTGCCGACGTCTTCGACGCGTTGCTGAGCGACCGCTACTATCGGCCAGCCCTCACCGTGAGCGAAACGGTCGAGATCATCAGAGGGGGCAGGGGGTCTCATTTCGACCCAGAGATCGTGGACCTCTTGATCGATGGCCTGGACGAAGTGCTGTTGCTGCGCGGCTGAGTGCCTGCCATCCTAGCTAGTCTCCTTGGGGGATATCAACGCCCCTCACATGTCTGGGGGATTGTGCTTCTCGGTCGAATCCACAACAGTGAGGGTGGGCAGCGTTCGGTCGATTCATCACGCCAACCGGCTGCTGACTCATGAATCGCCATCAGGCCCTCTAGGTCTCTCCCTGCCAGACCTAGGGGGCTACAAAAGAAGCGCCTCCAAGCGTGCGGTACGTTCGCGACGAAGGGAAGTCACCATTCGCACGACCCAAGACTCTCCGGTTCGATCCAGTGGACAACCCACATTTCTCATACCTCTCTTTGCGATCAACGCGAGGAGGGACGGTGATGCCTATGTCATACGCATCAAGGGAGAGCTCGATCTATCCGAGTGCCCCCACCTGGAGTGTGCACTGCGAGAGGCCGAGGCAAGCCACGCCATCGAGATCTTGCTCGACCTTGAAGAGCTGACGTTCATTGACGCGGCCGGGCTCAGTGTCCTCGTTGCGGCCTGGCGTCGCTCAGTGACCGACAGGAACCGCCTACAGATGACTCGCGGCAAGGGAAACGTGGCATATATGTTCCGCCTAACCGAGCTCGACATGGCGCTGCCGTTTGTCCGGTCCCGCCTTTCGATCGAAACGAGCGAATCCGAGAGGTGAGTGCTGCCCAGGCCGGACGTTCGTTATGCCAACCACGCCTGCGAGTAACTGAAGGTCAAGTGAATGCCCCATCCGACGATGGGCTGAAGGCCGATGAAACCGCTTCAGACCGACACCAGCACCACCGGAGCCAACTTGAGACGGTTCGCCCCCGCCGCGATCCTGACGGTACTTGGCCTGGGCCTGGTCGCCCTTGCCGCCGAGGTCGTCCTCGTGGTGTCGGGATCTGACCCTGGAGGCATCACCCTAAGAAACTGCCTTGTCACGACGGTCGTGTTCGCGGCGGCCGTGGCCACGTTGCTCACTGGGATCAGCCGTCCCGCCGGAGCCCGAGGGCCGTGGCTCATGCTTGGCCTCGGCATTCTCAGCCAAGCCGTCGCTTTTCTCATCTTCTTCTTCTTCCAGAAGACCCTGACGACGTTCCCGAGCACGGCGGACGTCTTCTGGCTCGCTTTCTACCCATTCGTCGTCGCTGCCATTGTCATGCTCGCGAGAGGGCAACGTCGCTCCGACCGACTCGGCATCTCACTTGACGCGGCGATCATCGCGCTGGCGATCGGCGCCGTCGGCTACGAGCTGATCTTCAACGGAGTGATCAACGCCAGCCAAGCCACCGATGTCGTCGGCGGGCAACTTTCCTACTCAGTGCTCGACTTCGCGATCCTGGTGATGCTGGTTCTCGTCTGCGCACCGAGCCGTGCCAGGGTCGGCAAGGCCTACATCGCCCTGGCGGCCGGCATGCTCATCTTGCTGGCCAGCGACATTCTCGTCGTCAGGGAGATCTCCAATGGCACTTACGCACCGGGAACGTTGCTGGACGCTGGCTGGCCCGCCGCGATGCTGCTACTGGCCCTCTCTTCGCGCCTGGGGACCTCTCTCAAGGGCGTCAGCGCTCTGCGCGGACGAGCCCTCTACGGTGCCATCGTGCTCTCCTTCATCGTCGCCTTCGGGCTCTTGGTCTGGGAGATGCTCGGCGATCGCAGCTCGATCGTGATCGTCTTGGCGGCCCTGGTCCCCTGCCTGATCTTGATCCGCCTCGTCGCCACGGTCCAAGCGAACGACCGCCTGGCGCAGGACAACGAGGGGATCATCAGCGCCGCGGGCGAGGGCATTTTTCGAAATGACCTCAAGGGCCGGCTCACCTATGCGAACCCGGCGGCCCTCAAGATGCTCGGCTACTCGGCGGAGGAGGTGCTCGGGCAACGCTCGCACGAGCTGTTCCACCACACCCGCGCCAACGGCGCCGCCTACCCGGCGTCGGAGTGCGCCGCCGGCAAGTCGCTGAGCGAGGGGGCGACGCGCCGCATCACTGACGAGCTCTTCTGGCGCAAGGACGGCAGCAGCCTGGCGGTCGACTACACCAGCACGCCGATCCGTGAGGGTGGCCGGATAGTCGGCGTGGTCACGGTCTTCGACGACGTCACCCACCAGCGCCAGATGAAAGAGCAGTTGCGCCACCAGGCCGACCACGACAGCCTCACCGGCCTCTTCAACCGACGCCGCTTCGAGGAGGAGGTCTCGAGTCAGATCGCCTACGCACAGCGCTATTCACGCCCCGGCGCCCTGCTGCTGATGGATCTCGACACCTTCAAGTTCGTCAACGACTCCTACGGCCACCCGAGTGGCGACCGGGTCCTCACCGACGTCGGCGCGAGCCTCAGCGCCACGGTGCGAGGGACGGATGTGGTCGCCCGGATCGGCGGCGACGAGTTTGCCGTGCTGTTGCGCGAGGCGGAGGAGCTGGAGGCAATCGCGGTCGCGAAGAAATTGATCGCCGCGGTCAGGGCGGGATCGAAACCGACCATCGGCGCCAGCATTGGAATCGCGCCCTTCGACGGCGACGGCGAGAAGACGCCCGACGAGCTCCTGGTCGCCGCCGACATTGCGCTGTACGAGGCCAAGGAGATGGGGGGCGGCAGCACCGTCCTCTACACGGGCCAGAGCAGCCAGGCCCTCACCTGGGTGGAGCGAATCCGCGGCGCGCTCGACGAGGACCGGCTGATCGTCTACTCGCAGCCGATCGTCGACCTGAAGACTGGCCGGGTGGTCCGTGAAGAGCTGCTCGTCAGAATGGTCGACCTCCACGGCGACAAGATTCCGCCGGCCTCCTTCCTGCCGGCCGCGGAGCGCTTCGGACTGATCCACGAGATCGACCTGCTCGTCCTCACCAGGGCAATCGAGCTGGTCAAGGCCGGGACATCCGTTTCCGTCAACGTCTCCGTCCGCACGCTGACCGACCCGCGCTACCTCGCCGCACTCGAACGGGCACTGGAGGGCGGATCGGACCCCGCTCGCTTCGACTTCGAGATCACCGAGACCGCGGCGGTGGCGAACATGAGCGACGCGCAGGAGTTCGCGAGCCGGATCCGCGAGCTTGGCTGTAGCCTCTCGCTCGACGATTTCGGCACTGGCTTCAGCTCCTTCACCTACCTCAAGCACATCCCGGCCCAGTGCCTGAAGATCGACATCGAGTTCATCCGCGAACTGGAGAAGAACCCGGCCGACCAGCAACTGGTGCAGGCGATCGTCTCGATCGCGCGGGGGCTCGGCCAGAAGACGGTCGCCGAGGGAGTCGAGGACGCCGACACACTGGCAACGGTCCGCAAGCTCGGCGTCGACTACGCACAGGGCTTCCACCTCGGGCGCCCCGAGCCGGCCGAAGACGACGCTCAAGCCGAGCGACATGGCAATGTCACCGTCGCCAAACTCAGTCGATGACAGAGGTCAGCCTCCGGTGACTCTGCGGCCGGCAAATAACCGAACATAAACGAACAACCGCAGTGAGCAAGAGGGCTGACGGAGGCAAACAGAGGCTAAAACGCGACGGGCCGCCGAGGGCTCCGGAACGCCGATTCGCTCTGCTAAGCCAAATACCCAAATCGGCGTTTAGCCTCCCTTAGCCCCTGCTCCCATCCCCGTCGAGCTTGGGAAGCTCGCGCTCTACCAACTGAGCTACGTCCGCGTGCTGGAATTCCTGATTCCAGAGCCATTCTATGTCATGCGCGCGAGGTGAGCATTCGGTCGATCCGCTGCCACGGCCCGCAGTCCGTCGCCACCGGCCGAGCGAGCATGACGCTGGGAATCGCGCCGAGCTCGGGACAGCCCCGATAGCCAATGACGGCGGCCACCAGGTGAGAGATCCCAAACCAGGCGGGGACGAGGGCGAGCGGCCAAAGCGCCACCCGTCCCGCCGCCTCGCGCGAGCCCAGTGCTCCAGCCATGGCCAGAAAGCCAAAGCCGGCGAGCGCCCGTGCTCTGCGTTCCGAGCGACTCATCCCATCGGTCAAGTTGCAGCTGGGGCCATCGCGAGCACCGGCGGTGGCGCGTCGATCGAGCGTGTTGCACATGCGAATTCCCTTCCTTGGGTTTCGAGCAGGTCTACTACTTGAAGTAAGGTTTAAGTCAAGTCATGACCGCCAACGGTGGCGAAATCACGATCGGAGAGGCGGCCGGCCGGGCCGGGGTACCGGCCTCCACGCTGCGTTATTGGGAGCGGGCCGGGCTTCTCTCGGCTCCACTTCGAGTCGGGGGCAAGCGTCGGTACGACCCCGATCTCCTGCGAGAGATCGAGATGGTGGTGCTGGCCAAGCGGGCGGGATTCAGCCTTGCCGAGACTCGCGTCCTCCTCGCCGGCATGTCCGCGAACGCACCACCGTCAGATATCTGGCAGGAGCTCGCCGCCCGCAAGCTCCCCGAGGTGGAGCGGACACTCCGCGAGGCCGGGGCGATGCAGCGGATTCTGCGGGCTGGCCTGCGCTGCGAGTGCCTCAGCCTCGAGGACTGCCTTGTCCAAGTCAGCGGCGTGGCCGCCTAGCCGTGCTCGGCCGGTTGCCGAAAGTGAGCGCAATCTAGAGTCCAGCGCCCGTGAGCGCCCGTTCCTTCCTCGCCTTCCTCGCCGTGCTGGCCGTCGTCGGCCTGCTCGCCTTCGGGCTGCTCAGCAAGGGCGCGACGAAGATCGCGGTCGGGGAGGCCGTGCCCGACCGGGCGCTGCCGACGCTGCCGGGTCCGGGGAACGGCTCGATCGCCGAACATCGGGGCGAGTGGGTCCTGGTCAACCTCTGGGCTTCCTGGTGCATTCCCTGTCGAGAGGAGGCGCCGGTGCTGGAGCGCTTCTATCGCCGCGAGCGCGATCGGGACACGACCGTGGTGGGGATCAACGTCCAGGACAACCGCGACGACGCGCTGGCCTTCCTGCGCGATCACCCGACCAGCTATCAGCAGCTGCGCTCGGTCGGCGACGAGCGCAGCGCAGCCTTCGGCTCGACCGGGGTGCCGGAGAATTTCCTCGTCGACCCGCGCGGGCGGCTGGCGCTGATCTGGCGCGGGCCGGTCGACGACAGCTTCCTGCGTGAACGAGTCGTCCCGCTGATCGGGAGTCGGCAATGAGGCGCGCGGCGACGCTGGCCGGCCTCGCCTGCGGGCTGCTCGCGCTCGCCGCATCGGGTGCGAGCGCCGCCCCGCAGACGACCGTCAACGACATCGAAGACGAAGTCATGTGCCCGATCTGCGGCACCCTGCTCGAGCTGGCCGACTCGCCGCAGGCCAAGCGCGAGAAGGTCTACGTGGCGAAGCTGGTCGCCGCCGGCAAGAGCAAGGCCGAGATCAAGGACGCCCTCGTCGCCCAGTACGGGCCGTCCGTCCTCGCCCTCCCCAAGGCCACCGGCTTCGACCTCTCCGCCTACCTGGTTCCGATCCTGGCGATCCTGATCGCGGTGGCCCTGCTCGCCGTAAGCGTCGCGCGCTGGCGCCGCGACGGCAAGCGCTCTCCCCCGGACCAAGGTGCATCGTCGGCCCCGCAGGGCGAGGATGCCGAGCGGCTCGAGGCCGATCTCTCCCGCTACGACCTTTAGGGGAGGCCCTACTCGTTGACGAGAACGAGCCCGTCGACCGGGATCGGCAGGCGCTTGGGGATCTCCTTCCGCTCGCCGCCGACGATGGTCGTCGCGGCGTGTTCGGACAGCGCCCGCAGCGAATCGGCGTCTTCGTCCAGTGGCGGCCCGTCGATGACGAGCAGGTCATAGGCGTGGCGCAGCCGCGAGATCGCGTGATCGCAGCGCTCCGAGTCGAGCAGCGACACAGGCGCCCGCTCCGGCTCTCCGGCGACGATGCAGGCGAGCGGCTCGATCGCCCGACCCGAGGCCGGGCCGGCGAGGACCAGCGGCTGGACGATCTGCGCCGCCTCCGCCTCGCTGCGCAGGTACTCCCCCAGCCCGGGGCTCGTCGAGAGGCCGAGCGTGTCGGCGAGCGCCGGGGTGGCGAGGTCGGCCTCCAGCAGAGCTACGCGCCGGCCCTCGGCAAGCACGGTGGCGGCAAGGCCGAGCGCCACCTGCAGGCCGGCGGGGCCGGTGACGAACACGGCTCCCGATCCGGCCAGGTCCGTGGCCAGGCTCGAGTAGGCGACGAGCTCGGTGCGGCCAAGCGCGCCCGATCGCGAGCCGTTGCCTCCGGGCGCGGGGATCCGGGCCAGGACCGGGTGCTTTGTGCGCCGGCGCAGCATCACATCCGCTCCGGGGCCGAGATCCCGAGCAAGTCGAGCGAGGCGGCAATCGTCCGCTTGGTCAACGACGCGAGCGCCAGGCGCGATTGCTCGACCCCCTCGCCGTCGGCGCCAACCACCTGGCAGTCACGGTAGAAGCCATGAAAGTCGGCGGCGACGGCGGTCGAGTAGGTGCAGATCCGGTGGGGAGCGCGCCGCTCGGCCGCCTCGCCGACCTCGGCGGGGAATTCGAGCAGGCGCTTGATCAGCTCGCGCTCGGTGGGCTCGAGCTCGGTGCCCGGTGTGGGGGCGCCGGCGGCTCCCGCCTCGCCAGCATCTTTCCCCGCCTTGCGCAGGATGCTGGCGATCCGCGCGTGGGCATACTGGACGTAGTAGACCGGGTTGTCGTTGGATTGGCGGCGGGCCAGGTCGAGGTCGAGGTCGACCGTCGTATCGTGGCTGCGCCAGAGCATGAACCAGCGCGTCGCGTCGATGCCGATGTCGTCGAGCAGCTCATCGAGCGAGACGAAGTCGCCGCTGCGCTTCGACATCTGCGCCCGCTCGCCGCTTTCGACGATGTGGACCAGGCGCATGATCAGGGCCTCGAAGCGATCGGGGTCGGCGCCGAGGGCGGCGATCGCCGCCCGCAGGCGAGCCACGTAACCGTGGTGGTCGGCGCCGAGGATGTCGATCAGGCGCTCGAAGCCGCGCTCGAGCTTGTCCCAGTGGTAAGCGACGTCGGCGGCGAGGTAAGTCGGTTCGCCGTTGGCGCGGATCAGCACCCGGTCCTTGTCGTCGCCGAAGCTGGTCGTCCGCAGCCAGAGCGCGTCGTCGCTGCGGTATGAATGGCCCTGCTGCTCCAGCTGGGCCAGGGCGGCATCGACCTCGCCGCGCGTGTAGAGGTCGCGCTCGGAGAACCAGTTGTCGAAGCGGACCCCGAAGCGATCGAGCGTTGCCCGCACGCCCTCCAGCACCAGCTCCACCCCGCGGCTGCCAACCGCCTCGAGGTCGTCGGCGTCAATCCGCTCGGCGGCGATCCGCTCGCCCAGCTCTCCGACGTAGGCGCCTTCGTAGCCGTCCTCGGGGGGCTCCTCGCCGCGCATGCGGGCGACGATCGAGGCAGCGAAGCGGCCGACCTGGCCGCCGGCGTCGTTGACGTAGAACTCTCGCTTCACCTCGTGCCCAACCGCCTCGAGCAGCCTGACCAGGGCATCGCCGTAGGCGGCGTGACGGCCGCCGCCAACGTGCAGCGGGCCGGTCGGGTTGGCGGAGACGAACTCGACCAGGATGCGCTCGGGCGAATCGGTCGGTGCCGGGCCGAGCATCTCGCCAGCCGTGGCCAGACTCGCCATCGCCCGCCGGTACCAGCCGTCGGCGAGGAAGAGGTTGACGAAACCGGGGCCCGCGACCTCGATCCGATCGACGGTCTCGGCGCCGAGCTGCTCGCTGAGCTCGGCCGCCAGCTTGGTGGCGACATCGCGTGGGTTTTCCCCCAGCGGCGCCGCCAGCAGCATCGCCGCGTTGGAGCTGTAGTCGCCCAGCTCGGCCTTGGGCGGCCGCTCCAGCGTCGGCTCGGGGCCGGCGGGCTCGCCACCCCGCAGGGTCGAGGCGGCGCGGTTGACCGCGGCCCGAAGCTCGGCGATCGGATCGGCGATTGCGCTCATCGCGCCCATCGTATGGAGGGGCGGGCGCCGAGTGTCCCCCGGCGTGAGGAGCAGGCGGTCCTCACGCCGGGGGACACTGAGTACGCTGGCCGGCGTGCGCGTCGCGGCGATAACAGACATCCACGCCAATCTGCCGGCACTCGAAGCCGTGCTCGGGGAGATCGAGGCCGCGGGGGTCGAGGAGGTCTGGTGCCTCGGCGACGTGCTCGGCTACGGCGTCGAGCCGGACACCTGCGCCGATCTCGTGCGCGAGCGCTGCGATGTCTGCCTGGTCGGCAACCACGATATGGCGGTGCTCGGCAGCCTCGACATCTCCTCCTTCTCCGAGGCGGCCGCCGTGGCGGTCGAGTGGACGCGCGACAACGTCGCCGAGCGCACGCTGGAGTTCCTGCGCGAGCTGGAGCCTAGCGGCGAGCGCTCCGGCATCGGCCTCTTTCACGCCTCCCCGCGCGATCCGATCTGGGAGTACGTGCTCTCCAACGAGCAGGCCAGTGCCGGCATGGACATCAACCCGCAGCGGATCGGGTTGATCGGCCACTCTCACGTCGCCCTTTTCTTTTCCCAGCCGGAAGGCGACGAAGGACGGGAAACCCGGGGCGCCCAGGCAAGCGACGGCGCGCTGCTCGACCTCGAGCGCGGGGGCTGGCTGGTCAATCCCGGCAGCGTCGGCCAGCCACGCGACGGGGATCCGCGCGCGGCCTGGCTGGAGCTCGACACCGAGGCGGAGACGGCCAGCTTTCACCGCGTCCCCTATGAGATCGAGCGGGCGGCGGCGCCAATCGCCGCCGCCGGTCTGCCGAGCCGCCTCGCCGATCGCCTCTACACCGGTCAATGACCCGCAATTGCAGGGGAAATCTGCCCCACAGAGCGTTCTCTAGACTCGCACCGGTGCGTCAACTCCCCGCATTCACGCTTGCCCTCGTACTGGGCGCCGCCGCCGCGCTCGCCCTTGCCTCCTGCGGCGCGGGAGAGGACGCGAAGCTGCTGCCGGGGACCACCGCGCAGGAAATCACCGAAAACCTCGACACGGTCCAGCAGTTCGCCAACGAAGGCGAATGCATCGGGGCGGCAAACGCGGCGCAGGAGGTCAGCAACGAGGTGGAAGCGCTCGGCGGGGTCGACGCGAAGCTGAAGCAGGCGCTCCAGCGAGGTGCCGAGAAGCTCAACGAAGTCGTTGCGACGTGCGACGAAACGAGTACGGAAACGGTCGCGCCGGCCGAGGAAGCGCCGTCCACCGAAGAAGAGGAAAGGCTGCCCCCAGGCCAGGAAAAGAAGGCTGAAAAGGAACGCGAAAAGGAAGAAGAGGCGCTGGAAAAGGAAGAAGAGAAGCAGGAAAAGGCGCAGGAAAAGGAAGTGCCGCCGGAGACGCCCACCACACCCACGGAAACGACGCCCACCGAACCCTCCGTCACACCGCCGCCAAACGAAGGCGGCGGCACGGACGCGCCGGGGGGCGTCAGCCCGGGCGCCCCTGTGGGCGAAGGGGAATGATGGCATCCGGAATCCTCTCGGGGCGCTATGAGATCGGCGACAGGCTCGGTACGGGCGGGATGTCGAGCGTGCACCAGGCGACCGACCTGATCCTCGAGCGCACGGTGGCGGTAAAGATCCTCGCCGAGCACCTCTCCGACGACGAGCGCTTCGTCGAACGCTTCCGCCGTGAGGCGCTCGCGGTCGCCAAGCTGATCCACCCCAACATCGTCCAGGTCTACGACACCGGCATCGACGAGGGGCGCCACTACATCGTGATGGAGTACGTGCAGGGCCGCTCGGGGGCGCAGATCCTGCAGCGCCAGGGGCCTCTCGACGCCGAGACGACGGCCGAGATCGGCGCCCAGTCGTGCGCCGGCCTCGACTACGCGCACCGCCGCGGGATCATCCACCGCGACGTCAAGCCGGGGAACCTGATGGTCGTCGGCGGCCCGGTCGGCGGCGGCGAGATGACGGTCAAGCTGACCGACTTCGGCATCGCCCGCGCGGTCGAACAGACCCGGATCACCCAGGTCGGCTCGGTGGTCGGCACCGCCGCCTACCTCTCCCCCGAGCAGGTCCGCGGCGAGGAGGCGACGCCGGCCACCGACGTCTACGCGCTCGGGGTCGTCCTCTACCAGTTCCTCACCGGCCGCCTGCCCTACGAGGGCTCGACCCTTGCCGAGCTGGCGGTGCGCCAGCAGAACGAGCGCCCACTGCCGCCCAGCACTTACAACGACGACGTGCCGGAGACGCTGGGCGCCGCGGTGCTGCGAGCCTTGGAGGGCGACCCCGCCCGCCGCTATGGCAGCGCCAGCGAGCTCGCCGGCGGCCTGCACCTCGGCCTCCAGGGCGAGGATGTGACCCTGCCGCTAGCGGACGGCGACACTCCCACGCAGATGCTCGGCGGCGAGACCGCAACCCGTCGCCTCGACCGCACCGCCCAGACCGAGTACCGCCCGGCACCCTCCCCCACGCGCCGACCGGCGCCGCGCGCGGCGCCGCCATCGCCGCCGCCGATCCAACAGCCGGTCCCGGCACGCCAGAAGCGCAGCGCCTTCTCCCGCTTCGCCCGCTTCGTGATGGCTCTCGTCGCCCTGGTCCTGATCGCGGCGGCCGTGGCGGCGGCGGTGATCTACACGACCGACAAGGCCACCGGCGTCAAGGCGACGGAAGTCGCCGGCAACACGGTCGACAAGGTCGTCGAAGAATTCAAGGACCTGTTGAAGAAGAACACCGAATAGAACCTGCCATGGCAACCCGCCGGGTACCCGGCATCTGGATGCCCTATTCGAGGTGGCGCGAGCGGTGATTTTTGCGATCGCCCTCTTCTCGCTCTGCAATCGACAGATGAAGAAGTGTGGCTCCGCCGGAAACCGCAATCGCCCACCAACCGGCGATCGTAGGACTCCAGCCCAGCAGGTCCCCGGCGATGTAGACAGGGGTGAAGAGCGCTAGGGCCACGGCCAGTGGAACGATCCACGAACGGGTCATGAGCCGAGGATAGCCCATACGTTAGTTATCAAATACAAGGCCAGGCCAATGGCCGTGCCCACATAGCCAGCATCGATAGCGGCATGGTTCGACTATCACGGTCATAACCGTTCCAGCGCGCTTTAGTGCTTCCTAGAAATGCTCCAATTGCCGCCGTAAAAGCGATGACAGTGGGATCTGTCGGGTTAGGCAACGAGGCGACCAGGGGCACTCCACCAGGGTAGGAATGTAGTTCTGACCCGTTGCGCGCAGAACCGCGTAAGAGTGTGGCTTTTTCACACTAGGCCTGCGCAAGCCAGGGTGATGCGCCTCCGAGAACCGCGACTGCGTAAGAGGTGAACGCTCCCTCCCCTATGGCGATACGCGCTCGGCTCATCAGCTCGTGCAGATAGGTGAGGTTGTGGAGGCAGAGGAGGCGGACCGCTGTCAGCTCCTCGGCGCGGGATAGGTAGCTGAGGTAGTCGCGGTCGTGGTGCTGGCAGGCGGGGCAGGGGCAGCCGTGGGCGATCGGGTTGCGGTCGCCTTGGTGGCCCGACTTGCGGAGGTCGAGCCGGAAGCGGCCCTCCGGATCGGGGACGAGGGCGACTCCGTGGCGAGCGAGGCGGGTGGGCACTGCGCAGTCGAAGACGTCGAGGCCGAGGGCGATGCCGGCGAGGAGGTCGTCGACCTCGCCGATCCCAAGCAGGTGCTTGGGCGCCTCCTCCGGCAGCATCGGCGCCGTCATCGCCAGCACCTCGCGCATCTCCGTCTTGTCACGCCCGAGCGTGCCCCCGATCGCGATGCCGTCCACCCCGGCCGCAGAGACGTACTCGGCCGACTCACGCCGCAGATCCTCGTGGACACCACCCTGGACGATCCCGAACACGGCCTGCCGCGCCGGCCCCTCCTCCCCATGCCAGTCAAGACAGCGATCGAGCCACCGATGCGTCCGCTCGGTCGATCGCGCCGTGTAATCCCGGTCGGCGTGAAAAGGCGTGCACTCGTCAAAAACCAGCGCGATGTCCGACCCCAGCGCCGCCTGCACTTGCATCGAGACCTCCGGCGAGATGAACAGCTCCGCCCCGTCCCGATAGGAGCGGAAATGCACTCCCTCCTCGGCGATCGAGACAACTGAGCCATGGGCGCCGCCCTGACGACCGCTTCCCTTTACCTCGTTGGCAACCCCACCATGAGCAAGCGAGAACACCTGAAACCCACCGGAGTCCGTAATCAGCGCGCTGTCCCACCCCATGAACCCATGCAGCCCTCCGGCTTTGGCAATCCGCTCCGGCCCCGGCGAAACGAACAGGTGATACGTGTTCCCGAGGACCATCTCGTAGCCAAGCCCAGCCACCTCGTGAGATTCCAATCCGCGCACCGTCCCTTTGGTGGCCAGCGGTATGAAAGCCGGCGTCCGAACGGGCCCATGGGCCGTACGCAGAACGCCGGCCCTCGCCGCCCCATCCCTCGCTTCGATCGCGAAGCTGAGGCGGTCGGGGTCCTGTCTCACGCGATCAGGGAGCGGCCCGTCATCGCTCCGGGCTGAGCGATGCCGAGAAGCTCGAGGGCCGTCGGAGCGACATCGGCAAGGATTCCGTGCTCGCGCAGCACCAGGCCATCGGCCGTGACGATCAGCGGCACCGGATTGAGCGAGTGCGCCGTGTTGGGCGAGCCATCCGGCTCCAACATGTGGTCGCAGTTCCCATGGTCGGCGGTGACGATGCAGGCACCTCCCTTGGCGGTGACCGCCTCGACCACGTCGCCAAGGCACCCGTCGACCTCCTCCACTGCCGCGACCGCTGCCGGAATCACCCCGGTGTGCCCGACCATGTCGGGATTGGCGAAGTTGATGATGCCGAAACGGTAGTCGCCGTCGGACCAGTGCCCGACGAACGTGTCGGCCGCCGCTCGTGCGCTCATCTCCGGCTTGTGGTCGTAGGTCGGCACGTCGCGGGGCGAGTCGACCAGGTGACGCTCCTCCCCCTCCCACTCCTGCTCACGGCCGCCGTTGAAGAAGTAGGTGACGTGGGCGTACTTCTCGGTCTCGGCGACGTGGATCTGGCGCCCGCCCGCCGCGGAGATCGTCTCCGCCAGAGTTGTCTTCGGCCGCGCCTCGGGAAAGGCGACCGGGTAGGGCCAGCCCTTGCGGTAGGAGGTCATCGTGGTCAGTTCGAGCAGCGGGCCGCCGGCGCGCGAGAACTCCTCGAAGCCGGGCTCGGCCAGGGCGCGGGTCATCTCCCGCGCCCGGTCGGGACGAAAGTTGATGAAGATGCCGACGTCGCCCGCGGCAACGCCGTCGTAGTCGCCGATCACCGTCGGCTTGACGAACTCGTCGGTCTCCCCGCACTCGTAGGAGGCGTCGATCGCCTCCTCGCAGCTCGCCGCGCGCAGGCCCGCGGCGTGGACGATCGCGTCGTAGGCGAGCTTGATCCGCTCCCAGCGCGTGTCGCGGTCCATCGCGTAGTAGCGGCCGCTGACGGTGGCGACCCGGCCGGCGTGGCGCAGCCAACGCTCGAGCTCGTGCAGGTAGCCGCGGCCGCCGTGCGGAAGCGTGTCGCGGCCGTCGGTGAAGGCGTGGAAGACAACGTCGGGGACGCCCTCCTGCGAGGCCAGCTCGATCGTCGCCTCGATGTGCTCCCAGCCGGAGTGGACGCCGCCGTCGGAGACGAGCCCGAGCAGGTGGAGGCGACCGCGCGGGCTGTTGCGGGCCGCAGCACAGGCGGCGAGCAGCGCCTCGTTCTCGAAGAAGCTGCCGTCGGCGATCGCGTCGTCGATCCTGGCCAGGTCCTGCTTGACGATCGCGCCGGCGCCGAGGTTGAGGTGACCGACCTCGGAGTTGCCCATCTGGCCGTCGGGAAGGCCGACGTCGCGGCCCTGGGCGGAGATCTGGGTGTGCGGGAATCCGGCCCAGAGCCGGTCGAAGACGGGGGTCTCGGCGAGGGAGATCGCATTCCCCGGCCCGGCCTCGGCCAACCCCCACCCATCGAGGATGACCAGCGCCAGCGCGGAAACCGTCACCGCAGCCCCTTCCGGTGCGCTTTATCCGCGCATAGAGGGGAAAAGGCGCACCGGAAGCTCATGTGGCCGCCACTATCTCGGCGAATTCGGCCGCATCGAGGCTGGCGCCTCCGACCAGGGCGCCGTCGATGTCGGGCTGGCCGAGCAGCTCGGCGGCGTTGCCGGGCTTGACCGAGCCGCCGTAGAGGATCCGCACCGTGTCGGCCTCGGCGCCGCGCTCGCGGAGGAAGTCGCGGATGAAGGCGATCGTCTCCTGCGCCTGCTCGGGCGTGGCGGTGCGGCCGGTGCCGATCGCCCAGATCGGCTCGTAGGCAACCACGACCTCGCTCACCTGGGTGTCTCCGACCCCGACCAGGTCGGCCTGCAGCTGGCGCTCCAGCACGGCGTTGGTCTGTTCGGCGTCGCGCGCGTCCTCCGTCTCCCCGACACAGAGGATCGGCTCGAGGCCAGCGGCGAGGGCGGCCGGGACCTTGCGCGCCAGCGCATCATCTGTCTCGCTGAAGAGCTGGCGGCGCTCGGAGTGGCCGAGGACGACCGCCTCGACGTCGAGCTCGACCAGCATCGATGCCGAGACCTCGCCGGTGAAGGCGCCCGAGCCCTCCTCGTGCATGTTCTGGGCGGCGACCTTGACGGCGGTGCCGTAGCGGCGCTCGACCACGGCGCTCAGGGCGGTGAACGGCGGGCAGATCACGACGTCGCTCTGCGTCGCCGCGATCCGCGGTAGCAGCGCATCGACGAACTGCCCGGCCTCGGCAACCGTCTTGTGCATCTTCCAGTTGGCGGCGATGTAAGGCGTGCGCTCAGAGCCCATTCGGAATCTCCATGTGTGCGGCCGGCGAGCGCCGGGCCAAGCGGGGCAAGGACGCAGGGAGGCGCGAATGGCAGCGCCATTCGGCCGACCGAGGACGCAGCACCGCGCAGTGCCCGCCGCCGCCAGACGCGCGCAGGGTGATTTTGAATGGGCTCCTAGGCATCGAGCAAGGCCTCCACGCCCGGCAGCTTCTTTCCCTCCAGCAGCTCCAACGATGCTCCTCCTCCGGTCGAGAGCCAGTCCACCTTCTCGGCAAGTCCGAACTGCTGCAGCGCGGCAACCGAGTCGCCGCCGCCGATCACGGTCGTGCCCGGCGCCGCGGCGACGGCATCGGCGACGGCGCGGGTGCCGGCGGCAAAAGAGGGCAGCTCGAAGGCGCCCATCGGGCCGTTCCAGAGCACGGTGCCGGCGGCGGCGATCACCTCGGCGTAAGCGCCCGAGCTGCGCGGTCCAATGTCGAGCCCCATCCAGCCGTCGGGAACCTCGACCCCATCGCTCTCGCGCGGCTCGGCGTCGGCGGCGAAGCGCTCCCCCAGAACCAGGTCGACGGGCAGCTTCAGCTCGCAGTCCGACCCCTGCGCTCGTTCCAGCGCCTCGGCCGCCAGCTTCACGCCCTCCTCCTCGACCAGCGAATCGCCGGTCGCGATCCCCTCGGCACGGAAGAAGCTGAAGCACATCGCGCCGCCGATCAGGATCGAGTCGGCGACCTCGAGGAAGCGGTCGATCACGCCGACCTTGTCGGTGACCTTGGCACCACCGAGGACGACGACCAGCGGACGATCGGGGGACTCGACCACCCGGGTCAGCTCGCTCACCTCGCGCTCCAGCAGCAGGCCGGCGTATCCGGGCAGCAGGGCGGCAACGCCGGCCGTGCTTGCGTGGGCCCGATGGGCGGCGCCGAAGGCGTCGTTGACGTAGAGGTCGGCCAGGCCTGCAAGCGCTTCCGCCAAAGCGGGATCGTTCTCGGTCTCGCCCGGCTCAAAGCGCACGTTCTCCAGCAGCAGCACTTCGCCCGGCCCGAGCCCCGTCGCCATCGTCTCGACGTCGCCGCCCACGACCGCGGGAGCCCTGTGGACCTTGGTCCCGAGCAGCTCGGCGAGCCGCTCGGCCACCGGCCGCATCGATAGCGCCGGGTCGACCTTGCCCTTGGGCCGACCGAGGTGGGAGACGAGCACGAGAGCCGCGCCGCGCTCGCGCAGCAGCTCGATCGTCGGCAGCGCCGCCCGGATCCGAGTGTCGTCCGCCACCTTGCCCTCGGCCAGCGGCACGTTGAAATCGACCCGTACCAGCACCCGCCTGCCGGCTACCTCGGCGTCGCGGACGCTTGCCTTGGAGAAGCTCACGGCTCCGAGAAGGCCGGGATCAGAGGACCTTGCCGGCCAGCTCGACGCAGCGGTTGGAGTAGCCCCACTCGTTGTCGTACCAGGAAACCGCCTTGATCAGCTTGCCGTCGCCGATCGCCATCGTCTGGCCGGCGTCGAAGATCGAGGAGTGCGGGTCGCCGACGATGTCGGTGGAGACAATCGGGTCCTCGGTATAGCTGAGGATCCCCTTCAGCGAACCCTCGGTCGCCTCCTTGACCGCGGCATTTACCGCAGCCGGGTCGGTCGGGCGCGAGGGGGTGAAGACCAGGTCGACAACCGAGCCCGTGATCACCGGGGCCCGCACCGCGAGGCCGTTCAGCTTGCCGTTCAGCTCCGGCAGGACGAGGCCCACCGCCTTCGCCGCACCGGTCGTCGTCGGGATCAGGTTGACGGCG
>Ga0190274_10000170_pt1 | contig 44279 bp, 56 predicted proteins | sample Popmic531T_FD_133002 | JGI IMG/M metagenome (GOLD analysis project Ga0190274, IMG submission 133002) | Populus adjacent soil microbial communities from riparian zone of Yellowstone River, Montana, USA - 531 T | ecosystem: Environmental > Terrestrial > Soil > Riparian zone | place: USA: Montana... | reverse complement strand
AGTTAATAGTTCCTTGACCTGACGTGCAATGATACCAGTTCCCATCGGATTGAATATGGTGATGTGTCTCTTACGCGCCTCTCCAATGATTTTATTGAATGCCGCGTGTCCAATGAATCTCGTCATAAATATCGCACGAGTATTCGATGGTAAGTCTTTATCACTCCAATGTTGACTCTGACTCTCCCACAATACAACCCGTGGATGTTCCTTAATGAATGGGTCGAAATTTGATGGCTTCGTACCGACGATTAGTACGATGCCTTCAGTGAGTGGTTTCAGTGGTTGCATCTCAGTCATCAGTTCTCCAGTTAGTGTTTGGTATGGTCTTCAGTATTCAGCATGTATTCAATCTGAGCTAATCGAATGTGAATCTTATCGATTATTCCTGCTATGTGTTCTATCGAATTGGTCAGTGACTGTACAGTGTCAATCAACATTGCAATCTTCTCATCAGGTGTCATCACAGGTCACCCTCTTCGTTCAGTTCTTTCCAAGTGAGTACACGTACCTTCGTGTACCCTTGCATAATTGCTCTGGCTTGTAGAGTTGTCGCGCCATCGAGCGTATCACGTGTAGCGATGACACCACCGCCACTCCCATCCGGGTCTTTACCACAGATGAAGAATCTGTCGTGTGTATTCACTTTTTCAGTCTCATGCAGTAGTTTCATTCTAGTCCTCGATGTAGTTACCGATAGTTACGTCCCAAGTACGTGGCTTAGATGCCAAATACATAATCGAGCCACCCGGATGCAATCCCATGATGCTACGTGACTCACACCAATCAGCCCAGATGTTTCTCAGGTCTTTAATGTGTCCGACACATTCCAACGTGAGAATGCCGCCGACTGCAATCTGTAGTCTGCTGAGAGGTTCCGGTCCGATGAAGTCTCTATACATTTGATACTCCAGTTTGAAAAGTAATGCCGGGAGTGGGAGTCGAACCCACATGCTGCTTCGCAGCGCAAAATTTTAAGTTTTGAGCGTATACCAGTTCCGCCATCCCGGCTACAGTCTAGTCTAACACTTCTAACTTCGCTTCTTCAAAAACCTTCTCATACTTCAGAAGGTTCCTACGAATCTTCATCTCGATAGTCAGAAGATTGTTGTAGTCCTTCGGATTGAGTTGCTGAGCGCGTGTGATGCCCATGATAGCCAGTTGGCAGAGCATAATCAGCTCTTCCATCTTGAGAGCAGCCATCACCTGATCCAGTTCAGGTTCAATCGTGTAACCTGCCACACGATCGGCTTCATTGATGATGGTGATGATCTCAAATTTACCTGATTCACTCTCAAGTAAATCGATGTTTTTGTCTTGTTCCAGTGTTCCCAACTTTTCAATCAGTTCTTTTACAGTCATTGTGCCTCCCACTTATCCAGTTCGGCCTTCTCTGCCAGTGCCCACTGTTCATCTTCCTGCACAGCCCATTCGTTGTATTTGGCTGACAGTTCTGAATCCGTCAGTTGACGTGGGTCATCGTAATGTAACATACCCACGCGACCATTGTATCGAAACCAAGTGAGGAATGAATCAATGCGTTGATACGCACTGTAGCCATTCCTTTCAGAGAATACAGGCCCAAATGCCCAATCAGTAGTGCTGCAATACATCGCAGCGAAATCGTCGTGACCGATAGTTCTAACACCCATTAGTTACCTCCAGTTAGTTGATAGTACGATTGAAGGATGGAATTGATTAGACTCCATCCCTCTACTTACCATCAGCTAATTACAGCCCCTTCTTCCGTCTATGGGCTGATACAATCACTTCAGCCAATTCCTTCAGCATACTGTCTTCATTCCATACCTGCATCTCGCCATTGTTCATGACGTTATGGAATTGAATACGCTTCCTCTCTACCATCTCATCCAACTGAGGGTCGATGGTAGTGAGTCCTTCCATGTGTGCGTATACTGCCGACACACTGTTAGACACTGAACCGATGCGAATAAATCGACCTTCACATTGTTCTTCCTTACCCGGATTCCACTGCCTCTCATGCATCACACAGTCACAGCACGTCTGAAGGTTAAGACCCTCACCTGCTGCCAATTGTGATGCGACGAGGATAGCGCGTGGTAGCTTATTGAAACGTTCTTGAATTTCGAACTTTTCAGCACCATCCGTCTCTGCGAACAGCTTCAATACAGGAATTCTCTCTTCCACACCATCCGAATCAAACCGTTCCTTTACCTGAGTGTAGAGCATGTCCTGAACGTCGATATGATGTGCGAACACTACGATCTTCCTGTCAGTGTCTTCTGCGAACTCTTCCAAGTATTCCATCGTAGCAGGAATCTTGGCGACACCCACTAGATGCCGCATCTTCTGCATGGCTGCGATGATTGCCATACCAGTCAGATTACCAGCCTGCTCCTCATACCACTTGACGAACTCTTCTACTGCCTCGTCATACTGTTGTTCCGTGGTGAGGTCCATCTTGACATGAAGTTTGGTCCTATTGACCAACGGTAGTTCTGGCATCACTTCCACGCGCTCTCTCCTGATGCAAAGAGACTTTGTGTACTCTTTGAATGCCTTGATGTTACGAATACCACCTTCCTTCAGCTGATTCCCACTCCAATACGTGTCAACCCAACGACGTTTGAAATCAGCTTCAGAGTGGAACTTCGTGGAGTCCAGCATATTCAACACTGGAAACAGCTCTGAGCCACGATTGTTCCATGGCGTTCCAGACAGTGGAATTACCTTCTTGCCTTTGACTACACGTCGTACCATCTGCGTCCGTGACGAGTCTACATTCTTGATTTGCTGACACTCGTCTAACACAACACATTTGATGCCGACACGCTCGAATTGGCTGATATCGAATCCGCTACTAACCACCTTCCCTGATTTGAGAGTGCGTGTCTTCGGCACCAACATATCATATCCGATGATGTAGTTCTTCAGACCGGGCATCAGATAATCCTTCGAGGAATTGATTATCTGTGGAACGAATGCATCCCCTTGCCAATCGATGAGAAATACTGCCGTCTGATACTTCAGACCGGATTTGACAATCCACAATACAGGCCACAGTTCAGGGTGGAATTTCAACACACCACCTGCCTGTATGGTCTTACCTAATCCCATTTCATCGAAACACGCGCCGCCATTGGCTGTAGATAGTGCTACCTCAAGAAACGCCATTCCTTCGAGTTGAAAATCGTATGGACGCTTCCGATTGCAAGCGAGACAAGTATTCTTATTCCACTCATGCTTGCAATTGATGTCACCACCAAACTGGAACGTATGGAACGGTGTTCCCTTTGGTATCTGCTTGATGATGGTATGCCCACACTCCAGAAGAATGTATTTCAGGTTGGGTTCCGTGTCCCCATCCATCACTACAATCTTCTCTTCCTTCATCACTGCCACTACACCACATACTTCGCACTTATCCTGCAGGCGAGTGATGTTATATCGTGGAGTGCGTATTACCTGCTCCTCGAATGTCACTTCCACTGTAGCGCCTGATCGAATTGCATCGATCACATATGGCGACAATGAAAGATTAGAACACGGCAGAGTGTTGTCACACCCCACTTCCCGTGCCTTAGCTGACCACACATCATCGTGCCCATGTCCCGGACCTACGAGCGCGTGTGCTACTTCGTGCTTGATTGTATTGATGACATCCGGTGATGGGTGGATGTCGATATGGTGGGCACTCAGAATGATGCAGCGATCTTTATAGCTACATAGACCCAAAAATTTAGAGTCGGCATTCTGATTGAGTCTCACGGACCAATCTCTCAGCCCGTGTTTATTGAGTTCTTCCCGCAGTAGTTGTGACGCTTCTTGTCTGGTCATAGTTGATTGTCCTTACGGAATGCAATCGAATCAGTTCAATGAATCAGTTGATACTAGTTGGAAACAGATGCCGATGCTTGATTCTCTGCCGCTGCTAGTGCCTTCCCTGCTTCATCCGCCGTCATATTCTTCCGCAGCATCATCATACGGATTGCATTAGCTGGAAGTCCGTATTTCTCCACTGCTGCTGCCATCTCGTTTCTCTTATAGTCGTTCTTCGATGGTCCCTTCTTACCTGAAACACCAGCCGCCACTTTGACGGATTTTACAGGTGCGGGCTGATAGTTGACATCAATCTCACGAAACTTCGCGCGTTCCTCGCCATGCAATTTACCGGCTGCATGTTGTGCCTGCACCTGCCATGCCAGCATCTCATTCTCAAGCTTCAAGAGTTCAGCGCGACGTTCGAATACTATCTTCTTGAAGTGAAGATGACGCTCATTCATCATACTCGTGTATGCGAAGTCCTTCTTATTATCTGGAATCGAATCATCAGCCCAGATTGCAGCCTTGATGGCAGTAGCAGGAACCGTCACGGCATTGAAGATATCCGACTTCAATTCAATCGTGGTATCGATTACCTTCGCCTCAGTGATGATCGCCTGTACCTGCTTATTCTTCTCGGTACGCTCGTCATCCTCTGTCTTGCAGGATTCACACATCCAGATGTTGTGATGCTCAAGTGTGATTTGAACATTCTTCGAATCACACGTATCGCACTCACCGAATTTACGCTTCTGAGTAGTTGTGGTAATCATTAGCTTGCCTTCTTCTGTTTGGTCTGAACAGTGGATGCCTTCGTCTTCTTGTAGTTTACCTGCTTCGGAGTGACCGCGCGTCCGTTGATAACACCAGACGTATGCCAATCACAACGTCCGATTCTATCTGATGGAATGTTGGAATAGATGTCGTTGATTTCGAGCGGAAGAGTGCGAACCCGTTTAACCGACTTACACGTCACACAAAAGAATCTCTTCATTGTATCGTCCTTTCGGATTCGAGTTGAATCTACTGAACTGTCAGGGTGGAAATGAGTGATGCCGTGAGATTGTACACACGCCGTGCCGCTTTCTTTGCAGATAGCGATTCGACGTAGCACAAATGAATAGCAGATGCCATGAGTCTGGCAGTTGCCATTTCATCAGCGCCGAGTATGAGTGCGGGATAACCGATGGATTCGAGGTGGGAGAGTACGTTTTCGTTGTACTCTACGAATCCGACTGCCTGTTTTGTCATTTAATCTGTCCTTTCGGAGTTTCAGATTTTTCTGAGTATTGAATACTATGAAAAAATACTAGTATTCGATTGCCACACGTCGCCCGAGCCCCGATTTTGACAGATGGGCTAAACGGTGTCAACCACAAGATGTAGTGACCCTGACCGGAAAAACGGGGTCAGGACCACTACATATGGGGTATGTAAATTTGACACGAATCGGGAACGTCCCGTCGGCGAAATACCTACATTTTATTCACCATCTGGAAACCTTGATTTATACCATTCCTCAAATTCAATATCTACATTTCTGAGTCGATATAGAGCACGAGTAACTTCATCCATTTTGATTGATACTAAATCCATTAAATGTTTGAAGTGTTCCTGTCTATACTGTTCTTTGTGTGAGCGCGTGTCCTTTGGTGTCATTACAGTCCCTTATCCTTAAGATACTGTTCGATGTTAACTCCAGTCTTACATTCATAACATCTCGGTTTCTCTTCCTTCAGTGACTCCTCTGATACCATGAACTTTTCCTGACAGTCCCAACATATAGCAGTTTTACCGATTAGAATATGTGCCAAGCCAAGATGCACAAAGAACCCACATCCTTCAAGCGCGCATTTCCACGTCTTCTTGTTCATCAGAATCAGCAAATGTGGATGTTTAGCCATTTAATTCACCCTCTCTGTGTAAGTAAAGACAACTTCGTTGCCGGATAACTCGTTTGTTTTCAATACATTAGAGGATTCGGTATCCTCTATCTGTGTGTGCGTCCGTGTTGAACCGAGGCCAAGCATACCACACACACTGGGTTTCGTCAATACCCGTTCCCTAAATTCAATAATTTAATTATATAAAAAAAAAACAAAAAAAAAAAAGAGATAGAAAACTAGAAAACATCCAAAAGGTTGGATCGAGGGTGGTGTGTGTGGTGGGTCTGGCCTGAATTCATCACAGGGACACACACAGACGGACTAATTCGGTATCTGGTGATAGTATCAGAAGGTCGTACAGAATTTGGGTTTCGAGCGAAGCGAGAAAGGTCGTACAGATACGCGCAGGATATTGGCGGGCAAAAAAGAAGGCCCACGATCGCGTGGGCCAGGTAGGCAAAAATCAGGTAGCAGAATTTGGATAGCCAAATTCAGGTAGGAAAACCGGGCAGTGGTTTGCAGTCCCACTGCCCGAATCTACTACTCGTCGTTGTCTTCGTCTTCGTCGTCTTCCCACTCGATACCGAGCGCGACAGAGGCAGCAGCGCGTGCCTCTTCCAACGTCTTCCGACCACCCGCCATGAGCGTCCGAACCATATCGCGCAGTGCGATTTGCGGGTCGTTCGCTGCCGTTGGCTTCACGTAGCCAGCGCCCTCGACGGTGGCGACCATTTCGGCCTGTTTCGCCTTCGCCTTCTCCTTCGCGTTCAGGAACTTGACGATGGTGGCGTCCTTCGGATAGGCACCCGCTGCCCGAACTTCGTCGATGTTCTCGAACGCGCGTGACTCGGTCGCATACGACAGAACCGGGTCGATCTTCTGCTTCCAGAAGTTCCGAATCTTGCCCTTGATCTTTACGGTCTTCATTTCGTTTCTCTCCTTCGTTGGTTGACCATCAACCAACAAAGAGATAATAGCACAGCCCTCAGCCGCTGCGCCAATTATTTTTGGAATCCGCCTATCCAAACTTGGGTATTGACACGCGCCCAAAAATGAAGCAGACGCGCGCCGTGGTGCGCCGGGCCGGGTATCCATATTTGGATATTGACATCCGTACAGATTTGGGCGCGTCTTTGCTTTTAGGTATATACAATCTAATATCTATATTTGGATATTGACAAATCGTACAGATTTTTGGGAGTATTTGTTTTTAGATATATGTATTTATATATCTATATTTGGATATTGACTCGTACAGAAAAATTCGAACACCTTTAGGTGTGCATCGCACAGAATCGTACAGATACTGGCTACTTGGGTCACATGCCCTACTACATATATGAACTATTATTTGGGGTGGATGCCATAATTCATATATGAATTAATGGGTGAAAAAAGAAGGGGAGATATGCAGTCTCCCCTTGACTTTTTCTAGTTCTTCGCTGCCTCGTCCTCTATCTCCATCATCGTTTGCGCCTGATACACATACAGCGCAGCCTCGCGCGTATCCATGCCCGAATCCATCATCGCTCGCAGAACGGTCGCCAGCACATAGCGAACGTCGGCCGGTTTCGATTCCATCCACTCGATGAACTGTTCGGGGGTCATGCGCGCGAGAACGTCATTCATATCCATTCTGATACTCCAATCTGATACTAGTAGCCGAAGTCTTCGGGAAAGCCGCCCTCGGATTCAATCCGAGCCATACGACGCTGGCATCCGACGCAAATGCTCGAACGTGCTCCGCGCGGCAGGCGCTTGAAGCAGAAGCAGCACTCCGCGATGATGCGGCCTGATGCGCTTCTGCGTGGGCACGGGTCGCCGTCAGTGTGCCCGCAACAGGGATAGTCCTCACATCTAGCCATAGAATCTCCTCTCCGAAAGTGGAAGGGGATGGCTGTCTCCCCTTCCGGTTTACGCTACTGACAGCCGTTGTCGAAACACTGACACTCGAAATCGAGTGGATACCGTCCGCCACACGCCGAGCATAGGCGCGTGGGTTTCCAGTTCGACATAGCCTTCGCTGTGCCGATAGCGTCCATCACGTCTTGCGTGTGATAGGACGTGTGCGGTGTGCGTCGAGCATCGCCGACACGATAGTCCACTGTGAATTCCTGCCACTCGACGCTCCACTTGCAGACCAGACCCATGTCTGCTACTGCCTTCGCCGCTTGCTGCTTTGTCATCAATCAATCACTCCTTTCCACTATCCATGATACTACAGGGCGCAATATCTGTATTTGGGTATTGACATCCTCTACTAGTTATGGGCCTCGACCGAGGTTTCGTCCATGTCAATATCCAAACTTAGGTATATAGATTTAGGTATTGACAGAGCGTACAGCTTGTGCGTTGTATTTGTTTTTAGGTATTTATTTTCATCTATATGTATTTGGGTATTGACAGGTGGGGTATACCCATGATATAATAGAACATCCACAAGTACTGGCGGGGGTGGCGTAGCAATGAGAAGTCTCAGGAAAGAAATGACAGAATAGGGTCCCATATTTCGGTACCATATTCTAATAGTAGATATATACATTTCACCTTCAGACCGCCAACAGGGGAGCTTCGCTCCGCTAAGTCCAAACAAATCAGTCACTTACTAGACCATTTGACAATCGGCTTATCTTATGCTAATCTCCCATTCGGCGGCGGCATCCGCCCATCTCCAATACAAACTGTCAATACAATGATTGAAAGTGCGTATGGAGTGGACGTATGCCAATAGGTATTATTTCTGACGATGTATTTGAACGTGAACTGGCTAAACTATCTAAAAAAGAGTCTCATGTAGAGAATAAACCAGAGATCATAGACATTGAAAGACCAGGCAGGAAAGAGGGGGATAATAATGTCCCCGATGCACTGAGACAAATCATTGGTGAGGAATCAGTCATCAACGGCAGACAGTCGGCTCTGTCCTTGGCATCTGCATTTGGCATCTCTCCTTCCAGCGTAAGCGCGTATGCCAACGGGGCGACATCTACTAAATCATACAATTCCCCCGTCGATTCAATTCGCAATCATATCTCCAAATCTAGACAGAGAGCTATAAAGCGTGCATCTAAGACATTAGATGGCGCGTTATCAGCCATCACTCAAGAGAAGTTAGATTACACTGATGCGAAGGATCTTTCAGCAATAGCGAAAGATATGTCAGTCGTAATCAAAAACCTCGAACCACCTCCTCAGGTGGAAACTCCAGTCAGTAACCAACCTCAATTCGTCATTTTCGCTCCACAGTTTCGTGATGAACGGAACTATGAACACATTGTTGTGAGCGAATAGGAGTAGAAAATGGATACAGGATTTAGAGAGCGTCTGAAACCACGATACGTCGATCCATTCAATCCAGTCCTTACATCCTCTGAAGCATTAGAAGTCAGTATCGAGCAGCAAGAATACATCCATAAGATTCTTGATGATGCATGTAGTGATTCCATGTATACCATCAAGGCTTTCGATTCAATCATGCTTGTGTTGACAAAGGGATCGGTTCTAGTCCCTGAAATTACATCACTCTCTCCTGCTAATGCGACTATCGGATCAGAGGCATTCGATATTCATGTCCACGGCACGGGATTCGGTGAGAATACTAAGATTATTTTCAACGGATTCGAGGAGCCGACTACTGTAGTATCTGATACTGAAGTGACGACTGGTGTGAATATGCCATTGTGGCAGGCTCCAGTTGTGGTGACAGTTCAGGTCTCTACTAGAGATGGCGTCGTATCGAATCCTATGAACTTTGAATTCCTTCCATCCACTCCTGAAGTTCTGTCAAATAGAGATGAGAAGCAATTGAAGCTTCCATTCGACTATGATCTGAAAAAGAAGAAGTAAGTCATGCCTGTACAATCAGTTCCTGTCGGTCCATCAGTCACTCTCAATCAGAACGTGGCATACGCACTTCCGGGTAGGGCATGTCTTCTCACGTCATCTATCGCATTAGAAACGTCATTAGATGGCACGACGTGGGTTCCATACGTGGCAGATAAACTAACGGGTGGAGTGTTTGTACGTTCCACTGTCGGCAACGCATTAGTCACTTGTAAACTGACGTAGTTCGGAGATGTGAATGCAGGCGATTCTATACAGTCAACCAATCAATGATGCGATTCCAACCATCACCCATGATAATGGGGTGGTTCTCACGGGATACTTTTCACACGATCAACATGGGAATGCGTGTCTTAAGGTTGATATCCCACCATCAATCCCTGCCGGGAATGGTTGTACTGTAGAATGGTCCCATCCAGACTATGAGATTGAACCACAACACTGTCTTCTAGTTCGTGAGACTGGTGACAAGTGGTGGCTTCTGCATGATGTATGGCGTCTATGTAAGAAAGTAGATGAACCTGAACCCGGACCAATTCCAGTACCCGGTGAAACACCGGAAGAAATCATTCAGTACGTCTACGAATCCACTCTTCCAAACTTATCTACCCATGATGGGTGCGGTCAATTCACTGAGAATGTTCAGACTGCTTTATCTAATTCATTAAGTCCATTGTATGGACACATTAGTAAGACACCAGGACAAAATCAGTATAATGGACACGCAGTCGATGCCATCATGCTACTGATGGATTTCGATGGTGTAGTCGCTGGTGTATACGACATCATCTCCAACTCTGTTAGTGATGAAGCTAGGCCAGCATTCAATCATGTGGGTCCACCTGATTCAAACCTCTGGTATAATCCAGCATTTGAAACATTCGTATTGAGAGCGAGAAAGAAGTAAATCATGGGAATGTTTGGTGCAATTGGTAATGCAATTAAAGGTGGATTGAAGCCGAATCTTGTGAAAAAGATGTTACCGGGAATGGGTGGTCCGAAACAAGGAACTGCTCAGAAATTACCTGGTGGAGGAATCGGTCCATCACCTAGTGGCTTCAGTGGAATCGCACAAGGATTGATGAATAAGAATCCCGGATTAAGTAGGAATCCTCAGATGGGTGGAATGAAACCCCAAATGCAACCATTCAATCCTGGTATGCAAATGCCACAGAAATCTATGCCTCCTGATATTCCACCAATGAGTGGTGAGGGAATGGAACCAGTTCCATACAATAATCCTAATACAGGAGTATTTGGTCCGATGCCTGGTGGAGTTGATAGTGGAATGAATATTCGTCCACCAGCTCCTAATCCAATGGGTATGAATCCCGGCATGGGACCATCCCCACAAGGAATGGAACAATTACTTGCGAAGATGCGCGCTCGTAATACTGGTATCAGTGGACGGATGTAATGAAAAGAACTGAGACTCGAACTAATAACGGTAACGTTGAAAAGAAGTGTAGAACTTGTCAAGAGTTCAAACCACTCACTGAATTCCATCAGGCGGCAGCATGTTCGTATGGAGTTCAGAATAAGTGTAAGGAATGTTGTAAAGTAGAGTATCTTGAAAATAGAGATACAGTATTAGCACGACAGAAAGAGTATGCATCTAATAATAAGGAAATCATCTCTGAACGAAACTTCAAGAATCATCTTAAGGTTCGATATAATCTTACACCTGAAGAACATGCAGAAATGTGTAAAGATGGTTGTATGATTTGCGGTGTGATGGAAGACTTAGCCGTAGACCATGACCACGATACGAATGAAGTGCGTGGGATTCTTTGTCGTGCGTGTAATAAAGCACTTGGAATCTTTAAGGATGATGCAAATTTATTACTGAAGGCTGCGGCTTATTTAGAAAGCCGGAGTTCATATCGTAATAACATTCCATCAATTCGATCTAATGGCAAATGAAATCCCGGAAAAATACTCAAGAAATCCCAATGAGTGGAAACCTGAGCCAAAGCAGTCTTTATTCTTATCTGTACCCACCTCAGTTAAAGAGGCTTTCTATGGCGGAGGTGCAGGTAGTGGAAAATCAGATGTATTGTTACTTTATGGAATCGTCCATCGATGGCATGAACACCCAAAATTCAAACAGGTGTTTATGCGTCGTACATTTCCTGAACTAAGAAACGAGATAGTACCTAGAAGTCGCGAGTTATATCGCAGATTCGGTGCCACTCTCAATCGTACCGAAATGTGCTGGACTTTCCCACGATCCGATCAATACGGGACAGGAACATCCACTAAATACGGTCCTTCTAATGAAGGATCTATGATATTTCTCGGCCACTGTGAGAACGAAGATGATGTGCACAAATACGATTCAATGCAGATCAACTTGTTCACCCCTGATGAGCTTACTTCCATTACAGAATGGATCTATCTCTATATTGGATTTCAACGCGTTAGAACCCCTGACCCAGAGTTGCCTGCTATTATTAGAGCGGCTGGAATGCCCGGAGGTATTGGGCATACTTGGACATATAAACGGTTCATTAAGCCAGCCCCGAAAGGTGGAAAAATCATCATTGGAAAAGGTGGAAATAAACGAATCTACATTCATTCCACCCTCGAAGACAATAAACACGTAGATCCAAACTATAAACAGTCACTTCAAGGCATCACAATCGATGCAGAGCGTAAAGCAAAGTTATTCGGTGATTGGGACGCGTATCAGGGGCAGGTATTCGACGAATTTAGAGACAGGAAATTCGAAGATGAATCAGACAACGCATTACATGTCGTGGAACCATTTGAAATTCCTGAATGGTGGCCTAAGATTGTAGTTGGTGATTGGGGATTTGCTGCGATGACATGGATTGGCTACGCAGCTATCGCACCTAATCGTAGAGTTTACATCTATAGAGAACAACATTGGGTAAAAACGAAGATTGCAGAGTGGGCTTCACATGTTAAAACATACATCGATAAAGAAAACCCAAGACTTATAAGATTCTGTAAATCCGCGGGCCAAGATCGTGGTCAAGAGCATACGATCCAACAACAGATTGAAGATGAACTCGGACAATCAATCGAATTATCCAACAACACTCCCGGAAGTAGAGTAGCTGGTAAGATTTTAATTCATGAATATCTTCGTTGGAAGCCAAGAGAGTTAAATCCAACTGAACTTCCTCCATATAACGAAGAATATGCCATGTGGATTATGCGTAATAGAGGAATGAATGAGTACAAAGCGTACATGAATTCATTCCAACCACAAGAACCAGAGAAGAATTTACCTAAATTACAGATTTTCAAAGGTTGTGATGTACTTGTTGAAGCCATTAAAGCCTGCTCATATGACAAACCTAAAGGAAATAAGCCGGCAGAAGACATCGCTGAATTTGAAGGTGACGACCCTATAGACGGGTTAAGATATTTGGTGGATGCGGCGGAAGGTTTCTTTGATGAATCTAATACAGAATTCAAACGAATTGAAAAGCAGGAAGCACTGGTCCAACAGCTAACGGGTAATGGAGACTGGACTGCATTCTACAGGAATATGGCTAAGACTGAGGAATCGGAAGTCATTAAGCCAATTGCTAGGTATAGACACTAATCATGCCTGACAAATTAGGTCCATCTGCTAAAATGAGGGAGAAGTTACTTGATAAATATTTCTTCTTCTCAGGAAACAGAAGGGATCAAATTAAACAATTCTTTCATCCGGAAGAAGATGTATTTCCAAAGACTGATAAACGTCCAACATCATTAACTAAAACTAATGATTATGAATGGCGTTCTCAAAAGGATAAATATCCATCAAATGTAGGATTACCAGCAGGTATTAGAGGTGTGGATATTAAAGATATCGAATTTCCTCATAAGTTTTCAAATACTTTACCGACATTAGGCATGAATTCTGGTAAGGGTTTAATGGGAAATCATTTCTTAGATATTGGAACTAGATTAGGTTTAGGAACTGCAACTAGATCACTAGGATTAGATGAAACTGGTAATCCCTATTTATCTGTGTACGATGCATGGGATTTTGAAGATCCCGCTGATAAGTATTTAACTAAAGGTGGAACTCCTTTTAATGTATACGATAGGTTTCCAATTAATATGAAAAACGGAAAGTTTCCAGATCAAGTTTATACAGGTCCTGGTGAAGACATCAATCTACCTGCTGAAAAAGGAATCGGTCCTTCTAAGAAAGTAAAGAAGTGATGTGGAAGAAACTCTGCTATAAGTGGTTCGGACTATCCGAAGATGTATGTGAGACGTGTGAAGTCTTACGCGCTCAGCTCGATGAGAGCAATAGAGAGCGTAAGGAACTATTAAACCGACTCCTTATCAAAGATACACCTGAACCACTTCCATTAAAAGAAGAGGAATTTAAGCCAGTTCAATCTCAGTTTGTACCTTGGCGTGTCAGACAACAGATGTTAGAGGCTGAAGATGCTAAGAAGGCACAGTTGATGCGAGATAAAACCAAGGAAATTGCAGATTTAGAGTCCGAACTAGGAATTGCAAATGCCACTGGCAAAGCCTAAGAAAGGACTCTCTCCTTCTGAACCTCCCTTCAAGTGGGATATTGAAAGGGAAATATGGCGTGATAGATTAGGTGGTAAACCTAATACTGTCGATAATAAAAGTGAAAAAAGCATCTTTGCAAGTGCAGATTTACCATTTGTTTCACATGAACCATCATTTAGACAAGAGCCATTAGTAATTGGTCAGCCTAGAGTTGCAAAGATGACGGATAAGATTTTAAAAGCAGCTCCTGAATTACGTGGGAAGGCTAAGAGAATCTTAATGGGACCATCTAATGGTATAATTGAACGATTAGCAGAAGAAGATTACCCGCTTAGAAAATTTGAAACATCGAATTTACTTGGAATAACTGAAGGTAAGAAGGATATTGGAATTAATCCTAGATTGTATAAAGAAGATGAGGATTTCCTCTGGGAAACTTTAGGTCATGAGTTAGCTCATACTTCTGGTTCAGGACATCCTGAAGCATATACAATAGGTGAACAAACCGCGGAAACGCTGGGGAAGAGAAAGAAGAAATGATTACTCTCATTCTCACTCTACTCGTACTCGGAGTCGTTCTCTACGTGATAGAGTCAATGATTCCAATGCCGACTCCATTCAAGATGCTCATTCGAATCGTCATCGTTGTATTTGCTATCCTTCTAATCTTACGCGCATTCGGTATCGCTGACGTTCCAGTCAGGGGATGACATGGGTAGTTACTGGAATAGTTTAGGTGGACAACCACGACGGCAACAGCAGATAGTACGTCCAATGACTGGACAACCAGTCAATCAATCTGCTGGTGGTATGGGTGGAGGATTTCCTCAGAGTAGAGGAATTGGTCCATCTGCGAATGTTGCTCCATCTACTGGTCCCGGATCTACTACCACTCAACCATCATCTGGCGGAATCGCTGGTGTAGGTGCGGGTGGAGTGACAGCCGGTACATCTGCTGGGGGATATGGAACTAATATCAGGCGCGCGCCCATCGGTGGCAGTCAGCAAGCTGTACCATCAGGAATGAGAGCAGCGAAAGCAAAACCAGAGAAACAATACACTGAAACTGACTTTCAATCGGCTATTCAAGCAGGTATTGCAGAAGCAATGAAGGCATACGCGCCCAACAATCAGGCTAATGCAACCACTGGAAATGCAACTCAGGGAACCCAACCAGACTATCCACAAGAAGATCAGGGATATTCAGGTGGTGGAAATAAATTCGATGCATATGGTGGATTTGAAGATGCAGTAGGACATGAAGGTACTGCAAAGAGTGGAATGAATCGAGATGCATACCGTGATGCATGGATGGGATCTGGTATTGGTGATTCAGCAGGAATGGATGCGTGGCTTGCACAAAACGGTGGTCAGAGATTAAATGATGCCGGTGTAGTACGCACTCCATTCGGTGAAATTCTCGATATGGGTATCGGATACAAAGGCGGCAGGGGTAGAGCGGGCTGGACTAACATCGGAATGAACGGATAATATTATGGGGTTCTGGAACAAGTTTGGAAAGATAGCTCTATCAGCCGCCCCATATGTAGCTGCTCCATTTACTGGTGGATTATCACTCATGGGAACTGGTGCAGCTAACAAAGCTGTCCAGAAGTGGAGTGAATCCGACGCCAAGAAAGCTGTAGCAAAAGGACTCGCGCCTAGTAAATTCGATAACATCCTTGGAAAAGTAAACGCTGGTGCCAGTATGGCATCGATGTTCATTCCAGGTGGTCAATTAGGTGCATTAGGTAAAGCTGGTGATGTTGGTTCCAAAGTTGGTAGTGTTGCGGCTAATACAGGTAAGGTAAGTAATTTCCTCCAAGGACTTGGTGGTGGAGGAAGTGGAATGATGGGATTACTTGGTAATACAGCTAATACATTCGGAATGAACGCATTAGATCGTATTGGTTCTGGTGGCGATCAGCAACAACAGATGGCCCAACAACAGCCACAACAACAGCCCCAGAGAGCAATGGCACCATCATCAGAAATGTTCATTCCAGAGAATATGTTTCAGCAACAACAGCCTAGTTTAGCTGATTCAATAAATGCAGGACGACGACAAGAGCGTAGAAGATCGGTATTCGCATGAGTAAAGATAAAGAACTAACTGACGACGAGAAGCGTCTATTAAAAGTCATCGTAGACCACTTCGATGACGAAGATAGAGCTGTCAGAGATAGACAGATACGCACTTGGCGTCGGTTAAAACTGCTGTGGGAAAATGTACAACACGTGTATTATAGCGAGGTTGCACATGACTGGAGGATTCCAGAGAGTGAGAGAGCGGGTGCTGATTCGGATCAAGGATTTTATGATAAGCCGGTCAATATATACCGCGCATATCTTGAATCTATTATTGCTGCTCTCAGTGTCACTGTTCCTCCTGTTGTGTGTTATCCTGACGACGCGGATAATCCCCTGGATGTCACAACTGCTAAGGCAGGAAATAAGATAGCAGAATTGGTGTTTCGTCACAACGACATGCCACTTCTGTGGATTCATGCATTATTCGTTTTCGTCACAGAAGGAATGACCGCGTGTTACACGTATCCAAAGGAAAGTGACGAATACGGAACATACGAGAAGAAACAATACGAAGACACATTAGAAGAACACGAAATCAAAACCTGTCCATTCTGTCAGGCTGAAATTTCAGATACAATCACTAATCCCATCTCGGAGATGGAACAACAAGAGAAATTAGCTGAAGCTCAAATGATGGCAGAGATGGAAGCAATGGAACCTCCATCAGATGAATTTATGCCAGAACCATTTGAACATGAAGAATGTCCATCATGTTTTAGAATGGTAGTTCCTAAGAAATCAGAAAGTAATCTAACGATTACTCGGTTAGTTGGCGTGACTACACATCCGAAGTCACGTATTTGCATGGAAGTCTATGGTGGACTTTCAGTTAAAGTTCCTGTATGGGCGCGTAATCAGAAGGAATGCACGTATCTGATTTATTCATACGAAACCCACTTCGCTAACATACTTGAGGAATATCCTGAGCTACGAGAAAAAGTCGTAGGTGAGTCGATGTCCTCGTATGATCAGTATGAACAGTGGGGTCGTATCAGTCCACAATATCGTAGCGAACATCCAATCCATAATGTCACTGTAAGGAAGTGTTGGCTTCGACCTGCGGCATATCATATCTTACCAGAAGAAGATGCTGATATAATTCGTAAGAAGTACCCGAATGGATGTAAAGTCACTGTAGTGAATGATGCAGTAGCGGATGCGTGTAATGAGAATCTTGATGATTTATGGACTATTACACATAATCCTCTGTCTGATTACGTTCATTTTGATCCTATTGGTCTTCTATTAACTTCTGTTCAGGATATTACGAACGATTTGATCTCGTTGGTGATTCAGACTATCGAACATGGCATTCCACAGACGTTTGCAGACCCAAAAGTCCTTAACTTCAATTCTTATAGAAATTCAGAAGTTATTCCCGGTGGAATCTACCCTGCGACACCCAAAAGTGGCAGCCCTCTTAGTGAAGGCTTTTATGAAGTCAGAACAGCCACACTCAGCCAAGAGGTTTTACCGTTCGCTACAAAAGTCCAAGAATTAGGTCAGGTAGTGTCTGGTGCTCTGCCGTCATTATTTGGCGGTCAGATGAGTGGCTCTCGTACTGCATCTGAATATTCGATGTCCAGAGCACAAGCCCTCCAGAGATTACAGTCGTCATGGAAAATGTTGACGATGTGGTGGAAGAATGTACATGGGAAGGTAATTCCGATGTACATTAAAGAAATGAAAGATGATGAAAAACAAGTAAAGAGGGATGAGCACGGTAATTTCATCAACGTATTTGTGCGTATGGCGGAATTACAGGGTAAAATCGGTTCCATCGAACTGGAAGCGAATGAAAATCTCCCGATTACTTGGAATCAGCAGAAAGATGCTATTATGGAACTCCTTCAGATTCAGAATGAAGGAATTCAACAGTCACTCACCTCACCAGAGAATCTGCCATATCTGAAGAAAGCTATTGGCTTGACAGATTACATCATTCCAGGTGAAGATGACAGAACTAAGCAATACGAAGAGATTCAACTACTGGTAAACAGTGAACCTATTGAAATTCCAACTGATCCCATGATGATGCAACAGGCTGCAATGATGGGTCAGCAGATTCCACCTGTTCAACGTCTACCAAGTGTTGAAGCTGATATGGATGTAGACAATCATCCACTTGAAGCTGATATCTGTCGTCGATGGCTTGTATCAGATGCGGGTAGGCAGGCGAAACTAGAGAATCCTGCAGGATATGAAAATGTCCTACTCCATATGAAGATGCATAAAGACATGGATATGCAGAAACAGATGGAAATGCAGCAACAGATGATGCCTCCTCCAGAGGGAGGCCAAGAACCGGCACAACAACCACCAGAACCCAATGCCGGGGTTCAAATGAATCAAGGAGATGAAAGTGTACCAACTGTTCAATAGTTTAATTCAATATCCATTACTCTCACCAGAAGATGCGGGATCTGGTGGTGGAAGTGATGATAATCTGGAAACACTGGAGTTATTAAATGAGCCAGAAACCGAAGACGAGACTCTCGACATTACGGGAGTTAAGGAAAAGTCTGGAGAAGTTACAGACGATACTGATAAAGATGAAGACGAAGATGAGGAAGTAGATGAACTAAAAGAAATTGAAGAGGAATTAGCTGGTCCGAAGGAAGAGGATTTAGAACTCACTACTCCTGTTCGACGGAAGGAAATCCTCGCAAAGTATCCGAAACTATTCAAGGATTTTCCTTACTTAGAGAAGGCATACTATCGAGAGCAACAGTTCACTGAAACATTTCCTACCATTCAGGATGCGAAAATTGCATCAGAGAAGGCTAGGATTCTAGATACAGTCGAACAGCAGGTGATGGGTGGTGACATTACCACCATGTTAGCCGCTGCAAAGTCAGAGAGTCAAGAGGCATTCTATAAGATTGCCGACAACTATCTTCCTGCTTTAAGGAAAGTAGATCAACAGGCGTATTATCATGTGCTTGGTAATGTCATTAAAGACACTATCATCACAATGGTCAAGGAAGGTAGGAATCTAGGAGATCAGGGCGCGCCATTACAGGCTGCTGCCAATGTTTTGAACCAATTTGTATTTGGTTCACAGACATTCACTCCTCCTACTACTCTTGGTAAACAAGTTAGACCTGAAGAGCAGAATAGGGAACAACAGATTCAATATGAGGAACAACAGAGGTTCCGTGGACATTTTGAATCTACCCGTGATGATCTTCAGACGAAGGCTGATAATGTATTGAAATCTACTATCAGTCAACATATCGATCCTAAAGAGTCGATGACTGATTATGTGAAAGGTCATGCAACTACTGAGGCAATGAATATCCTTGAAGACTTGATTTCGAGAGATACGCGCTTCAGGGGGTTACTTGACAGACTATGGGTTAAAGCGTTTGAGAAACGATTCGATAAAGATTCGACGGATAAGATCAAATCAGCCTATCTCTCCAAAGCGAAAACACTGTTGCCGTCAGTCATAAAAACGGCACGCAATAATGCTTTGAAGGGAATGGGTAGTCGTTCTAGTAGGGAAGATATTCTTGACTCTCCTAAAAAGAGTCCATCGATTAGTTCAAATGGCAGATCCACAGCCCCTCCTAGTGGAAAAATTCGTTCAGCAAAGGAAATTCCAAGTAATATGTCTTCGTTAGATTATCTAATGAAGGACTAGGGGGCTATAATGGCAGTTACTGAAAGTCAAGTAGCAGCTACAGAACTTGAGAAGGTTCTTCCCAAGATTCGTGTGCTGTTCGAGCGTGATGATAAATTCTACGCGCACATCAAGAAGCGTGATGTGGAGAAGATTTCTCATCGTCAGATGCGTGTTCCTCTGGAACTGCGTCCGGGTGGTTCATTCCAGTATTTCAATCCGGATGGTGGCGACTTAGGTCGTGGTGGTGGGCCGACGTTCGATAAGGCTGTACTCAACTGTGTTTTCCTCTCGGAGAACATCGAGTACACCAAGTTGACTCAGTGGGCTACTGATGATGCACGTAAGGCTATTACCAATGCTGTGAGGAGATTAACAGCTACGGCATTAGATGAAATGCGTCGTCAGCTCGATAGTCAGATGATGCAGGCAGGAGATGGTGTCATTGGTGTTATCACCACTGATACACCGGCTGGTGGTTCCAACGTTCTGACGCTTACCACTGATGGTTTCGGTGCGCGTCTGATGCGTTATGACCAGACCGTTCAGGTCTTCGATACCACTCTTACAGTCAATAAGGGTAGTGCGAAGATCACCATGTATGATGTGGAGAATAAGACTGTCAGTCTGACTCCTCAGATTGCTGGTATCATTGGTGGTGATAAGATTGTCACCAATGGTCTGTCGGCTCCAGCGTCACTGCCCGGATTGTATGGTGTTCCATACCATCATTCCAATGCATCCACTGGTACGTGGCTCGGCTTCTCACGTTCAAACACCCCAGAAATCAGAGCAAACAGAGTCAACGCCGGAGGCCAGGCGATGACACTGCCTCTGCCACGTTTGGCTATGAATAAGATCGGCAATAGGGTTGGAATTGAACATAATTTCAAGCCTACTGCATGGTTACACCCCGCTCAGATGGCGGCATACGAGGAAATCGGGCAGCTTGTTTCCACTATTCAGAAGACCACGAAGAGTGAAGGTCTGAATATGTATTTCGGAGACAATATGCAACTGGCTGGAGCAGGTGTTAAGCCCTCTTACAGCTGGGATAAGACTCGTATTGACTTCATTCTGGACGAAGTCTGGGGCAGGGCAGAGATTCTTCCCATCGGATTCTATACAACCGACGGTAGGAAAATCTTCGAAATCCGTGGACCGTCTGGTGGTGTAGCCGCTGCCGAGATTTTCTACATGGTTGTGGGTATGCAGACGTTCGTGACCAATCCTGCTGCTTGCAGCTACATCGATAACCTCGCAGTTCCGATTGGTTACTAGGAGATAATAATGCCTATTACAGAATCGGATTGGGCGCAACTTCAGACTGTACAGGGTCCAACTTCTCCCCGTGGTGCTACTGTGGCATCAGCGGCGACTGTTGCTCCTACTACATTCCTCACTATCCTGTCAGGTAACGTGGCAATCACTACGATTACGCCACCTGTTCCTTTCGGACACATGCTGGCATTCCTGTTCGCGGGAACTGCTGGTTTGGCTGCGGGTGGGAATATTCAGACTGCAAAGGCTTCAGTCGTTGGTGAAGTCGTTTTAGTAGTCTATAATCCCGCTCAAGCGAAGTATCATCCGGTCGGTTAATTTGATTGGATGATATGGTGGGTGCTGGATATATTACACCCTTATATTCCAGCACCCACATTCATCTCGAAGGTGGAGGAGGACTGAGATGATTCCTGGTAGCGTAAGCAAGTTAACCGAATCGACCGTACCATCTGCTGCAACAATTACAGTTAAAACTGACATTGTTAAAGTAACGGGTTCAACTCAAATCAATACTATCCTACCGGGACTTGGTTCTGCACAATCGCAGTTCTTGGTTCTGGTGCCAGTGAATGGTCCTATTGTTCTCGGAGCATCAGGTAATATCGCAGTTGGTATTACTGCTGCTGTGAATAGGGCTGTTTTCATGGTGTACGTTCGTTCGCAGGGTACGTGGTGTATTAACTCTGGAGTGTAAGGAGAATAAAATGCCTGAACCTACACAGGGTGAGCGCGAACAGCCGAGTGGTAAGGGTGGCGGTGCGCCTGATAAAAGTGGTAGCGGGACTGATAAACCGGGGAGTGGACAGGGTGGAGATAGACCATCTCCATCTCCAGTTCCGCCGACGAAGTAGACAGTACAATGGAATCAATCGAATCTCTTAACCAACGTTTAGTCGATCACTACGGAATGGATACGGCTACTGGGAAAGCTATATTCAGAGTAGTGTGGGCTAACGAACAGTTAGAGAATCGATTGGTGGATGTGACGGACAGTGGGGTGCAGTTATTGTACTCTACTGTCCGTTTAGTCCATAAATATCCGTATCTCAAAGATTTCTATGTTTTGGAACGTCTGGTAGAGATTCCTGAGTTTCAACAGAGGGAACTACCGGATAGTAAATTAAGTTATGAACCAATTTGGACATTCTGTGACTCATCCAGAAATCCACTCCCTCCAGTATTCGATGCTGCGAAATTAGTGATTGATGTACTGTACGCGGCTCTCGGTAAACAGTCGTTAAGGAAATACATCGATACAGAGAATGACCCTGAAGTGCGTGAAGAGAGAATCAATAAATTACAAGAAGAACTGTTCGGAAACGAGACTCAAGTAGGTGATGCTCTCACTTACAAAGAGGGTGTTGCGGGATTTCATCCCATGAAGGAATCAGAATAATGGCATTAGTAGGTGAATTTCCAGGGTTTGCACCAGCCAATCGTCGTACTATCCGAGCGGCAGTCAATCCATTAGATAAATCCACTGTTGTATCAATTCTTCCGAAATATATTCATGAACGGAAGATTACGATTCAACCGGGAGTATTTGAGATTCCACCCGGTAGCTTTGAGAAACCGGCAATTCTAGTGGTGGGAACTTCTAGCTGGTGGCGTGAGGTAGATGAGAATCAGCCACTGCTTGAAATCCCTGTATCAAGTATCCAGGTTGCTGATTCCATTGTTAAAGATTATTGCAATGGATTATTGGCGTGCAATATGTCGGACATGATGCCGGGAATCTTCTATGTACCCGGTGAAGTGGATAGAGAAAGACTGAAGAAGGAATATATGCCACTCCTTTTGAAGGCCCAAGCTACACAGAAGAAGTGGTACTTTGAACTGATTCGAGTCGCTGATATTCTGTGGAGTCGTACTAATGGTAATCCACTTTCTATCAGTGATGATGCGCGCTTGGCATGTAAGGAATTGAATATCACCAACAAACCGTGGTTAGGCGACATTCAGACGATGGAACTCATTCGATGTGTCGCATGTGGTTCACTACGGAATCCTACATTTCCAATCTGTCAGACGTGTAAGGCAATTGCTGATCCTGTTAAAGCTAAGGAACTGGGTCTTACATTCGCTCAATAGGAGATATCATGGCAAATGTCGCAGCTATCGATGGTGTTACTGGACCGGGTAGACGTACACTGTTGTTTTCAGATGGAATTCAGGAGATTACATTCCGTCTGAAGAAGCAAGTGGTTGAAGTCGTTAATCGTGATGGAAGCACGGGTTTCTATGATTTAGTTCAAGTCCAGACGATTAACGTTAGCAGCACTGGTAACAACGATTTCACTGTGTCAATTACGTCAGTTCCTGTGGAGGATACCAATGAGCGAACCAAACAAGACGAAAACCGAGGGCGGATTGATGGTGGAGCAGAAGCCACAAGACTCTCAGCAGCCGGTGAAAGCAGAGGATCTGCTGAAGGAGCGGCAGATCGAGCCACCAAGCGAGAACAAGGAACGGACAGAACTGCTTCAAAAGATCGGAAAGATTCTTAAAGACCACGGTGGTCTAGAATCCAATGTTCCTCTGACTAGTGAATATTGGGGTCTCACAGGTCAGTATCGACAGCTGATTAACGAATCGCGGAATAAGTAGGTAAATCATGGCTATTAGTACTGCAGATTTAAGTGCCGTAGAGGTGATGGTAAATGTTGCAGCACTAATGAATGATCCTGCTTATACTGACTATACATTCATGGCAGTATTGCCGTATCTTAATATGGCAATTGAAGAACTGAATGAACATTTGGAAGAAGCGAATGTTGCTATTACTAATCGTTTATCCGAACCAATTGTAGTGTATCCAGGTGAGGATAAGATTCTCAATCCTCCAATTGATATCATTGAGATTCAGGAAGTTGGGGAAAGGACACGCGGTCAGAACGTGGCATACACACCACTACCGCGTAGAGAATTTCCTGACATCCTTCCCCAAACTGGTTCACTCTCATATTGGGTTTACTTTGGTCAAAGACTTCTATTCAATCCGAATGGGGCTAATGAAACTAAAGAAGTTCAATTAAAATACACCTGTAAACCAATTCGACGAGTTAAAGATGCGGAAGGAGTTATCGGTAGTTCAAATGCTAACTCCTTCCTTTCTTTCAAGACTGCAGCATTATGTGCTCAATTCATTGGTGAAGACTCTCAACGTGCGGGTATTCTCAATGAGCAAGCAGAAATGGCGTTAGAACGAATCATTGGCATTAGTAACAAGGGTAGACAACAGATAATGACTCGTCACAGACCATTCCGCGCTGGATACAAGTCGAGGGGTTATTAAGATGTCTACTAGATCAATTATCCGTATCCATCTCCAAATGCTGGGAGATTTCAATGCGGATCAGGTGTACCATGTTGAGAATCCAAACTCTCCTGCTGTAGTCTATACACAAGTAGTAATCGGTGGTAGTTATCAACCAGTAGTCAATCCCATGCCAATTGATGGAACTATTATGAATGGTATCATAGTAGTTCCACCTAGAGATAATATTCATCGATATAATATTATCTTAGAAGGTAATCAGGGTCCAGATAACGCTACAATTGTCTACCATCCAACTGCACCATCGGTACTTTCTATGGTTGAAATTATTAGAGGGCCAATGCTCATCAGTCATAATGGTCCTGCAGGTTTTAAAATTCCATTCACGTTCATCTGGTACTAACTAATGACAGTTAGAGGACATCAACCATTCGTAATTGAAACTTTCAATGGCCTCTGGGATAGGGGTGATGATGAGTCATGTCCATCAGACCATCTAACTGTTGCAGATAACGTTCAATACTTCGAGTCTGGAGTTGAAACACGTAATCCACTCAATCAATGGCAGAATTCTGGTGTAAATTTAAGTGGAATTCTACGAATTTACAATTATGTAATGCAAAATGGTCAATCCCTCCTTGTAATGAATCAAGGTGGTAAGATTTATCACATTACTAAGCCTAACGCCATTCCATTTCTAATTGCAACATTTCCTGAAGCAACTGATTTCGGATTCGTGGCTATTGCCGGGCGCGCGTATATCACTCCATTCAAGACATACGTTGATAATTCAGGTCAAACATACGAACTTGGTTTGAAAGACGAGTATGTACATGTCTATAGTGGAGATGGACTTACTCCTGCTCGTAGAGCTGCCGGGCCGCCACCTACTAATGGTGACTTGAAACCATTATTAGCATACAATTCTACGATTGAAGGAATTACAACTGAAGGTATCCATTCCATTGCAGTTACATACAATGGAGGACTTCCGGGTCCGAATACTACGCCTGCACTTAGCGTTGAAGTATTTAGAATCGTCAATTCACCCGGAAAGAATCAAATTAAATTAACCGGCATTCCAATTGGACCTGCGGGTGTTACTTCACGTAATATCCAAATGACTCTTGCAATTCCACCTGAGAAATTTAATCCTGATCCTCTTATTTATACTTATTATACTATCTTAAATATTAATGATAATACTACAACTGAAGTGTTATTAAATATTTCAGATGAGTCTATATTAGCTAATCCTGCTATATGGCCTCCATATACACCTGGAGTATTTCCGCCTCCAATGACGGACGCACTTTTAGTTGTTCAGTTAACTAAAAGTGGATTCGCTGACTTAGGATTTCATCTAATCGGTGTAGTATACGAGACTGATACTGGCTATTTAACTGCACCCGGACCTAGATTCTTTGGTGGTCAAACATACGTTAGTACAACTAGAACCATTAAGGTCTACAATATTCCAGTTTCACCTGATGCACACGTTAAGAAACGTCATCTAGTATCAACTAAGGAAATTGTTAATTATAATGGTGACCAGAATGGGTATCAATATTTCTTCATTCCGGGTGGAGTAATTGATAATAACACAGATACATCAAAAGAAATCAATTATTACGATTCAGACCTAGTTTCGGATGCATCGCATCTAGTTGATAATTTCACCCAAATTCCAGCAGGTGTAAACCTCAATACCTACCATTCCAGACTCGTGGTTGTAGGTGAGACTGGTACAGTAGAATCACTGAGAGCTGGTGAAATCAGAGGAAGACGTCGCACTCGTGTAGTTACGGCTCAAACTGACAATCGGTCAATCGCACGAGTTTCAGCACCCGGAGAACCTGAAGCAATTAGTAAAGTAGAGGGATTAATCGTCACTCCACCAGATGGAACTCCTTTGACTAATTGTCAGGAATTCCGTGACATTCTTTATCTATTTAAGAAAACACGCACTTACGCGTATTCAGACAACTTCGATGAGCCATCGACATGGGCCGAAGAGGTATTAGATCAAGGAGTTGGAGCGCCTGTACATGGCATCGCATCAGTCCTTGACTCTGGTGGTGTGAATACAGATTTCCTTCTAATCACTGATTGGTCTGGTCTGATGTTATTTAATGGCACATACACCAGACCTGAGATGACATTTAAGATTGAGGACTTTTGGGCTTCACTGGTACGAAATAGCTTTCATTATATTCAAATCGCTAATGATTCAATCGGTAAAAAGATCTACATTACACTACCTCCATTATTCCAAAATATAGTTCTATATGCAGATTACAGTAATGGAATGGATGCGAAGAATATTAAGTGGGCGAAATGGATATTTGACGCAAAAATCAGTTCAGTATGTTTAATTGAAGCTAATAAAGTCATTTTCGGAGCGGAACAATGACAGTTTCAACAGTATCTGTAACCTGTCCATTTCTATATCTTGATATCATTGGAACGAATTTAATTGGTGACGATGGTCTGAAATTAAAGAATCTAAGTGGAGTTTATACTACATTTCTCATAGCCATTCCTACACCATATTTAATTCGGTTAAGTAATTTTGCTCCCGCGTTAGTAAACGGGGTCTATCAAATAGAATATAATGGACGAGTGTTATTTGAAATAGCCATCCAATGTCCACTTCAGGACTTGTCTGGAATCTATTACATTGAACCTAATAGACGACAGATGAGAGACACTTACAATCAAATATTAAAGAAGATTCCTGATCCAACCATTCGTACAGCTATGATTGGAGAATAGTCATGCCATTAGGGGCTGTAACGAGTGAAGGTAGTTCGGGAGATAATGTATCCCACATTGCAGCAATTCGGATGCGTGCGTATGGAGCAGGTCAATTACTCATGTCAGTCTATACATTAGATGATGTGATTCGAAAGATACTAGTTCCATTCAAACTAGAGAAACAGAATCGAATCATTCCAACTAGATTGGTGAATTTCAATAGTCAACGTTCAGCATTTGAAATTAAGACAACTGGAATTAATGAATCATTTCGAATTCAACGAATCGTAGTTTACTCTAAATCTACTTTCACATCTTATCCTGGTTCCTAATCATGGCATTCAGATCAGAAGATAAGCCAACAGAATTCCTCGATTTGAAGAAGATATTGGCACAGTCCAAGGTGACTGATAATGCCTTATATCAAACAATTCAAATCCTATTAGAGAGATTAGAAGAGTTGGAATTCCAACGTGGTGATGTAGTTAATAATATTACTAATAGTATTAATATTATCAACAATATCATCAATGGTCTCCTAGATCAGACAGCTACATTCATTACTTCAGATAATGAAGTTGGAACATTACCAAATTCACGTCAATTACTCCCTGGAACTAATGTTGCATTCGACGATACGGCTCCTAATAAACGAGTAATTAACGCATTAGCGAGTGGAAATACAGATTTAGAGTATCTGGGTGATTATGTCCCTGGAAACACGTATAATGACGGTGACATAGTAGTTGGTCCTGATGGAATCACCTATGTCTGTACGAAAGATGGTATTACAACACCTCCAGAACCGTGGCCAGGTTCATCTCCCGGTAGTATAGTCCACCATACTACGCATGAACCGGGCGGTGGTGATCAGATTCAGGGTGCAGCGTGGGTAAATCTAACTAATATATTCACTCAACGAAATACATTCACTAAAGATGGATTCGCGGCAATTGATATCGCATCTCCACTCAGTCCGTTAATTCAATTTACTGTAACTAGTCAACCACTAGACCAGAAGAAGTGGGAAATCTATGCAAATTCAGGTGGATTCTATATCCAAGCAACTAATGATGCTGAGAATGCCGTAGTCTCGACTCCGTTACGAATTTTACGTAACGGAGATGCAACTTTTTATGGAAATCTAACTGTAAATGGAGTAAATGGAAATGTAGCCCAGAAAGATAAAGTTAATATATTTACACAAAGTCAGCATCTTGCATTGGCTAGTCCTGGTATTGTATTTAATGATACCGCTCAAGTCGCTGATGGACGTAAATTCAGAATACTAAATACAGGTCAGCAACTTTTATTTGATGCAGTTACTGATGCTGAAACTGCAGTAGTTGGTCGAATAGGATTTTATCGTAATGGCGCCATTCAAACTAATGCATGGTATCATGAAGCCAATCGTGTTACTCCGATGGGATACTGGACTGCATTGAATCCAGTTGTATTCGCCGGGGCAGGAACAGTTACGATACAGGCTAATAATGGATGTCAATATACACTTATCGGTAAAACTATGATTATTTGTTTTTATTTAGTAATTGTAACTAGTGCTAGTACTGTTAATTTAGGATTACAGTTACCTGCTGGGTATACAGGAAATGCAACTTATACAGCAACTCCTTTTCTTATAGATACTTATAATGGACTTGCACAATCGGCTCCAAGTGGACAAAATTTGAATCTTTATAGAGATGCAGCATTAACAGCAATTCCAGCAGGCACTCATACAATCGCAGGAAATATCGCATTTCCAATCGCATAATAGAGAGGAAGTAAATGGCTGATTCGTCAACTCAACAGATGGCACTCACTAGAGACACGGGTCCGGGTGGATTTATGGAACGTGTCACTGCGATGCTATCCTTCGTATGCAGTACAATCCTAAGTGAGCCGAGTAATACGCCCTACCATCAGGAAAGGGCAATATTCGCTCAATCAGTGGTGAGAACTCCTCATCAGGCAGCTACTCAAGCTGGCCCACAGATTGTAATGGGAGTCAATGTGGTAGCATCCACTACATATGATGAGGAGACTAAGACTTCAGTCTGTACGATGGCAGATATTGATTTACAGTCACAGATTCTGACTCTCTGGAATTCACTCGCAGGTATCGATACACCCACGTAAATGGCTGGACCGAATCCTGCTACTAATGAATGGGTTCCTATATGGAATCCCGTAGCTACTGGTCCCGTAGGTCCACCGGGTCCATCTGGTCCTGCTGGTGCAGCTGTAGCGGCAGCTAAATACTGGGTTGTAGAACCATTTGCGGGATTAACTAATGCACGCGCGCTTAATGCATTCACTACAGGATATGTCAGATCAACTGCTGGTGAACCGAGTGTAGTTCCAACCATTCCACTCACTGACACAACAGGAATCCTACCAGATAATCGATTAACTAGCAACGTTGCACTCAAGAATATCAATAACTTCTTTGCACCTCAAACATTAGGTTCAGGAAGTGAAATTGTAGGAGGAAATTCTCTCCTTGGATTCACAGCATCTACATCTCCAGTTAATCAAAGAGTTTGGAGAATTGTATGTTATGGTGATGGATCATATAGAATTGAATCTCTTACTGACACGGGAACGATTCAGGCTAGTTATAATTTTCTTACAAATGGTCAATTTGCATCACATACCATATATGCAACAGGACAATTTATAGGTAATGGTGCTCAGATTACAGCATTAAATGGATCTAATATTGCTAGTGGATTAATTCATACGGCACGAATGGGAAATGGGGCGCCTACTACTGCTACGTTTCTCCGTGGTGACAATACATGGGCAACTATTCCATTTCCTCCTCAGGTCGATCCATTTCCACTTGGACTAATTGTAATTAGTGCAGGTCCATGTCCACCCGGATGGACTCGTGTAAATTGGGATGGAAGGTTCCTCAAGAGTGGTCCTACTTATGGTGTGATGGGTGGTGTTTCATATCATAATCACACTCATGATATTGCAATTCCAGCACACGGTCACGGACCTGGAGTCACTACATTAAGTGGAGATCATACACATCCATTCAATGGTTCCATCGCTGGTAGGACAGGTGATTCATTAGGTGGATCGTCTGGAGCTGATGCGGGTGGTAGTTTCACTGCTCCATATTACGCGCACTCACATGACTTTGGTGCATCATTCGGTGGAAATACTGTAGGTGGTGGAAATCACTCACACGAAGTCACTGTGCAGAATGCTGCAGCAATTGGAGCAACTGGTGGAATTGGTTTTACAGATCATATGCCACCATTTATTGACGTATTATTCTGTCAGAAGACATCATGATTCTAAACTTTGAAGATGACCGTGGAAAGACAAGATTTGAGTTCTGTTTTGTAGGATTCATCTTGGGCGGTAGTATGCAAGAGAAGAAGGGTATGCAAATCCTGCGTACTGAAGTGGCTATCTTCGAGAAATTCGAAGGAATCAGCGAATTGAAGCCATGTGGTAAGAAGATGGTTAATGGTGAGCCTGATAGACAATTGAAGACTGAAGGAAGTCGTCAGTTACAGCTCACTATGCAAGAATACGACCTGATATACAATTACATAGCGGGAGTTCCGTGGCAAACTGGTACACCCAGTAGGAATGCATTGGAAACATTAGATTGGATGCAGTTATCTGCGAGGCAACATGGCAACTAAACCTCCCGCTACGACTAAACCCAAGGCAGCTCCTAGAAGTGCGTGGTCACAGAACACATCTCCTGCTGCCAACACTGACATCTATAAAGTCAGTGCGAATGATGAGCGCGGACGTGTTCAAAATCGTATTTTAGACGAATCCTCCCGATTCAGGGGTCAAATGGACCCTTATATCAATGAATTGGGTAAGGGATTCGGCGGTGCGATGGAGTCTGGTAACCGAGACTACAATAAAATCATGGGCGGATATGGGTCCATGATGAATAGTCCGGGTATCATGGCTAGATCATCTAGTTATTCAGATCCATTCAAGTCATATGGTGACTTTGAAGGGATGAGCAAAACGGGTGGATATGATATTCCTACTAACGACGCTTATCAGGGATACAAAGGGTTCGGTGAAACAGGTGGATACTCCCCATCTGATATTGCTAATCTCCGCTCTCGTGGCGTGTCTCCTATTAGGGCTGCTTATGGAAATGCCGAGAGAGAAGTAGGTCGGCAGAGGAGTTTACAGGGCGGATACTCACCTAATGCGACTGCTACACTCGCCAAAATGGCTAGAGAACAGGGTCAGGCAGGTGCAGACGCGCTTCAGAATGTAGAAGCTGGAATTGTCGATTCAAGAAATCGAAATAAATTAGCTGGATACGGTGGGATGGCTGGAATTGATACGAATCGTATCGGTAATCAGCTTCAGGGTATGCAAGGGATGTCAAACATTGAAGGCCAGAGATTAGGTGCAGAAATGCAGACTAATCAGTTCAATGCTCAGATGGGAATGCAGGCAGATCAGTTTAATCAGGGGAATAAGCTGAATGCGCTTCAGGGTATGTCTTCACTATATGGTACTACTCCTGGAATGGCTAATATGTTTAGCAATCAGCTTGGCAATGCTATAGCCCAAAGTGGTCAACAAGGTTCCTCCTATATCGGCCACGAGAATCAGGCTCAACAGAATCCGGGCCAGTATGAGAATACTAAGGGTTATATTCAGGATGCAATGGGTTATGTGAATCCTGCTCTTGGTATGTTAGAACAATACTTTAAGAAGAAGCCGGCTACCCCACAATATGGCGGAGTTCAGCCTGATGGTGGATATACATCAGGTGGGACGCAACAGCCTATTCTGAATAAGAATATCAAGTTCCCGGTGGGAGGTTAATCATGTTTCCTCCTGCCTACTACCCACAGATGGACATTAATGCATTACGTCGTAAGACCCTATTTGATAACTACGGAATGCCTAATCCTGATGAACAACCTCCAGTAAGTCCACAACAACAGATGGGACAGAATCCTATACCTCAGATGGGTTCAGACCCTAATTTCATGGGTCCATTGCAGGAACCTGAAGTTGACGCTGGATTCATTGGACGAGATGTAGATAGGGCAGCGAATACAATTCCATCACGTCCAATTAATGATGGTACCGAACCTACTATGGACCTGAGAAGAATGATGGATGAATTATATACTCCATCTACCGTAGATAGGGACAGATTTAGAGGATTACTAGATAACGCTCCCCAACGTCAAGAACCCGGTTTGTTACGTACCATCGTAGCATCAGGTATTGGAGTAGGTCCAAGGAGTATTGATCCTAAACTGCAAGAAGATGTGATGTACGCGCCTCACAATCGCGCAATGTCTGATTGGAAGGATAAAGCCCAACCATTCTATCAGGGTGCATCACTGGAGAATACTGCCAATACTCAAGAACGTACATTAGCTAGTGGAATTGTAACCAATGAGGTCAATAATCGTCGTTGGGAACAGGCTAATGAAACGGCTCGATTAAGAGCTGAAGAAATTGAACGAAATAATAGGGATAGGGCTAGAATTACTGAAGAGAAGAATGAATCCGATGCTACAATTCGAGAGAAGAAGAATGAAATTGAAGCACTCTGGAGACTTGGATATAAATTTGTAAGAAATGGAAATAGATTGATTGCAACTAGGCCAGATGGTTCTACTTACGTTGCTGATGAAAATACTGCTTTCTCTCCTCTTGAATTAGAAAAATATAGGCAAGATGGTCGGATGGCTCTTCAGCGACTTGAGAATCAGGGAGCTGTTGCAACTAAGGAAGCAATTCCAGGTTACAATCCTGCTAATCCCGGTGGTAGAAGGGCAGGGACTACACCAGAGGCAGAATTTGAAGCACAACGAAAGAAGGTTCTAGTTAAAGCATTAGATGACCCCGATACAGCGGAATTCGTTGAAGCTCCTGCTACTGTAAATGGACATTGGAAGTTAATTCCACCTAAGAAACCATTCGGATTCTGGAGTGAAGTCGATCCTGCTAAAAAAGCGAAGTATGATAAGTTACGCGCTCAGATCGATGCAATTGAAGGTGGTGGGACGGCATATACTGATGACAATGCTGATACCACTCCTCCTCCAGATGCATTTGACCAGTCAATGGAAACATCATTTCCAACTGAACCTGCACCACCTAAATTAACTAGAGAACAGCAGCTTCAACAAGATTTAAAGAATCCAAAACTAGATCCTCGTGGACGAGCTAGTCTTGAGAATCAGTTGAGGGGTATCACTGATACTAGAGCTACTGATACAAAGAAAGAAGCTGAAATTAATGAAATTCTCAAAAATCCAAATGTAAGAGGTAGCCAGCGTCAGCAATTAGAAGCTCAATTACAGGGAATTAAGGATAGGAAAGCAGTTAATACACCTGCCCCACCTTCAAAAGCATATAGAACCTATACAGACGCAGATAATCCCCAGAATAAGCGTAGAACTGCTGATGGTGGTAATACCTATGAATACTCATATGATGGTGGTCAAACCTGGGGAGAACAGTAATGCCTGAACCAAGGTGGGTAGAAGATGTCCCCAGATGGGTAGAGGATACACCTCCTCGTTCCTCTTCTCATCAAAGAAGACCACCACCACCACAATCCGGTATAGACTGGTGGGTTGAACAGGTTTTACGCACTACCCCTGCTGTAGTAGGTGGTTTAGCAGGTGGTTTAGCTGGTATTCCCGCACTTGGTTTGGGTGCCGTAGGTGGGGGTATGGCAGGTGGTTCAGCGGGTGCTGCTGTAGGTAATTTACTTGGAAATTGGTACAGTGGTAAGGAATTTAATCCAGCTGAATTTGGTGTAGAGACTGTATTAGGTGGTGCTCCACCTATTCTTGGTCCTGCTAAATTCGTTGGTAAGGGAGCAGGTGCAATCGGTAAGTACATGCTCAATACGGGCCTTAGAAGTGGCTTGGAAGGTGCCGTAGTTAGTGGTGCTGGAACACCATTCCAACATTGGGCACAGACAGGTTCATTAGATGCACCTGCATCTGAATACATGGCTAATCTCGGAGGTGGTGCAGTCACTGGCTTCGGATTAGGTGCTGGTATTGGAGGATTCCACGGTAGGGCATTGAATAATGCTCCTCCTCCTGTAGTTCCTCCAGTAGTTCCACCAGTGCCAGTAGGGGCTGGACAGACTCCGGGGGCATTAGCTGCTATCGCTAATGTACCACCCCCGCCTCCTGCTCCAAATGTACCACCCGGTACACCATATCCACCTAATTGGTTACCTTTTGAGGGATCTATGCCTCCTCAGGGTGGAGAGAATCTATTAGCGGGTATACCTCCTCCTTCAGTGAGTGAGCCATCCATAGATTTCGGTATGGATGTAAATCAGCCTACTCAGATGGACTTAAATTTAGGCCCATACAGGAGTGCGGCAGGGAGATTCGCAACTGGACAGGGTGGTCCGGGCATACCACCTAAATATGGACCACTCTTCCAAGAGCCTATGCAGCAGAATTTCTTGGTGGATGATCAGCATATTACTGATTTCCCAGAGGATGCACCATTAACTGCTCCATTCGCTTCAGATAGACCACCGGCTGCGGCATTAGAAGGTATTCCACCTCCTGCTGGGGTGTTACCACCAGAAGTTCCACCTGTAGCTCCACCTCCTGCCCCAGCCCCAGCCCCCACATCAGGGTTACCTCAGTATGTGGTGTATTCTAATGCCACTGACTTTGAGATTCAGAAGCAACAGGGATATGTACCTTCTGGTCAGACTGTTAAAACTCCGGAAGGTAATAAGCCGGTTCTTGTATTAAAGGGTGGTCAGCCTAATGCTATGCCAGCAGATGTACCACCACCTACTGCCCCATCAGGTGCTCCGCCCAGTCAGTTAGGCGGTGTCACTAGATTCAATGCAGATAATGGATTAACACTCAAGAGAGCCGATTTAGAACGAAATCCTGCTAAAATCAGGGCATTAAAGAAACAGGGATTTGTTGTCATCAGTAAGGATGAAGTAAATGGGACTATTACATTTGGTCCTGACCCTGCAAATGAACCTGCATTCGCTCGTGATACTGGTGGTGAGGATGGAGAGAACGTAGACCCTTTTAGTGAGGGTAGATACACACGCGCTCCTACTGAATCCACTGGTAATGTAGCTCCATTCACTCCCCCACAACGAGCGGGGATGGATCACTATGAGTTACCTGATGGAAGTGTAATTCCTACTGATGCGACAGCTACTAAAGGCGCACCAACCATCGACTACCAATTGAAAGGTGGTGAGATGGTACAAGCGCGTTTGGTGAAGCGTGCAACTCTGGATAAGTATGGTGAACCTGTAGGACCAGATTATAGACCCCCTCCTGCTACTCCTGCTCCACCACAAGGTGATCCGCCTCCACAACTTGATGGTATATTTGACCAAGCTGTAGAGACAATGCAACAGGTGAATGATACTGATGAACTTGTGGGGTATGCTCAGATTATAGCTAAAGGAATTAATTACCATCGTAAAAGTGGTAATACTACAGAACTTGAACTCTATACTCGGATGTTTCAAGAACTTGAGAATCATATACAACAAGTTCGATCTGCACCAAAGAAACCCGGTGAACCCGGATGGTTTGCAGAGGAACATGCACGTAGACAGAGTGGTCAGGATGCACAGTATCCTAATATGCCCGAATTGAATGGGCCATTAGGAAGTGTAGCTCCTAAGTTGGGACCACGTTCAACCAGTGCATGGGATGCGGCTATCCCACAAGAGGGACAGTTAGAATTACCTTGGAGTAGGGGTGCAAATGAAGAAACCCCCGGAACATTAGATTTAGGTCCATCTCCAAAGATGGGAGATTTTGAGGCACCATCATATGTACGTAATACAGAGGATGGAGTAGCAGAAGTAGATGCTATCGTTAAGCAGGATCTAGATATTGCTACAAAGAGAGCAATTAAGAAGGATCTTCAGGACGCATACGATAGTTCTGTACCAGCTACTCAATCTGATGGTACTCCGAATGACTTCGTACTACACGATTCAGGTGATCGATATACACCTGAAGAGATTCAGGGATTGAATGACAATCCTATCATCATTAAATTCAATAAGGTATTTAAAGGTGTATTAGACAAGTTAGATACCCTGTTTCCAACTGAACAAATTGGAAGAACTTCCAAGCATGGGATTCTACTACATGATACGGATATTGCAGGAATAAACCTTCCTAACCAAGGTTCCCCTAAAGGTGCTAGGGAACACGCGGTTATGATTAATATCTTCAATGCATTAGCAAAGGCTAAGAATCCTCGACAGGCGGCTCAACTATTAGTTCATGCTATGATGCATGAATTTACTCACAACATCATCCGTGTAGAGGGTGATAAATTCACCTATAAACTGATGGAAGTACATGGTAAGTTGGATTTGGAGGACCAGTTAAATGCCAGAAATGCGATCATCGCAGCCATCTCCGGCAGGGATGGGCAATACTCTCCAGAATTACAGAAGTTATTACAGCAACATCTTGAGGTCAGAGGGAGAGGAGACACTACAGTTGATCTTATCAAACGAGCGCAATCTCGCCTTGACCCTACAGCCGAAGGACCGGAAGGAGTTTCTTACAGTCGTGGAAACACTGGAGGAAGAGTTCTTTCCCAGCAGCAGAGAGCCGAAAAACTATTAACAGCAATGTCCAAGGAAGAGAAGAAACCTAGTATCATTTCTCAAGCATATAACTTAGCAAGAGGACTGACTACTACACTTGACTTATCAGCCCCACTACGTCAAGGACTTCCACTCATTGCAACTAAACACTGGTGGAAAGCGTGGATTCCAATGGTTAAAGCATTGGGATCTGAGAAAGCATTTCAGAAGAGTTTAAGTGACATTAAAGCAAGGGAAATATTCCAATCAGGATGGGATGATGCAACAAATAAATTCATTCCATCTGATGCCCATAAAGCAGGTATGAAACTTAGTGACATCTCTTCTGTGCCTACTAGAAGAGAGGAAGCTGCTGCATCTCAATGGGCTGAAACAGGGGATTTCCTGAAGGCAATTCCTGGTGCTCAAGCACTCTATAAGGGTACATTAGGTAGGGGTGTGAGGGCTAGTAATAGAGCCTATACTGCCTTCCTAAACCAATTGAGAGCAGATACCTTTGAGTCACTAATGAAGGATGCTCAGAGGATGGCAGCAGGGGCTATTGAAACAGGCTATGCGCGGCCGGGACTGATGAAACAGAAGTTCAGTCCAGTAGAGGCAATGGAATTAGATCCATTCCATAACAAGGATCTTGCGAAGAAAATTGCAGATTTCGTGAATACTGCTACTGGACGTGGACCACTGAAGATTGCATTACCCGGAACTAATGAGAGTGGTAGTTTCGGACTGAAAGAGTATTCACTGGAGAAGAATGCTGAACTCCTGACGAATACCCTCTTCTCACCACGTCTGTTCGCATCACGTATGAGGATGTTGAATCCTGCAACCTACATGATGGCCCCTCCAATGGTGCGTAAGCAATACATGAAGGCTGCACTATCGACTGCCGCTGCATGGGGTACTGTTAGTATGTTAGCTAAGGCTGGAGGAGCTGAAGTATCAGGGGATACGAACAGTGCTGACTTCGGTAAGATTAAATTTGGTAATACGCGCCTCGATCCGGCGGGTGGATTCCAACAGTATCTAGTCGCATTTTCTAGACTACTGAGTGGACACACCACATCATCAGGTTCATCAGAGGCAGACTTTGAATTAGGTCAGGGATATAGAGCTGAAACGAGAGGTACTGTAGCTCAGAGGTTCATAACCAATAAGCTACATCCAATCGCTAAGTTCGCTAATGACTTGGCATTTGCATCGAAGTATCAGCCCTTCCATGTGAAGGACAGAACGATGCAACTGTTTGTGCCGTTGGTAATTGGGGATATGACGGAGATGATTAACGAAGACCCATCCCTGTTACCACTAATGGCTCCAGTAGTAGCAGGAATGGGTACACAGACTTACGAGAAGGGGGAATCTCAAGGTCGGTTCATTGCACCTGAGAATGATTGGTTATTTAAGGGTGGTGAGCTTTGGTGATCTCAAGTTAAGAAATTCCCAAAAGATGGGCGGAAGTTTGCATACCTCATTTGCAACTTCCGCCCATTGATACTTACTCAACTTCGGTAAAGGTACTTCCCACTTATTCATCGTCTTCTCTCCTTGAAATCTGCCGGTCTACTAGTCCTACATTGGAAATTCGCACAGACTTTGTTATGGCCGAAGTTTACTAATCGACATTGTACGCACTTCCAGGGTTGGATATCCATGAATTGTTGTATTCTGTAATGATTGAATGGTAGTTCGATGGGTTCAGGTTCGTTGAATGTAGGAACTGGAATTATCATCTCGACGTTTCCTGATTGCACGAAGTTCAGTGATGTAATTGATAATCTCTTGAGTCTGACTATCAGGCATTAGTGTAATCAGATCAAGTAGTTCCTTCTGCAAGCCCTGATGGTGACATCCACAGTCACATGGAATACAGTGTTCGTGCAGTCCTGAACTGCAATCAGGGGACATCATTTGAATTTACCTGCGTACATACGCTTCAAATCATCGACCATATTCTCATTCATGGTATACACGATTTGATTTCCGATCGTCTCAGTTCGTATCATCTTCGCTTGGTCGAATGAGATCATAATCTCATCCAATTCTGTGGCATCCTTGTAATGCGCCCACATCTTCTTCAGTAGCATAGGGCGAGAAATCTGATGTCCACCCCTGCCGAGTAATTCCGCGATAATCAGCTGCTTAATTCCTTTCGAATCGGATAGACCCTTTTTACCATAGGTCATTTCCCTCACGTTACCTACGAGTTTCTCTGTGTAATTGATAGCCAATTGCATCGAGTCCTCATCTATCTCTAGTTTCGGCTCTTTACTAAGTGCGATAAGCATCGCCACCTTCAATACACTGTCACCAAATCGATTCAATGTACCAGTTTCATCTTTAATTTCTTGATGCTGAATGGTTACAATGAAGTCCTCATACCACTCCTGATACACCTGACCTGCACGATTGAAGTAGTTTGTCTCACCTGTCTCGGCTTCCACTATAGGAATATAGTATTCGTCACTTGGTTCCTGCATCGCCAATGGAGCGAATGGACCCTTTAGTTTATCTAGTTCCTTTAGATACTCGACAGCCTCTAAATACTTTGGTGGATTCCTCAGTGGAGCTATCAGACTATTAGCTCTATTACGTTTGTTCTCAGAGATGACGAATGTTCTGGCGAAATAACCTCCATGTAGATCCTTCTTACCAAAGAAGTCAGTGGAGTGCGCCTCATTCGTTGCAGTTAGCATAGTGATCGTGGGGTCCTTTAAGTTGAAGGACTCCATTTTCAACAGACTCCGCCACTCCCCTATATTGTACTGTCTATCATAGAGGTCAGTGAGAATATCTGTTGCTACTTTGTCTTCGACGATGGAACTTGTTAACTCACTACTGCAAATGAATGCCGTAGATTTGTTAATCACCCGTCCGCCGGGTTGAGTCTGGGCTGTTCCCAGTTCCTTCAGAATGCCTTGTATGGAACTACGACCAGAAATTATCCTCGTCCCACCTACACCACGCACTAACTGTTTCGCCATACTGATGGGTGGACCTTTCTTCAATCCACTCTCTGCATGGAACATCACGTAAATGTTCGGGTAGAGATTGTAAATCTGTCGGTCTATCCATACATTGTCCTTGACTATCGCACTTATCGAAGCTAACCCACCCCATAACCAAAAGTTAGTCGGGCTTTCGAGTTCGGAGTGCTGACCTAATAATTTCTCTAGCCATGTCACCTAGTTACTCCACTTGGAACTGTTCAGTGATCGTAAGTACACGTGGTTTCTCTACTTCCACTTCCACTTCCTTGAACTTGTACTTCTTAAAGTCCTTATAGTTCTCACCAATTTCCACGTCACATGGAATCCTAAGATGCCGACGTGGTAGAGAACAAGCTTTGAAATTGATGGGACGTTCCATCTCCTTCTTTGCGATCATAATGAAGTCATCGACTTCCTTTATTCTAACTGCGAACAGAAGAGCGTCATGCGCTTCAAGAATAAGTCTCGCATCTCGGCACTGCTTTTTAATTCGTATACCAGCTGCTTTGGTATTGTCAGATACAGCACGTTGTGGTATGTAAGAGAGAGCTTCTCGGAAGAGATCATCCCCCCATCGTTCATAGAAAATTCGTATGCCACCACAGTCTGCATCGATACCCCACGGAAGAGGGGCGATAAGTTTTCGGCCATTTTTCAGAGCCTCCACAACTTGTGCATGAAAGATGTGTTGAATCTTCGGCTGCTTAGAGTGGAAGATTTTAAGCGCGCGTTCAGCAATTGCTTCATTGATTGTAATGTCAATCTTATATTTACGCGCTTGGGTGTTGAGTTCCGTAGACGCTCTCTTCGGTCCAGCTCCAAGATGGCCCGCATGACGTAGAGTCTTCCCTGCGAATCTAATTGGCGATTCGTACCCCAGTATCTTCTTGGAATAGTCAGCCTCGACACCACCGAAAAACCAGCTCGCAGTAAGTGCGTGATAGTCATGTTCATCAATGTCCCTTAAAGCATCCTCGTCCATCGCTAAATTGAATACGACTCTGGCTTCTGCTTGGGAACTGTCTAGTTGTACGAATATCTCACCCTCATCGGGTTCATACATTCCACGCACATCAGCTCCAATATCACCATGTTTAGTGAATACTTGGAATGACGTACCCATAACTCTCTGATCGACTTTCTTACCCTTACCACCAATGTCTATGAATGGTCTGATTGGTGGCTCTTGTCTGGATGTGGAACTTCTACCCGTTTCCAAGCAAGGAAAACACGTAGTACGCATTTTACCATCATAATCCGGAATCGCAAAAAGATACGTACTAATCGTCTTCTTAACACGTCGTCTCTCCAAACACTTTTCAATCCAAAGTCTATGTTCAGGTGCTTTAATGCCATTCTTTAAGTTCAGTAGAGCTGTAAGTTCCTCTTCACCAACTCCCTTCCTACGTGGAAGTTTCCAGTGGTCGAATAGAAGAGAATGAACTTGTAGAGGTGATGAAACGTTAGTCTCGATGCCAGCTAATTGATACATCTCATAACCAAGACGCTCATCCCACTTGACATACTTCTCTATCAGCTCGCTGCGCTTCGCCTCGTTTATACGGAAACCATTGTTTTCAATCTCTAGATAGAAGTCAGGGAGTGACATGACGAAGTTTTCATAGAACTTCCGCACACCCAACTCATCGATATCCGCGTCCATCGCTTCATCTATTTCGTACGTAACACACGAATCTCTAGCACATCCGAGTAATAGATCTCTAGTGTCCCCCTCATACATGCCCTCATCTTTGTAGAAGGGTTCTCTGGTGTAGATACTTGTATTAAATGCAAGCCCTTTTGGGAGTTCAGGGTTAATTGTGAATGCCTTGAGCATAGTATCAGATTGTATTCTTCTGATAGCGAATCCCAATCTTCGGAGCTTGTCCCGGTCATAATTAAAGTTTTGTCCGACAATGTCTTTCTCCCATAAAACCTGAGCCAACATGCCCCAGATAACAGCAATATCGGAATCAGGGATAGTTGAAATACCGTCTTTGTTCCATAGAGGGACCGTCATGCCGTGAGACTTACTGAAAGCCAAGCCTACACACACAGGGATACAGTGACCGCCCGATTCGATATCGGCGCTCATCTTCTTATGGTGTTTGTACTTTTCGAGGAACTCGTACAGATCACCTGAATTTCGGCAAATCTGTAATGCCCGACTAGGTAGATTGGATTCGGGACTAGATGACTCTTCTATTGCGCGCTTAATGTCGAATAGAATTATCTGTCTGTTCCAATAACCCTTGATTTCTCCACCCTGAATGTGAGATAACAAGTGCGCGGGATTATAGGTAGCAACAAACTTAGTGCCCATGCCTCGGAGGATAGAGCCTCGAAAGTTGCTAATTTTAGTCTTACCGGAGAGTGCCCACAGAGCAGTCCCACCGAGAGCGAGAATAACGTTAGGTTTAACGTCATTGATTTCAACTTGTAGTTCCTCTAATTGTTTCTCCATATCAATGCCCGCGTTTCGAGCGCGTATATGGAAAGGAAGTTTCTTACGATCTAGATTAGCCGGAACTGCAAACTTGCTGACGTAACTGACCCAACAGTTATCCTTGTATATTCCACAGTCCTTCAGTAGACGATCCAATTCTCTACCATGAGGCCCGCAGAATGGTTTAGATTCACCCACCTGAGGAGCTTCGCCAAGAATCATCATCTTGGCTCCAATTGGACCACCTCCGGGTACGTATTTACTTTCCATTCAATCCATCCAGTATCTTAGTAGCAATCGTTATTGCCTCGTGTGCTCCCATTTTCTTGATTTCCTTCTGGAGTATTCTCGCCACTAGTATTGTCTGTTGAAGTCTTTCCATGTAGTTTCACTCCAGTCACTTTGGTACACACATTACACATGAAGTAACGTTCACCCTTCAATAGTCCCATATGTTCCATCATTGATTCGTCATCATTCTGGCAGTGGCGACATTTCGGAACTTGATACTGAGGCATCTGATTCCTTTGTTTCTAGCACACGCACATGAATCGCCCTATAACCCTTATCAGCTAATTTAATCGGAGTGAATTCCACCTTCATTCCTACCTTCAATTCGAGGAAGGGAACTGTATTCTGCTTCAGTGCAGTCCAGTGGAAAAAGATACGTGTGAATTTAATCTCTTTTGAACTAATAAATCCCCATCCATTTTGACTAATCGTAATGATACGTCCAATCGCCGGTTTAATTACTTCCCTACCAATCATCTCAGTCACTTGAATTACTCCCATTTACCGAAAAATCGGGGACGCACTCGTAATCTGATTTAACAGTGTTGAGTGCGCCCCCTGTCATCCTCTAACAAAAGGGTTCATAGGCCCCATATGTTAGTAGATGAGTCTCTTACTTCTCTTCCTCTTCATCTTCTTCATCTTCGTCTTCTACTTCCAGTTCATCGTCATCGTCATCTTCTTCATCCAGAAGATCTTCATCCTCCAACTCCACATCATCTGTATCTGGTTCAGTGATGGGAACTGGAGTTTCCATTTCAGCCAAAATCATCTCATAAAAACTCATGACATTTCTCCTTCCGTTGGACTCTCTTACAGTGTAGTCGTGACTGCTGAAATATGGGCTAGAACCCACTGATGAGTCCTAGCCCACATCCTACTACTTACCGCGAAGTGCGCGATACTTGTGGTTCACGCGATTGACGATACGACCCTGCCATTCGCCGTTCTCGACGAATACTTCGATCGCCTTACCAGCCGCGTTCGCCAAATCGAAGCGCGCACCAGCCTTGACATCCACACCGAGAGCCGCGAGGAAACCCACTGCAAAGCCAATCGCCTTGCTGTTGAAGTTCCAATCGAGTGGAACCCCCTTGTACTCCTCGCTGCCACTATCGGCATTACACACGATCCATCCCTCCACCGGATAGTTGGTGCTACCACCATCCTTGGACGGTGCTTCACCGATGGAAGCAATATTCACCACGTACCACGCGGGTTCAACGACCTTACCGCGCAGCAGATCCCGATCCGAAAAGCTGATGATGGGCATTGTTGACTCTTTCTGATGTTAGAACTTCGATGTTGGAACGAACACTACCTTTGATTTTGCAATCGCAGGCTGGACCCACGTATCGTACAGTGGTTTATCACCGAACACGATTTCGGTTGGAATTTCGAGTGCAGTACGTGCGAAGTCATCACCCGTATGGGTGGTCAATAATGAATAGTCACCTCCTCCTCCCTCTACAAATCCCTTCTTGATATTGAAGTGATAGACTTCACCACAATATGCAGGGATTTTAGCTGCAACCTTCTTACCTGCCGTCACAATAGTTCGACTGACATGCGTGGTATTGTTGGTTGTATTCCTGTACTCAGCCTGAATGACGTGAGCGATCAGAATGATATTCACCTTATGGAATGAATGAATATCCTTTGTGAGTGCGACGAGTTCCTGAATTGCAGCGGCTTCGGCATTGTAATCTTCAATCTCATTGACTGCGATGCCTGCAATGAGTTTACCTGCCGCTGCCCCTGACTGACGTGTCTGACCATACTTCATTTTGGTAGTCTGACGTAATGTCATGTCAGCCATTGAAGTAATGGAATCGAAGACTAGAGTCTTGAATGGACAGTCCGTCTGAAACTTTT
>Ga0190274_10000169_pt1 | contig 44390 bp, 27 predicted proteins | sample Popmic531T_FD_133002 | JGI IMG/M metagenome (GOLD analysis project Ga0190274, IMG submission 133002) | Populus adjacent soil microbial communities from riparian zone of Yellowstone River, Montana, USA - 531 T | ecosystem: Environmental > Terrestrial > Soil > Riparian zone | place: USA: Montana... | reverse complement strand
TAGGTGAAACCGGTGGTGCTATACTTGTTATTACAGAAGGTGTATTTGGAATGTCGGGAGATCAGGGCAAGCTTAAGGAAATTGTGGCCTTGAAGAAGAAGTTTTCCTTCCGCCTTTTTGTAGACGATGCTCATGGTTTTGGTACAATGGGAAAAACCGGTGCCGGAACAGGAGAAGAACAAGGTGTTCAGGATGGAATTGATCTATACTTCGGAACTTTTGCTAAATCAATGGCACTCATCGGAGGATTTATCGCCAGCGAAGAACAGGTTGTAGATTACCTGCGCCATAATATGCGGTCGCAGATTTTTGCCAAATCGTTACCGATGCCACTTGTTTTAGGTGCTCAGAAACGTCTGGAATTATTAAAAAGTCAACCCGAACTCAAAGCAAACCTCTGGAAAATTGTGGAAGCTTTGCAATCGGGATTAAAAAAAGCAGGCTTCGATATCGGAAAAACCCAGTCACCAGTAACACCGGTGTATTTGAATGGTTCAATTCCTGAAGCCACCAACTTGATTATCGATTTAAGGGAGAATTATGATATTTTCTGTTCCATGGTGGTTTATCCGGTGGTACCGAAAGGCATCATAATTCTGCGATTGATACCTACTGCTGTGCATACCCTGGAAGATGTCAGATACACCATTGAGACCTTCACTAAAATCCAGGTAAACCTGCAGGCAGGTAAATATAAAGCGGATAAAATAATTCCCGTTTAATTCGAGTATTGGATGATGGTTTAATTTAGGAAACGAAGCGAAACTGTTGCACTTGATTAATTATTGTGAGTGGTGCATAATCATCGACAAGGAATTCGTAAAGGAGTCAAATCGAATTCTTTGTAACCTTTAGAAAGAAAATAAAGTAAAAAGTGCATTAACCAATTAATTAATTAATTTAAAACAAATCATGATGAAAAAAAAGTCAGTAAAGAAAACTGCTTCTAAAGCGAAGTCGGTTTCTGCAAAAAAAGCGGCTCCTAAAAAGAAAGCTGCTAAGAAGAAAGCTGCTCCTAAGAAGAAAGCTGCTGCTAAGAAGGCTGCTCCTAAGAAAAAAGCTGCTCCTAAGAAGAAGGCTGCTGCTAAGAAAAAGGCTGCTCCTAAAAAGAAAGCTGCTAAGAAAAAAGCTGCTAAGAAAAAAGTCATGTCTGCTAAAAAAGCTGCTCCTAAAAAGAAAGCTGCTGCTAAGAAAAAAGCTGCTCCTAAAAAGAAAGCTGCTCCTAAGAAAAAAGCTGCTGCTAAGAAGAAAGCTGCTCCTAGGAAGAAAGCTGCTGCTAAGAAGAAAGCTGCTCCTAAGAAAAAAGCTGCTAGAAAAACAGCAAAGAAGAAGTAATTCTTTGATGTCTGATAATCTGAAAGACCTGCCTTATGGTGGGTCTTTCGTGTTTACATAGGTAGGCAGGGGATTACAGATTCGCGGACACGGCGCAAGGGATAAGATTACAGATGCTAGGCAGGGGATTACAGATTCGCGGACTCCTTGCAAGGGATAAGATTACAGATGTAATCCCCTGCCTGTTTTATCTGTAATCACATCCCTAATCTGCGACTTCGAATCTGTAATCCCCTGCCCCACTTGAAAAGGAATTTTCTTTGAAATCATTGCCACTTTTGTATCTTCGGGGCACCCAGCCTGTTTTTTAAAGTAGAATACAGATATGCAATCAGCCTTAATTTCCACACTCAAAAAATATTGGGGTTACGACCGGTTCCGCCCTCTTCAAGAAGATATTATCACGTCAGTTCTGAATAAAAATGATACCCTGGCACTGCTCCCAACCGGTGGTGGGAAATCGATTTGTTTTCAGGTGCCTGCGATGATGCTGGACGGCGTTTGTATTGTGGTGTCACCACTGATAGCCCTGATGAAAGACCAGGTCGAAAATCTGAAGAAAAAGGGCATCAGGGCGATTGCAATTTATTCAGGAATGAGCAGCAGGGAAGTTGATATTGCCCTGGATAATTGCATTTATGGTGCAGTTAAGTTTTTATACCTCTCCCCGGAACGTTTGCTTTCAGAACTGGTACAGGAAAGGATCTCAAAAATGAAAGTCTGCTTTTTTACAGTTGATGAAGCTCATTGTATATCACAGTGGGGATACGATTTCAGACCGCCCTATCTCCGGATAGCAGAAATAAGGGATCTGCATCCTGAAGTGCCTGTGATTGCGCTTACAGCTACTGCAACTCCTGAAGTCCGTGTCGACATTATGCGGAAACTGAATTTCCGGAAAGAGACATTTTTTCTGATGTCGTTTGAGAGAAGTAATCTATCTTACCTGGTGTATTACCTGGAAGATAAACAACGTAAAATGATTGACATTTTTTCCAGGGTTAAAGGAACAGGAATCGTGTATGTGAGAAACCGAAAACGGACGCGTGAATATGCTAAAATTCTTCAGGCTGCCGGAATAAGTGCTGATTACTATCATGCCGGATTGACTCCTCAACTGCGCGATCAGAAACAGGACGACTGGAAGAATAATATTACCAGGGTAATGGTATGCACAAATGCATTTGGTATGGGTATCGATAAACCGGATGTAAGAGTGGTCGTGCATATGGATCTTCCGGATAGCCTGGAAGCATATTACCAGGAAGCAGGACGAGCAGGCCGTGATGAAAAAGATGCATATGCTGTGGTACTTTATCACATTAAAGATATTGCAGATTTGCGATCCAGGCAGGAAACATCATTTCCTGGTTTCAAAGAAATAAAAGCAGTTTACCAGGGACTTGCAAACTACCTGCAGGTGCCTGTGGATGCAGGTATGGGAGTTAGTTATGATTTCGATATAACAAGGTTTTTTACCAATTATAATTTCAATCCAATTACCGCACTCAGTTGCCTTAAACATCTCGAAACAGAAGGTCTGATCAGTGTTTCGGATGCAGTCTTAATTCCCTCGAGAATTCTTTTCAGAATTAACAACACCGACCTCTATAATTTCCAGGTTACATACCCGAAATATGATCCGCTTATTAAAACAATTTTGCGATCCACAGAAGGTGTTTTCGACGATTTTGCAAGGATAAATGAACCTGAAATAGCAAACAGATTGAAAATAACTTATGCCGAAGTGGTAACTATGCTTCAGTTTTTGAGAAAGTCGGATATCATCTATTACGAGCCCAGAAAAGATGCTCCCCAGCTTATGTTCACCTTACCACGCGAGGAAGTGGAATACATCAGTTTTGATAAGCAAAAGTATGCGGATCGAAAGGCACGATACGTAGAAAAATCAGAGTCAATTGTGAGTTATGTGAACTCGCGACATATGTGCAGAAGTATGATGCTGCTTTCCTATTTCGGAGAAACAGCCGGTACCCGTTGCGGAGTTTGTGATTATTGCCGGAATTTGAATAAACTGGAACTAAATGAAATTGAAATCGAAAATTTCAGAAAAGCCATTTATTCTCTCCTCGGTAACTCTGCAAGAAGTGTGGAAGATTTGATTGATAACAGTGGCATTTCAAACCGCGAAAAAGCTCTGGAAGCATTGAGCTGGATGGTGGAACAGGAATTTGTTGCTTATGACAGCAGCGGTCAGGTGGTACTTGGAAAGAAAGTAATTAAGTAAGTTAAATAATGAAAATAGGTTCGGCATTTTATCAGAATCCCGATGTGGTTGAAGTCGCAAGGCAGTTGCTCGGAAAGGTACTTTTCACAAGAATCAACAATCAGCTCACAGGTGGAATAATTACTGAAACTGAAGCGTATAATGGTATTGTTGACAAGGCATCTCATGCTTTTGGAGGAAGGAGAACTCCACGCACCGAAATCATGTACAGCCCTGGTGGAACTGCATACATCTACCTCTGTTATGGAATTCATTCCTTATTTAATGTGGTTACAAATTCAGAAGGTATTCCGCATGCAGTACTCATTCGTTCAATAGTCCCTTTTTCAGGTGAAAAAATAATGCATTCCCGTCGGGGAATTAAAGTATCCGCATCGTCACTTTATAACGGTCCCGGAAAAGTCTGCACGGCATTAGGTATTCACTATTCACTCTCCGGAACAAGTCTTTCAGGCAACAAAATATGGATTGAGGATGAGGGTATCAGTATAGTGAAAAAGCAGATAGAAATTTCTCCCCGTATTGGAGTTGATTATGCAGGAGATGATGCCCAGCTGCCATATAGATTCGTTTTAAATCAGAAATTTTTTTGAGTTGATGAGTTGTGGAGTTTTCGGGTTTGATTCAACCTATTCTTACTTCGCTATTTTGTTTACCTCATCTGTAATTTCCACAAACAAAAACAGCTATTATAAGCACATCAACTCAACAACTATCAACCCAACAACCCACCAACTCAATAACCCGACAACTCAACAACTCAACAACTCAGTTTTTTAGTATTTTTACCGCATGGAAATATTCCACCTGGGATTTTTGAGCGTGCGGTTGCTGGATATCATCGATATCCTCCTTGTGGCTTTCCTTCTTTATAAACTTTACGAATTGCTTAAAGGTGGGGTTGCCATGAATATTTTCATTGGTCTTGTCTCTATTTATGCGTTGTGGTGGTTGTGCGTAAAAGTTTTGGAAATGCAGTTACTGGGAGCTGTGCTTGGCCAGTTTATTGGGGTAGGTGTAATTGCACTCATCATCGTATTTCAACAGGAAGTCCGCAGGTTTTTAATTTTGCTTGGAACCAACAGTTTCCTCGCTAAAAACAACTTTGCCAGGAACCTTTTCAAATGGAATTTTCAGTTTCAGAAGCCGGCTTCTACCAATATTGCTCCAATTGTGAAAGCCTGTTCCAACATGGCTAAAAATAAGACCGGAGCTATCATTGTAATTTCCAGGAATACCGACCTGAAGTTTTATGCTTCTACAGGTGACATTATGGATGCGGAAGTTTCGAAAAGACTTATTGAAAGTATATTTTTCAAAAATAGCCCTATGCATGACGGTGCTATCATTATTTCCAATAACAAAATAAAAGCTGCAAGGTGTGTGTTGCCTGTTACCGAAAATAGTGAATTACCTGCTCATTATGGAATGCGTCACCGTGCGGCACTTGGAATCACTGAACAAAGTGATGCAATTGCCATTATTGTTTCGGAGGAAACAGGCGCAATTTCACTGGCAAAAGATGGTGATTTGAAGCCGAATCTTGCTCCTGAAGAATTGGAGAAATTGCTTTCGAGGGAACTCTGATTATTTTTTTGGCCGCAAGGAAGGATCCAAACGATATGCTTTTTCAAAATAAATATTTGAGTTCGCGGCATCCCCTTTAATCTGGTAAGTCATCCCGATAAAATAGTAAGCCTGGGCATAATTCGGATCCCATTTCACTGCACTGAATAAACTGGTTAAGGCATTGTCATATTGCTGCATCATGCCATACGCACTGCCGGCATTGGCATGCGCCTCTGCATAACGGGGATCGAGTTGCGTGGCTTTTAAGAAAGCAGACAAAGCTTCCGGATACTGATGATTGGAAAAATAAATAGTTCCTATATTGTTGTGAATTGTAGGATAACCGGGATTAAGTGCTAACGCTTTCTGGTAACATATCATGGCACTGTCGCTGTTTGAAAGCTTGAAATAAGCAACTCCCATTTGTGTCCAGGCATCTGAAAATCCAGGATAAATACTTACTGATTTTTTCAGTTCGTCAATACCCATTCTTAATGTGCGATTTTTTTCTTCAGCACCTTTTCCTTCCCATGCTTCCGGCTTTACAAGATAATTTCCAAGGTAATAATGTGTTCTTGTGCTATTTGGAGATAACAAAACATCGTTTGAATAAAGGGAATAATTGTCCTTCCAAACAGGGTTCCGTGCGACTGTTTTTATTGAGTATCCCAATAGCAGCACTGCAAATAAAAGCAGCACCGTTTTGTTTTTGAATAGCAGGTCAGGGAATTTTCCCGGCAAGGTTTCATTAACAATTTTCCCGGCTTTGAGAATCAAACATGCTACAGCAAAACAAAATCCAAATGATGGAGCATATAGAAAACGTTCCCCCATAGATGAACCTATCGTGATGAACAAATTGGAGGAAATTGAAATGGTGATGAGGAGAAACAAAATTGCAAATGAGAATATGTTTTTGGATTTTAATTTAAGGATGGCAAAAACCAGTAAACCAGAATAAACAAGCGCTGAAATCAAAAATTTCAGGTCCCCTGCCCCTACCAATGGAATCTGATTGAAGGAATAATCAAATACAAGCGGATGCGGGAAAATCAGAATTTTAAGATACAATCCCAGGATCAGCACAGCGGTTGCAAATCGTGTTATTGGGTCCTTTGCAGCTACCAGAAGATTGTCGGCTACTGATACAGAATCGGGTGTTGTGTTTCCAAGAATTGCCATCCTAATGATCAGGAAAAGTACAGTAACACCTACCAATGGAATGGTAAACTTCAATACCCTGGATATCTTTTCTCCTGTAAAATACCATCCTGCCAAAGGAAATATAGCAAGGAAAGTGATTGAAGATTCTTTGGAAAGAAATGCAAAAAAATACGCAACACCTGCTGATACAACATTTGAACTTTTTCCTGTTCTCAGAGCGGCGATATATTGATCAAGGGCTATAAATGAAAACAGAAATGCGAGTATTTCATCCCTGCTTTTGATGTTAGCCACTACTTCAGTGTGGACGGGATGTGCTAAAAACAAAGCCGCGGTGATGAATGCAAGCAACACGTTCCCTCCTGTAATGCGCTTCAATCCTATGAAAACTGTTAATCCGGATATCGCATAAAAAAGTACATTCATCAGGTGGCCGGGGAATGCACTTCCGGGTGACAAACTCCATTCAAATGCAAACATGGATTTTACAAGCGGGCGGTATAAATTATCACTTGTAAAATAATAACCATACCTGTAGCTTGTTTTAAATATTTCGGGGATCGCAGAAATACCTTGTTTGGTTACGCGATTTTCGAGAATTACTGAATAATCGTCGAGGGCGAAATAATGACCGAAAGTATTTCCGTACAATACAACCGCCAGCAATGCAAGAATAAATCCGGGAAGCATGAAATTCATGCGTTCTTTTTCCGCGGAAACTATTTTTGGAGTTCCGGGCTTATTGAATTTATCTTTCCGGGTTAATTTTTTTTTCTCCATTGCCACCGGTGTTGTACCTGTTATTTAGCAGTAGATACTTTTGTGGAATCTCCTGATGAAAGTTCTTGATCCTGCGATTTACTTTCAAATTCCTGGATCAATTGTTCGGGTGTTTTGCCTAAGTTTTCAAGTGAAAAACTGACATCGCTTGCAATTGGATGATCAGGATATTTCTTGAGAAAAGATTCATAATAAGGTCTTGCTTTCGCAGGATCACCTACCTGGTTTTCATAAATAAATCCTTGTAAAAAAAGTGCAAACGGAGCATTGCTGTGTTCAGGATATTTTTGAATCAGCCTGCCGAAAATTTCTATAGCCTGTTGTGTTTCGTTGATTTTTGAAGAAACATCCCCGGCCTTGAATAAATAAGATGCGCTGGCAGTATCTTCAGGGAATTCATCGGCATATTTCACATAAAGAGTGATTACTTCTTTAGCTTTTCCTGCATCAGGAACCATGGTGGAATCGCCATAGAGACTCTTTTCTTTAGCTTCAATTTCATCACTCAGTTTTTTTTGTGGTGAAGAACAGGCAGTAATTGCAACGACAAACAGCATTAATACAGCTGCCACTAAACTTTGATTTTTTTTCATAAGATGGCTAATAGTACAATTATCAACTTAGTTTTTGAAAGGAGAACCGGGTTCTTTTGCCAGGTGGCGATACACTAACCTATCCACAAGGGCAGGAAAAAATTTGTTGAGAAACACAGTCAGTTTTCCGTTCACGGTAAGAATAACATCTCGTTTTCTGTGTACGACTGCATTATATATATGACTTGCAACAACTGTAGCAGTCATCATGGTTTGTTCGTCGCGAGGCGATTCCTTTTGTGGAATACCATCAGGTCCAAGGGCTTCATTGCGAATGCCGGATGAAGTAAAACCCGGACAGGCAATCAACACATGTAAATCATTTTTCAGATTTTCAGTGCGAAGTGTTTCCAGAAATCCTTCCATTGCGAATTTGGATGCGGAATATGCGGATCGGCCCGGAAGTCCCTTTTTCCCGGCAATTGATGAAATACCAACTATAGAACCGTTTGATTTCAGGATATAAGGAAGAGCTAGTTTGGTACAATATACTGTACCCCAGAAGTTGGTATTCATTACCTGTTGCAATACATCCACCCTTGTGTCGGAAAGCATGCCACGCATTGAAATGCCGGCATTATTTATGAGAATATCGATGCCTCCGAAGTTTTTCACTGTTTCAGTAATTATGAATTCACATTCTCTGTAAATACTCACATCAGCAGTGACTGTGAGTACATGTTCCGTGAGTACACGAAGTTCGTCGGCAGTCTTCCCGAGTTTTTCGATATTCCTTCCTACAATGACTATGTTAGCTCCTTCCCTGGCAAACCGTATAGCACAAGCTTTTCCGATACCTGATGAACCCCCTGTGATGATAACCGTTTTGCCTTTCAAAATGCGTTGGCTTTGAGTTCACAAATTTAGTAAAATATGGTACTTTCGCACATCATGAAATTGAAAGATGTCAGTTCTGTTGAAGATAGCAGGGAATTTCTTGAATTTCCTGAATCTATATACAGCAATGACCCTGAATGGATCCGTCCATTAGATCAGGATGTAGAGCAGGTTTTTAACCCTAAAAAAAATAAAACTTTTCGGAATGGGGAATTGATCCGGTGGCTTTTATTCGACGATTCCGGCAAAACAATCGGCAGAATGGCCGCTTTTGTTAACAGGAAACTGGCTCACAAAAACGAACAACCAACAGGAGGCATTGGCTTTTTTGATTGTATAAATGATCAAAAAGCTGCAAATACGCTCTTTGATGCCGCAGTTGACTGGTTGAAACAACGAGGCATGGAAGCGATGGATGGCCCTATCAATTTTGGGGAACGCGATCGCTGGTGGGGTTTGCTTGTAAATGGCTTTTATGAGCCGGTATATTGTATGAATTACAATCCCCCTTATTATCAGCAGCTATTCGAGAATTATGGATTTAAGCCTTATTTCGAACAATGGTGTTTTTCATTGAATACGGCAGATCCGATCGACAAAAAATTTGAATCAGCTTATCACAGGCTGATCGATTCGGGATTGTATACTTCAGAACACATCCGTAAAGACAATATTGAAAAATACGCAGCTGATTTCACCGCGATTTATAACAAAGCCTGGTCAAAGCATGGTGGTGGTAAAGATATTACCTATGAACAGTCGTTACAGATATTTCAAAAGATGAAACCTGTGATGGATGAAAAGCTTGTATGGTTTGCATATCATAAAGGAGAACCTGTTGGAGCATGGCTCAACCTTCCTGAGCTTAATCAATATTTCAAGTATATGCATGGCAAATTCGGTCTGATACAGAAATTGAAATTCCTGTGGTTGAAATTACGTGGTGTGAATCGAAAATTTTATGGAGTTGTATTTGGCGTGGTGCCTGAACATCAGGGCAAAGGAGTTGATGGATTGTTGATTTGGTCCGGAGCGCTTGGTATCAGGCCATTGAAACGTTATGATTTTATGGAATTACAATGGATTGGTGATTTCAATCCTAAAATGGTTGCGATTGCAAAGTCACTTGGGACCAAACAATGCCGAACTTTGATCACATACCGCAAATTATTTGATCCAAATAAAGTGTTTGAACGACATAAAATGATCGTTTAAGTAATTTAAATTTCTGATTTTCAATCCATTTTGATTAATGTTAATAAAATTGGTCTGCATGGTTTGATTACTGAGATGATGTTACTATTTTTGCACCCTCGTTTGGCTTACTTGCCAAAACCTATTACCCGATTCCGTAGCTCAGTTGGTAGAGCATTACACTTTTAATGTAGTGGTCCTGGGTTCGAGTCCCAGCGGGATCACAGAAAGAACTGCAGAGCATCAAGCTTTGCAGTTTTTTTTTTGGAAAAAAATAAACAGACGAGAAGTTTACCCTGAGCTCGCCGAAGGGAGTCCCAGCGGGATCACAGAAAGAACTGTTTAACTTAATTGTTAAGCAGTTTTTTTTTGCTTACAACTTTCCATCACAATTTGAACCTTTACAGGGATGCCTCAAAATTTCAGGATAAATAAATTTGAATTTGAGTATTGATTTTTTTTTGAAAGGGATTAACGTTTTTACGAATTCAATCGAATTTTCTGTTTTCGAAAAGTAATTGTTGTAAAAAAAATCATTACCTGATTAACAAAAGTGTGCCTCTGTAGCGGGATGTTTTTTTATTTCCACATTCAAAATCCGCGATCACCATATAAATTCCTTCAGCCATTGAATTGCCATTCCATGCAAATGATGGATCGATTGTTTGAAAAGCTACTTTGCCCCAACGATCGTAAATCTTCATATTAAATTTAAGCAATCGTACTGAAGGGTCACTGTAAAATTGAAACACCTCATTTTTTCCATCACCGTTAGGAGTGAATGAATTTGGAAAAAAATAATATTCACATGGCCGTTCATCATTTATAAATACTGTAACCTGAGAGGACGCTGCACATCCGTTGGAATCGGTTGCAATAACAGTGTATGCGGTGGTAACCATGGGTGCTGCAACCGGATTCTGTGAAAATGGATCATTTAGAGAGTTGGCAGGTGACCAGATATATGTAGATGGAATGGACGCAGTAACTCCTAAAATAGTAGTCTCGCCCGGGACAAGTGTGGTATCACCTGTTGCAATTACAATCAAGGAATCGTCGCTGTAAGGCACCACAAATGAGGTTGGAAAATTGTTGGCGCATCCGTTTCCATCAATTATAGAAATTGAATTGTAATTTCCGGGATATAATCCTGTTAACAGGATTGGATTTCCATTTAATCCTGAAACAGTATCCGCAACATTGTTGTGAATATAGCTGATGGAATAAGGTGGATTACCGGGTGACGACAATGCAACAGATGCAGAACCAGAAGCGCTGTCACATTCTAAAGTTGCCACTGGTGTGATTCCTGAAATAACAGGACCATTTGCTGCATTGAGTGTCACAGGCAAATTGAATGAAGCGTTTCCTCCGCAAAAATCAGTGGCAGTAAGTGTAACGTTATAATTTCCGGGGGCAGGAAATTCATGCACAGGATCAGCATCGGTACTTGTATTTCCCGGACTAGCCGGATGTCCGAAATTCCACAACCAGGTTGCTCCGCAATCAGTAGTATTTGTAAAAGTATAGACAGGTCCGCAACCGGGAGTCTGTACTCCTGAAAAATTCACTACAGGATACATATCCCAGATTTGTACATTGTCAAACGCAAAGCCATCTGAATACACCTGTGATCCTGATCCAAAAGCAAGTCTTACCTTAACTGATGATTTATTTGCTGCCTGCGGAATACAAATTTTTGCCGTGATCCAGCCATTTGTCCCATGATTATCATTGGTAGTACAGGCACTTGAAGCTGCAAGTGCACATCCCCCACTCCAACCTGAATTGCTTCCTCCAAAATTAAAATTTACAATGCTGCAACCGCCTGAGGTTCCACTGAGATAATTGATATTATTTTTATTGTACCAGTTCTCTTCCCTGCAGTTTGAAGAATGTGGAAATACCAAAAAAGTTGACGACGTATATGCGCCAATATCCTGCCAGGAACTTCCTCCATTTATTGAGATTTGCGCTTTCGCACCATCAAATGTTTGTTCGCAATGCAAATTAATATCCAGGCTCAGTAACGGTGATTGCACTCCTGTAAGATTAATGACCGGGCTTTCCACTACAGATCGTTCACAACAATTATAGAAATTGCCTGTGGTTGTAGGGCCGGTTACAGGTAAACAACCAGCAAAAGGTTCAACAGCTGAAGCTCCTGCATCACCAGTGGTAAAACAATTTGTGCCATTTGAAAGTATGTTTGGAAGGGAAGGAATACCATAACTCCATGATGGATGAAAACCTCCTATTACCCACCCCGATGGACCCGTATTAAAGTCTTCATCATAAACCAAAGTTGTAGTTTGTGCCATGGCTATTTCATGGACAAAACAAAGAAAGCTTAAAATGTAAAATGCATTTTTCAAAGAGCAACTTGAACTATAAAGGTAAATTGAATAATATCTGATCAGGAATATTAATTAATGGAAATTTTAAGTTGAATTTGGGATGTGTTAAATAAATGAAAATCAATATTTTACAATCAAAATTTCATTAAATACCAATTTTCAAATTTATTATGATTTTTTCACTATACCGCCTTAAAGTTAATATTAAAGATTTAGTCAAATATTCAGCTGTTTTGGCCAAATAAAACTTGCTTCGTATTGTACTTCTTTTATAAATTGCTTTTGCAAATTGTCATCTGACGGGAATGAGTAGAATTTTATACACTGTGAAGTACGCCTTATTATTTGCTTGTTCTGCACTTTTAGCTGAATACAGACAGTGGAACATGATATCAGAATTTTCGCATTTTTCAGAGATACATGATCTCGTTCCAATTTTAAATTCAACAAATCAAAGTTATAAAATCCGGTTATTAAGATTAACCCGGGTTCGCAATATTGCTTATTGCAACACCTCCCCCCAGCTATAAAAACCAACCAAGCCATGAAGACACACAACTACTTACTAAATGCAAGAATCAGCCTTAAATTATTACTAACTCTCCTGGTATCATTTGTTTTCTTCTTGAGAACTGCCAGTTCTCAAACAATAGGTACCTATCAGTTTGCAATTGCTACTCCCGGCTATGCATTACTAAGCGGGGCTACCAGTGTACCTTCAGGAGATGATGTTATTTCCACAGCGTTACCAATCGGATTCACATTCAATTTCGGTGGAACGAATTTCACGCAGTTTAAAATGAATTCCAACGGATGGATGACATTTAACACTGCTGTAACGAGTACCACAAATAACAATGCGCTGAACTCGGCAATGGCCACACAGGTAATTGCAGCCTTCAACAGAAATCTTGTCACAGCCTCCATGAGTTATTTACTCACAGGAACAGCTCCCAACCGAATATTAAAAATACAATGGGATGGAACTGTTGCCCCAGGTGCTTTGGCTTTACCGGGAATGGGAAGTTTCCAGGTTTGGTTGTTTGAAACATCTAACGTGATTGACGTACGTTACGGAGTAATTGGCGCAAGCGGAAACCATGTAAATTCTGTTGTAGTTCAGGTAGGATTAAAAGGCGCGTCAACCGGAACTACAGATATTCGGGCGGTTGTTGGTGCTACATGGCCGACTGCGACAGTAAGTAACCTTTCATCAGATCAAATGGATGTTACTTTAGCAATACTACCTACCGACGGAATGCGGTATCGCTTTACTCCAATTACACCTTGTTCAGGTACTCCTGCTCCAGGCAATACGCAATCCTCAATGTCCACAAGTTGTCCGGGAAGTACATTCACTTTATCACTTCAGAATCAAACATCAGGAAGTGGAGTTACTTATCAATGGCAATCAGGAGCATCCTCTTCTGGTCCATGGAACAATTTCGGACCAGATGCAAATACAGCGACTGTTACAATGGGTGCTACAACTACCTGGTACCGTTGTGTAGTTTCATGTGCAGGAAGTCCGGGTAATTCCACTCCGGTGCAGGTAATTGTAGGCGACTGCTGTAATTATACTTTCAGGTTGAGAGATGATTTTGGAGATGGATGGAACGGTGCTTTGATGCAGGTTAGAATTGGAACTACTGTTGTTGCAACATTGGGAACAACATTTACATCTGGAACTCCTTTTGATGAAGTTGTGCCATTGATGAATGGTATTACTTACAATCTGTATTACCTTAACGACGGGAATTATCCGTCTGAAGTAGGAATCCGTGTTTTTGATAACAACGGAACTTCAATTCACAACACTGGTTTCGGTGCAGGGACAGTTGGCACTACACTTTTTACCTGGACAGCTAGTTGTCCTGTTCCATGTTCAGGAATTCCTGTTCCTGGCAATACACTTTCCAATTTAAATTATGCCTGCACCACGGATGTATTTACTCTTTCACTCCAGAATCAGTTTAATCTTTCCGGAATCACATATCAATGGCAATCTTCACCAAACAACTCTACATGGACCAATATTTCAGGAGCAACACTTGAAACCTATGACGGTTCACAGACTGCAGCAACCTGGTATCGTTGTCGTGTTACCTGTTCAGGAGGTACCCCTGGTAATTCCACTTCTAAACAGATTCTCCAAACATTATGTTATTGTGAATCTGCCGCTACTGACAATCCCGATGATGATATATTTAATGTGACACTTAATACGCTCAATAATTCATCAACATGTAATACAGTTGCACCAGGAGCAGGATCTGTGAGAAGCAAGTATGCTAATTATACGACCCTCTCTCCTACTTCGCTTACTCAAGGTACCAGTTATCCAATGAGTCTTACTTTAGGCTATTGTAACGGATCTTCCTACGAAACTTCAGCTGCTGTATTTATTGATTTTAATCAGAACGGTACATTCGATGCGGTGGAACGTGTTTACAATTCACCATATCTGCAATATGCTGTAAGTGGAACTGTTGTTTCAGGCACTGTACTTGTGCCTAACTGTGCTGTTACCGGAATAACAAGGATGCGCATTGTGATGGATGAATTTAATAATGCACCTTCTGCATGTGGTACTTATACCTGGGGAGAAACAGAAGATTACATGGTAAATATTGTGGCAGCACCAATAGTGAATCCTGTGGCATCAAATATCAGCGGTGCATTAACAGGTATTTGCAATACTTCACTTTCGTACAGTGTGGCTCCAGGTTATTCAGGTTCTATTCAATGGCAAACAGCTACTGTTGCAGGTGGACCATATACTGATTTCGCAGGTGCCACAGGTACTACTCAATCATTCACTCCACCTGCGCCCGGAACATATTATCTGCGTGTCAGATTTATCGGACAAGGTTGTGTTACCGATGCTGTATCAAATGTGCTTACAATAATTGTAAATTCACCTTCAATCAGTGTTACCACACCTTCATCTTCAAATATCTGCCGCGGTACTTCGGTTGCATTAACAGCAAATGGAGCAGGTCCTTACTCATGGAACAATGGTGCCACTACACAAACTATTAATGTGGCGCCATTGGTGAATACCACATTTATTGTTGCTGCAGGAACCGGCCAGTGTAGCAGTACTGGTTCAATTGCAATAAATATCATAGGGGGACCGGTTGCAAGTCCTACTATAACCCCGAGTGGCGTTCGTTGTCCGGGAACAGCATTGCGGTTGCGTTCAAATTTGATTGCAAATGCTGATATTGTAAATACGTTCAACGGTGGATCACTTACTATTCCAATTTTATCAGGAGCAGCTAACCCTTATCCATCCTCAATAAATGTGAGTGGATTAACAGCTTCATCAGTTATTGCCAATGTGAAAATAAATGGACTCACACATTCTTTTGCATCTGATGTCGACATTGTACTTCAGTCACCTAATGGCACAAATGTGTTGTTGCTCGCAGATAATGGTGGTACGAATTCCATATCCAATGTAAGCCTGACATTACAGGACGGTGCTGCAGCATTACCGGGCAATCTAACCACGGGAACTTACAGAACGACCACAAATACTTCCTGGTCAGGAACAGTGGTCGCTGCTCCTTTTGGTACTACTCTTTCTGCTTTCACAGGAAGTTTAAATGGCGCCTGGAAATTGTACGTATACGATGATGCAATTCTGGATGGTGGTTCCATTAATTCATGGAGCATCACTTTCTCAACTCCATCAGCACCGTTCACATACAGCGGAACTGTTACATATTCATGGACCGGAACAAATGGATTCACATCAAATGCTGTTAACCCATTCGATTCTCCATTAGTCACTACAACTTATACTCTCACAGTAGCTGATAATGTTTGTTCAAGTACATCACAAATTACCAGGGCAGTTTTACCTGCACCAAGTGTTACCACTTCAACAGGATCACCTTTCTGTGAAAACAGTTCGGTAGATTTCACAACAACAGGTTCAGGTGCCATTACTTCAGGTTCACTCGGAACACTTTCAGTGATTGTTTCGGGAGTATCGAATCTTGATGAGGTATCCTGGACCGTACGATCCAGCTCCAATGCCACAATTGCATCAGGAGGTAATTATGCATTTGGATCTACAAATACAATTGCTGTGAGTCCTGCTGCTTCTGATTATCCTGTAACGTTCACAATTGAAACACAGGGTGCATTCGGAGATAATGAAATAGATTACGAAGTAGTGTGCAGTATTGGAAGTGCCACACTTGTTTCAGGACATCTCGATGGAGATATGATTTTTGCAAGTGCACCTTTGAATTGTGGTTCTCCGCTGGGTGGTTTGCTCTATAGTTGGAGTGGTCCAAATGGATTCACGTCCTCACTGGAAGATCCAAGCATTCCTAACGCGCAAGCTGCAGAAAGCGGTGATTATACTGTTACAATTACTGATGGTAATGGATGTATGACATCCTCAACTACCAACGTAATTGTAAATGACAATCCTGAACCATACCTGGTATATGTTAATCCAATGAGTTGTGATAATGCAAACGATGGTTCTTTCCAGGTGTTTGTAAATGGAGGAACACCATTTTTCTCTTACTTTGATATCAACCTTGGTCAAAGCTTTACCGGAGGATATTCAGGTGTGCCTGCCGGAACATATTACATTGAAGTATCGGATTTGAATCAGTGCTTCAGTGTAACTCCTGTGGAAGTTGTAGTGCTTCAGGCTCCAAATGCAGCTCCGGTTATTACCTGTCCTGCCAACATTACAACAAATAATACGACAGGTTTATGCGGAGCCCAGATTATTTATAACATGCCTGCAGTAACAGATGCATGCCCTGTTGGTGCAACTCTTCAAACTTCAGGATTGCCATCCGGTATGGTGTTCCCTGTAGGAACCACTTCAAATTCCTATACAGTAACTGATGATCATGGACTGTCTGCTTCCTGTGCTTTCACTGTTACTGTAGTTGATAATATTCAACCCGCATTCTCATCACCGGCTTCCAACCTTGTTGTGCAATGCAACGGTTCAGGGAATACGGCTGCACTTAATACATGGTTAGGTAATCATGGAAATGCAACAGCAAGTGACGAATGCGGATCCGTTACCTGGGGTCATAACTATAGCGGCCTTACAAGTTCATGTGGGGCAACAGGTAGTGCCACAGTAACTTTTACAGCTACTGACACGCATGGAAATTCTGCTTCATCAATAGCTTCCTTTACGATTGTTGACAGCACCCCTCCTGCTATCACGGCATCTTCTGATCAGTCTGCTGAATGCGACGGTGCCGGGAACATTGCTTCACGCAATGCCTGGCTTGCAAATCATGGTGGTGCAACAGCTTCTGATGCCTGTAGCGGAGTTGCATGGAGTGATAATTTTAATGGAATTACAAGTGCATGCGGATCTACCGGAAGCGCGACAGTTACTTTCACTGCAACAGATGCATGCGGAAACGCCTCAAGTACTACATCGACTTTCACTATTGTTGATACAGATGCCCCTTCACTTGTTTGCCCGGCAAACATTGTAGTGAGCAACGACTTAAATCAATGCGGTGCAATTGTTAATTATAATGCTTCTGCAAGTGATGTGTGTTCAGGTTCTGCAACGGTTGGGTACAGCATTGCTCCGGGAACCTTCTTTAACATTGGAACTACATCGGTTAATGTAACTGCCACAGATGCTTGTGGAAATACCACATTGTGCAGTTTTACTGTGAAAGTTGAAGATACCCAATTGCCCGAGATTACATGTGCAAGCAATATTGTGGGAGTGAACGACCCTGGTGTTTGTGGAGCTGCCAAAACATTCGCTGTTTCTTATGCTGATAATTGTACAGGAGCTTCCATGATTCAAACGGCAGGATTGCCTAGCGGATCTGTATTCCCGGTAGGAACCACGGTTAATACTTTTGTTGCTACCGATGCATCAGGAAATTCAAAATCATGTTCCTTCAGCGTTTCCATTTCAGATGTTGAAGATCCTACAATTCTGAATTGTCCTGCTAACTTCTCATCATGTAATCCAATTAGCTGGACACCTCCAATTATTTCTGATAATTGTCCCGGAGTACAGATAAGCAGTTCGCATGTTCCCGGAACCAATTTCCTTGCTGGAACTACTTTAGTTACTTATACAGCAATAGATGCTTACAACAATTCTTCCACATGTAGTTTTAATGTTACCCGACTGGAAGAATCAGTTGCTGCAACAAGCATCACTTCAAATCGTGATTTTAATAACATTTGTGCAGGTGATAATATTACTCTTACAATCAATGGCGGTTCACTGGGTCAGGCGGGAGTGTGGAAATGGTATAGCGGCTCATGCGTCGGAACGCCATTACCTGCGTTTAACGGCATGACTTCAATCACAGTGTCACCAACATCAACCACAACTTATTTTGCCCGCGCAGAAGGTCTCTGTAACGTTACCGGATGTGTTTCCATCCAGGTTGTGGTGAGCACTTTGGCACCTGGCAGTGTTACCATCACAAGCATGCCTCCATATGGTGCTGTGGGTGTCACAGGTGTAATCACTTGTTCACCTGTAGCAGGAGCCACTTTCTATCGATGGACATCGAATCTTGGGCATATTAATGCTGTTTGGTTTAATGGACAACAAGGGCCGGTTGAAACTGCTGCAAACAGTGTTAACGTTTCATTCCAGTTGGCTTTACAGAATTATCAGATTCGTGTGGTGGCAGGTAATGCATGCGGTCGTTCAAGCAATGCATCTGCACACATACGCGGTACGGTTCCGGCATCAACTTGTCTGAGTGGACCTATTCTCGCTTGTCCAAATACTAATGCTACATATTCGGTTGCTGCGTGTCCGATTTCAGGAACTAATACATACCAATGGGCAGTTACAGGAAATGCTACAATTACAAGTGGACAGGGAACATCAACAATTACAGTCCATTTCAACGCAGGCTTTACTAACGCCACAGTATGTGTGAACGGTATCACCAACTTCGGATTAGCCGGTCCTCAGACCTGTTTGAATGTATCGAATACTACTGCTGCTCCTGGAGCAATCACAGGTAATGACAAACCATGTTCATCAAGTATTCAGAGTTATTCAGTGACAGCGGTTGCAGGAGCAAGTTCTTACATCTGGACTACCAACATTGCAGGTGCAACTGTTACGGGTAGTTCCACTACAGGAACAGTTACATTCCCTGCCGGGTCCTTTAATGGCCAGGTGTGTGTGCAAGCTGTTTCAAGTTGCGGTACAAGTGTGGCATCCTGTTTTGCAATTACCTCTGGTGTTCCCGGTATACCCGGACCAATCAGTGGTCCTGCATCAGGTATTTGTGGTGCTTCAAATGTGAACTACGCCCTGGGTACTAACGATGCCAATTCCTATAACTGGATTTTACCTACTGGTGTGAGTCTTGTGAGTGGTGGTTCTTCAAACTCAGTTAACGTTTCGTTTGCTACCGGACTTACAGCTCCTTTGACTATCACAGTTCAGGCGTTCTACAATTGTGGAAGTGCAACTTCTTCAATAGTGGTAACGGGAACACCATCTGCGCCAAGCATTACTCCGGCAACCATTTGTCCTGGTGAGGAACAATTGTATTTTGCTTCAGCAATTGGAAGCGGACTTACATTTAACTGGATTACTACAGGAGAAGATTATGCGTATTGTACCAATCCAAGCTGCAGCCAGTTTAATATCGGATGGAGCACTAATGGCGGAACAATTGCTGTGACAGCCTCAAACTCATGTGGAACTTCTCCTGCATTCAACTTATCTACCAACTGCAGAATTTCTGTCACAGGAGAGATGGATACCAGGGTCTATCCTAATCCTACCGATGGTAATCTCACTGTTGAATTCAATAGTTATTCAGGAGGTCAGTACAATCTCACAATCTCTGATATGGCGGGAAGGCTCATCATGTCTCAAGATATAAAAGCAACTTCAGGAATCAATCAACATACTTTGGATTTGAGTTATGCAAAACCAGGTTTGTATATGTTGTATTTAAGAGATGCTCAAGGAAAAATAACTGTGACAAAAGTGACTGTTGAATAAGCAAACAGTAAATCAAAAACGAAAAGAGGCCGTTCAATTTCTGAGCGGCCTCTTTCGCATATAGGCTTAATGCGTTACATATTTAGAATTATAGTTTTTTTAAAACTCCAAATTTTTAGATCAACAATGTTGAGATATTTTTCACCTAACAGTCTGTATATAAACGTTGTGCAATTAACATCCCCGAAAGGGAGGTGTTAGTTTTTTGGCACAATACTTAAGTATTAAATGATATTCAAATATTTAATTGGATTAATCAAAGAGGTCATTAAATTATAATTGTATTTAATTAATATATATTTGTACAATATTAATTTTTAATTAACTTTTTTAATATTAGCCATCACTTTTTAATTAATGTAGAATATTAACTACATTCACTTATATTATTGATAAATAGCTAGTTAATATTATTTTTCAATAAATATCCACAGTTGAAAATCATCTTGTTTTTTTCATATAACTGCTTACTCGGTTGTAACCCCATTTAACCAACACAATCCACTTGTTCGCCAAAAACCTGAAGACCCCTGTTGAACTTCCTTTTAAATTGGGTTACATATCCAAAACAAGGGAATTCAATGAAAAGAACGGTACTCATTATTCAATTGACTTTATTACTCCAGACTACTGCAGTTCTTGCAGGAGAAGGAACTTTTAATAATAAAGCACAAAACCATTCTTCACATTCAATTCCGGAATTCAATACGCTTTCCAATTGTTTCCAGGATGCTAACATGGATTCTTTTAATTCCAATCCTCTTTCAACTCAACAAAGCTTACGCAGTTTATATCCGGGCTATTCATTCAATCTGTTGAAGCGGCCTTTATATGCGATTAACATTAACCACAGCTGCGAGAGTTTAAGTTTTTCTAAAGCATAAGCATCACCAGTACTTCAGCAAAGACACAATCAATTTCTATAATATTTTAAAAATTTTAAATTAACATTTAACTGATGGAAACGAAAGCTTTACAAACATTGTTTAATGGGCCAAGGCTGGCACTAACAATTCGATTAAGCCTGTTACTCCTGATTACCTTAGGAATCAGCCGTACAAATGCCCAGACTGCAAACACGTATATTTATACGACGTCTACAGGGCAATCACTTGATGGCATGTCAGGGTCATCAAATTTGATCGGAAACCAGTCTGATGATGGTCCGAGTTCCAATCCAAGTATTGGATTCAACTTTGATTTTGAGGGAACCACCTACACTAATTATTCGGTAACACCGGATGGTTTCCTTAAATTAGGATCAACGACAAGTTCACAGCCATCCAACTCCTTTGCCAGTACTAACAATCTTCCGAAACTTTGTCCATGGTGGGATGACCTTCACACAGGTGGAGGCTCTAGTTCCGGACACGTAAGTACTGTTTTGAAAGGGAGTTCACCAAACAGAATCAGGGTTGTAGAATGGTTTGTAACCATACCGAAGAACACATTATCAAATGCAGTACCCAATGCCAAATTCCAGATTTGGCTTTATGAAAATGGTGATGCAATTGAATTCAGGTATGGCAGCAGTAGCAACAATGGTACTTCGGCATCGGTTGGAATCAAGGGAGCATCTACATCAACTTCCAGGTATATTTCAATTACTACATCGTCACATGCATCATCCAATTCCTCTACCAATGATGCAAACAGCACATGGCCGGGAAATGGAAGGATGTATCGTTTCGTTCCTCCTCCTCCTGCATGCAGCGGAACACCGGCTCCGGGTAATACCTTAACAAGTGACACTCAGATTTGTCCGGGTAGTGATATCGATCTTTCGATACAAAATATTATACCGGGAACAGGTGTTACATACCAATGGCAATCCGGTCCATCTTCATCCGGTCCCTGGACGAATTTTGGAACGAATGTGAATAGTATAAATACAATACTTTCCGCTACTACATGGTATCGTTGTGCTGTGACTTGTTCAGGTAATACAGGAAATTCAACACCGGTATTGGTGACAGCAGCGAATTGTTGCAATTATACCTTCCGGTTGAGGGACGATGACGGCGACGGTTGGGAAGGTGCTTTGATGCAAATCAGAATTGGAACCACAGTAGTTTATACATTAGGAAGTACATTTACTAATGGAAGTGTACTGGATATCCCGGTGCCATTGATGAGCGGAACTGTTTATAACCTGTTTTACTTGAATGATGGTTCCGATGCCAATGAAGTTGGAATAAGGGTTTATGATTATAACGGAACTCAAATCCACAGTACCGGTTACGGAAATGGAAATCAAGGTTCCACTCTTTTTACATTCACTGCGAATTGCCCTACTCCTTGTTCAGGTACTCCTGCTCCAGGAAATACATTGGCAAATCTTACATATGCCTGTAGTACAGAATCGTTCGATCTCAGTCTGCAAAACACATTTTCTACAGCAGGTATTACATACCAATGGCAATCTTCACCAAACAATTCAACCTGGACGAATATTTCAGGTGCAACCGCAGAGACACATACAAGAACACAGTCTACAGCAACATGGTATCGTTGCAATGTAACTTGTAATGCAGGAGGTACTGGAAGTTCAACCTCCGTGTTTGTAAACCAAACACTTTGTTATTGTACCTCAGGAGCAACAAATGATAATGATGATGAGATTTTTAATGTTACATTAAATACACTCAACAATACTTCAAATTGTTCTACAGAAGGTCCGGGTGCAGGATCTGAAGTTGGAACCTATTCCAATTACACCACACTCACACCTACAAATCTTACACAAGGTGTTACTTATCCTGTTAGTCTAAAACTTGCATATTGCAACGGTGACAATTATAATACATCTGCTGCAGTTTTCATTGATTTTAATCACAACGGGACTTTTGATGCATCTGAAAGAGCATATAACACTCCTTACCAACAATATTCTGTAAATGGTACTGTCGTAACAGGATCAATTGTGGTACCTAATTGTGCAGTAACCGGAATTTCCAGGATGCGTGTTGTGATGACTGAAAACAGTTCATCACCATCAGCATGCGGTACTTATACCTATGGTGAAACCGAAGATTACCTTGTAAATATAGTTGCCGGTACCATAGTGAATCCTGTTGCAACAAGCATCAGTGGTCCTTCGAGTGGCACTTGTGCAAGCAACCTCACATTTAATGCTGCGGCAGGTTATGTGGGTACTATTCAATGGCAGAGTTCAACTACATTAGGCGGACCTTATACTGATATCGCAGGAGGTTCGGCTGCAAGTCAGGTTGTTAGTGCTCCTTCTCCCGGAACATATTATCTGAGAGCAAGATTTACCGGTCAAGGTTGTGTTTCGGATGTGTATTCAAATGAAAAAACTGTTGTTATTAATGCTCCTGTTGTATCTGTTACTAGTTCACATCCTACAAACAGTATTTGCAGAGGTGTATCAGTTACTCTAACTGCAAACGGAACCGGACCATACGCATGGAGTAATGGAGCAACTACACAATCGATAAATGTGTCACCTTTATTCACAGCGACCTATAACGTATCAGCAGGTTCAGGTTCATGTTCCGGTGCTGGTGTATCTACCGTAACTGTAATTGGTGGGCCAGTTGCTTCTGCATCATTTTTACCTACTGGAACTCATTGTCCGGGAACTGCAATTAGCCTGAATGGCAATTTAACAACCAACGCACCAGCGCAAACAACTGTTTCAGGTGGTTCAATTAGTATCAACACACTTCTTCCTGCACAAGGTAATCCTTACCCATCAAATATGACTGTAAGCGGATTAACCGGAGCAGCAACTATTTTGAATGTGAAAATCAATGGATTCTCACATTCTTTCCCAAGTGATGTGGATGTTGCTTTGGTGGCACCTAACGGAAGTAAGGTATTGTTACTTGCTGATGATGGTTCAGGAAATGATATCAATAACTCGAACCTGACTTTCCTGGATGGAGCACCTGCCCTTCCTGGAACCCTTTCAACGGGAACTTACAGAACAACTACAAATACATCATGGAGTGGAAACACTATTTCTGGTCCATTCAGCACTACACTTTCTTCATTGAATGGAAGCTTTAATGGTACCTGGAAACTATATGTATTTGATGATAAATTTTTTGATGGTGGTTCAATCAATTCATGGAGTATTACCTTCAGCACTCCTGCTCCACCGTTCAATTATGATGGACCTGTTACGTATACATGGTCAGGAACAAATGGATTTTCATCCAACAGCCCTGTGATTATTGACACTCCTGATGCTAATACTGTTTACACACTTACAGTTGCAGATAATTCCTGCTCCAGCACATCAACGGTATCTGCGGCAGTTTACACATCTCCTATAGTTTCCACATTTACAGGTTCGCCATTCTGTGAAAACAGTTCAGTGGATTTCAGTACTGATGGAGCGGGTGCTATTACCGGTGGTGTTACAGGCTCACTGGCTGTAACTATTTCCGGTCCGGGTTTCCTCGATGAAATTTCCTGGAAAGTTCGTAATGCAGCCAATGCTATTATAGGTCAAGGTGGCAACTATGCAAACGGATCTTCCAATACTATTACAGTGAACCCGGTTGCATCAGATTACCCTGTTAAGTTTGAAGTTGAAACTCAAGGTACTTTTGGTGATAATGAACTCGATTACGAAGTAGTATGCAGTCTCGGAAGTGCAGTCCTGGTTTCAGGTCATCTTGATGGCGGACTTACTTTCGTAAGTAATCCCCAGAACTGTGGATCACCATTAGGCGGATTGATTTATAGCTGGACCGGACCAAATGGATTCAACTCCAATCAGGAAGATCCGAACATTTCAAATGCTCAGTCAAATCAAAGCGGTGACTATACTGTAACAATTACTGATGGTCATGGATGTACTGCAGCTGCAACTACAAATGTAACTGTGAATGACAACCCTGAACCATTCCTGGTTTCAGTGAATCCAATGAGCTGTGATAATGCAAACGATGGTTCATTCCAGGTATTTGTAAATGGCGGTACTCCTTTCTTCTCCTATTTTGATTTCAATCTCGGACAAAGTTTTACTGGAGCATATTTTGGAATTCCTGCAGGAACATACTACATAGAAGTTTCGGATTTGAATCAGTGTATGAGCCTCGCACCTCTTGAAGTTATAGTTCCTGAGGTACCTAATGTGGCTCCTGTGATCACTTGCCCTGCTGATATATCAACTACTAACGATGTTGGGGTATGTGGATCATTGATCAGTTACATAACACCATTAGGAGTTGACGCATGTCCTGTAATCGGAACACTTCAAACAAGTGGTTTTGCTTCGGGTGATGTCTTCCCTGTTGGAACAACAATTAACACTTTTGAGGTCACCGATGATCATGGTTTGACCGCGGCCTGTACTTTCTCTGTAACTGTAGTTGATAATCTTCAACCTGTATTTTCAGTACAGGCTTCCAACACTGTTGTGGAATGCGACGGCGCAGGAAATACTTCTGACCTCAATAACTGGTTAGCGAATCACGGAAATGCAGTGGCAAGTGACGAATGTGGCGCTGTTGTATGGAGTGATAATTATAACGGACTTACAGTTCAATGCGGATCAACCAGCAATGCAACTGTAACTTTCACTGCTACCGATGCTCATGGTAATGCTGCTTCTACAATAGCTTCATTTTCAATCGTGGATACTACTCCTCCTGCAATTACTGCTTCTGCAAACCAGACAGTAGAATGTGACGGATCCGGTAATACGGCAGCACTGAATGCATGGTTAGCTGCTAACGGTGGTGCAACTTCATCTGACGATTGCAGTGTTATATCATGGTCAAACGACTTTGCTCCTTTGACTCCACTTTGCGGTGCATCTGCAAGCAGAACAGTAACCTTTACTGCGACTGATGCATGCGGAAATGCTTCTTCAACTACAGCTACATTTACCATTGAAGATACAACTGCCCCGGTTATCACTGCTGCTTCTAGTCAGACAGAAGAGTGTGACGGATCCGGTAACACTGCAGCATTAACAGCATGGATTGCCAGCAATGGTGGTGCAACTGCTTCAGATGCATGCAGTGGTATTTCCTGGAGCAATAACTTCACTTCGCTCTCTAATTTATGCGGACAAACAGGCAGCAGAACAGTAACATTTACAGCTACTGATGCATGCGGAAATGCCGCTACCAGTGTAGCTACTTTCACAATTGTGGATACTACTCCTCCAGCTATTACTGCAGCTTCAAGCCAGACTATTGAATGTGCAGGATCCGGAAATGGTGCTGCCCGCATTGCATGGCTAAACAGCCATGGAGGAGCAACTGCTTCGGATGCATGCAGTGGAGTTACCTGGAGCAATAACTATTCAGGACTTTCAAATCTGTGCGGAGCAACCGGAAGCGCAACAGTTACTTTCACAGCTACCGATGCTTGCGGAAATGCTTCAACTTCGACTGCAACATTTACAATTGTTGATACTACTGCTCCTGCTATCACTTCGGCTTCAAGCCAAACTGTGGAATGTGACGGATCAGGTAATGCAGCTGCTCGTGTAGCATGGCTTGCAAATCATGGCGGAGCAACTGCTTCTGACGGATGCAGTGGTATTTCATGGAGCAGCAACTATTCAGGAATGTCAAATATGTGCGGATCTACCGGAAATGCAACTGTAATTTTTACAGCTACAGATGCATGTGGAAACGCAGCATCAAGCACTGCCACATTTACTATTGTGGATACTACTCCTCCAGCTGTATCTGCTGCTGCTGACCTAACGGTTGAATGCGATGGCGCTGGTAATATCGCAGCTAAAAACGCATGGCTTGCAAATCATGGCGGAGCAAATGCATCTGATGATTGCAGTGGTGTAACCTGGAGTGATGATTATAACGGACTCTCTTCATCATGTGGATCAACAGGTAGTACTACTGTTGCTTTCACGGCAACTGATGCTTGCGGAAATGCAACTTCAAGAACTGCTACCTTTACAATTGTAGATACTACGCCTCCTGCTATCACAGCAGCAGCAAGTGAAACAGTTGAATGTGACGGAGCAGGAAATACCGCAGCTCTTACTGCATGGCTTGCAAATCATGGCGGAGCAAATGCATCGGATGATTGCAGTGGTGTGAACTGGAACAACGATTACAATGCATTAACTTCACTTTGTGGGTCTACCGGTACGGCTACAGTTTTATTTACTGCTTCAGATGACTGCGGAAATGCATCTACAACTTCTGCAACCTTTACTATTGTGGATACTACTCCTCCAGCACTTGTTGTTCCTGCTAACATTGTAGTTAGCAATGACTTTAACCAATGCGGTGCTACGGTCAATTTCTCAGCTTCAGCAAGTGACATGTGTTCAGGATCAGCGTCTATTGCTTATAGCATTGCTCCTGGTACCTTCTATAGCATTGGTACAACCACAGTGGATGTGACAGCTACTGATGCATGTGGAAATACCACACTGGAAAGCTTCACTGTAAAAGTTGAGGATACCCAATTGCCGGAAATTACTTGTGCCAGCGATATCGTAGGTGTAAATGACCCAGGTGTATGTGGAGCTGCTAAAACTTTCGTAGTATTGTTTGCAGATAATTGCACAGGTGCTTCAATGATTCAGATTGCAGGATTGCCAAGCGGATCTGTATTCCCTGTAGGTACCACTGTGAACACCTTTGTAGCATCGGATGCATCAGGAAATTCAAAAACATGTTCTTTCAGTGTTTCTATCGCTGATATTGAAAACCCGACTATCCTGAATTGCCCTGCCGACTTCTCAGCTTGTAATCCAATAAGCTGGACGCCTCCTTCCATTTCTGATAATTGTCCTGGAGTTCAGGTGACCAGTTCACATGCACCGGGATCAATCTTCCCGATAGGAACAACAACAGTTACATATACTGCAACTGATGCGTACAACAACTCTTCAACCTGCAGTTTCAATGTAACCCGTCTGGAAAATTCAGTTGCTGCAACTAACATCACTTCTAACCGTGATTACAATAACATCTGTTCAGGTGATAACATTACCCTCACTATCAATGGTGGATCATTGGGATATCTTGCCAACTGGAGATGGTATACCGGCTCATGTGGTGGAACATTATTGCCAGCATTCAACGGATTGACTTCAATCACAGTGAACCCTACAGTTACAACTACTTACTATGCAAGAGCAGAAGGTTTCTGTAACAACTCTATTTGTCGTTCGGTTACAGTTGTTGTAAGTACAAGTTCACCTGCGGCTGTAACAATTACCAGTGCACCAGCATTTGGTGCGCCTGGTGTTACCGGTGTCATAACTTGTACACCTGTTATCGGTGCAACATTCTATCGCTGGACTTCAAACCTGGGTCATATAAACGCAGTTTGGTTTAATGGCGGACCTGGTCCTGTTGAAACTACTACAAACAGCGTAAACGTAGCGTTCCAGTTAGCTTTACAGAATTATCAAATACGTGTAGTAGCAGGAAATGCATGCGGTCGTTCAAGCAATGCTTCAGCTCATATTCGTGGAACTGTGCCAGCAACAACTTGTCTTAACGGACCAGTACTTGCATGTCCAAATACAGTAAGAACATATTCAGTTGCTGCTTGTCAGATTTCAGGTACAAATAATTACCAGTGGTCAGTAACAGGTGGAAATGCGAGTATCATCAGCGGTCAGGGTACTACTACCATTGCTGTGTTGTTTGCTCCAGGATTTACAAATGCTACAATTTGTGTGAACGGTGTTTCAAACTTTGGTTTGGCCGGACCACAAACATGCCTGAATGTATCTAATAGTACCTCCGCTCCAGCAGCCATCAGTGGTAATGATGAGCCATGCCAAATGAGTCAGGAGACATACAGCATACTTCCTGTTACCGGTGCTATTTCTTATGTATGGACTACCAACATTTCTGGTGCAACAATTTCAGGTACATCTACAACAGGAACAGTAACATTCCCTTCCGGTTCATTCAGCGGTCAAGTTTGTGTACAGACAGTTTCAGGTTGCGGAACTAGTGTGGCATCATGTTACAATGTTGTTTCAGGTGTTCCCGGAATCCCCGGTCCAATCAGCGGACCTGCGTCAGGTATCTGCGGTGCTTCCAATGTGAATTACGCGCTGAGCACCAACGATGCTAACTCATATAGCTGGATATTACCTGCAGGTGTGAATCTTGTAAGTGGTGGTACATCAAACTCAGTGAACGTATCATTCGCAAACGGACTCATAGGTCCACAGACAATCACTGTTGAAGCATACTATAATTGCGGTACATCTTCTTCAAGTATAGTTGTAACCGGAACACCATCTGCTCCAAGCATTACTCCTGCTACTATTTGTCCAGGTGAAGAACAACTGTACTTCGCATCAGCAATTGGAAGTGGACTTACCTTTGATTGGATTACTACCGGTGAAGATTATGCATATTGCACTAACCCAAGCTGTAGCCAATTCAACATTGGATGGAGTACAAGTGGAGGAACTATGGCAGTAACTGCGACTAACTCTTGTGGAACATCACCAGCCTTTACTTTGTCGACAAACTGCAGGATAGCTGCAAATGGCGAGATGGAAACAAAGGTGTACCCAAATCCAACAAGTGGTTACCTTACTGTTGAATTCAACAGCTATGCCGGAGGAACCTACAATATGGTCATTACTGATATGTCAGGAAGAACAGTTGTTTCAGAAGATGTAAAAGCATCATCAGGTCTCAACCAGCATATAGTGGATCTTTCAAATGCGAATCCAGGATTGTACATGTTGTACATGAATGATGGACAAGGTAAAATATCAGTTACAAAAGTGACTGTTGAATAACCCTACAAATTAAAACCAGAAAGAGGCTGCCCGTTTACGGAGCAGCCTCTTTTGCTTTAACCAGGTATGAAGATTTCCCGGTTCAGGATTATTTTAATTTGTCCTTAAACACCTTTCTGAATTTATCCAGTTTTGGTTTGATAACATAAGTACAATAAGGTTCGTTGCCATTGAGCTCAAAATATTGCTGATGATAATTTTCAGCAGGATAGAATTTTTGTGCAGGAGTAATTTCAGTTACGATTGGATCCGGAAAAACCTTTTTGTCGTTCAACTCCTTTTTAAGTTTTTCAGCTGAATTTTTTTGTGCTTCATTGTGATAAAAAATAACAGAACGATATTGTGTACCTACATCATTTCCCTGGCGGTTGAGAGTTGTTGGATCGTGGCTGGCCCAAAACGCTTCCAGGAGTTCTTCAAAAGAAATTACAGCCGGGTTGTAAATGAGTTGTATCACTTCCGCATGGCCGGACTGACCGGTACATACCTGTTTGTAATCGGGGTTCTCAGTAATTCCACCGGAATATCCTGATATGGCAGATTCGACTCCTTTTAATGATTCGAAAATAGCTTCGGTACACCAGAAGCATCCATTCCCAAAAGTGGCAGTATCTAAAACTGCATTTGCATTGTTTTCCATAGGTTCTATTGTGGTTGATATTTCAGTGACTGGTGGCGATTGCTGACAGGATGCCATAACGGATCCTGTTAGGAAAATCAAGGTTAATAAAGGTCGCATTTTTCAAAGGATTAAATTATTTCAGTTAACAAATGAAAACGTTTTCTGTTTTAATTTAGTACCGCAAAATACCGGTGTAAAACAACGTAAAAAATTTCAACATGGACGAATTAAAGAAAAAGGTGGCGGCTGAGGTCGGAATCACGGATGCGCAGGCAGATGCAAGCATCGGAATAATTGTTAAATACATTAAGGATCGTGTTCCGGGTATTGTCCATAATCAGCTTGATAAGATTGTTGCCGGGATGAGCCTTGAGGATAGTATCAGAAACCAGGTGGAGGATTTGGGAGGTGAAGTAAGAGATCGTGCTGAGGGTTTGGCAAACGATTTAAGAAACGCTTTTGAAGGTGCATTCAAATCAAATAAAGGCAAAACGCCGTAATGATTGTGGTCACAATTTCTTTTCTCTGGAGAAAAGGAATGGCTATTTACCCCTTTATCCTGGTTCAAAAAAACTCTTCAAAAGAGGATAAAAAACTGATGAATCATGAACGTATCCATCTGCGGCAGCAGCTGGAATTATTAATCCTGCCGTTTTATTTATTTTATTTCATCAATTACCTCTATAACCTGATAACCTCGTTTGAACATGAAACTGCTTACCGGAATATTATTTTCGAGCAGGAAGCCTACGATCATCAGCACGATTTGGAGTACCTTAAAAACAGGAAAATTTTTGGTTTCCTGGATTATGTGTGAAAAGGAACATCATTTATTTAACTGAAAAAAGCTATCCCTCCGGACAGCTTTTTTCAGTTAACTGTTAAAGTTTAAAATTTATAAGCCAGTCCAACTCCCAAAACTTCTTTGAACTGCGTTCTGGGTCCTTTTTCTTCGATGACACCATCATCATTTTTATCGACTTCGATAATGGTATTGTCGTCATAAATCAACTGAGTTGACAGGTTGGCTGTGATGTATTTGTTCACTTTCATTGCAATGAGAATTTCCCAATTCACATCCACATTCTGGGGATCTTCGAGGTAATTGCAGAAGAGTTCCAGTTTGGTCTGGAAATTTACATTTTCAAGAATGTCTTTTTTGTAAACAGCTTTGATCAATGTACCAAATTCATAACGTATGTTCTCGCCGTCTTTCACTTTAACTCCCAGGAGGTCGTATTCAGCGGGATCAACACCGAAGGCACCTTCATCAGCGAGGTCGTCATCGTTCACGACAATAATCCTTCCTGTAATTGGAGCCATCAATAAAGAGAAATTATCATTTGGTTTATAATCCATACCCAGGGCAATGGTGAAATAGGCAGGTGCCAGGAAATTCGATATTTTATCAGAATCATTCGGGTAGTTAAATCCTTCCGAAAACTGGGACCTAAAACCTAATAACGCTGAATAATACCAGTTTTTAAATGCAAGCCGTCCGTATTTGGTGGCAAGGTCAATTTTATCTTCACTTTTAATCGGTTTATCATTTCCATTTTGAGTTAATCCATAGGCCAGATCGATATTATTGTCCCATGAATCATCCCCTTTTTTATAATTGGCGAAATAATTAAAAAGCCCCATTCCTGCTATTGAATTCTGACCACCAGCGGCCCAGTTGCTCAAGCTCACCTGTGTGAAATTCAGAGAGATTATTCCCCCTTTTTTCCAGGAGGTATCTACAACAGCATCCTGTGCCAGAGCTGCCAGCGAAATTGTAATTGCACCAGCTAATAGTATTAGTTTTTTCATAAAATCAGGTTTTGATATTGAGTAACTGAATAATTGAAACCACCGGACCAATCATAAAATTGATTCAGGGCAAACTGATCAGTTTTGTGTTATTTTTTTAAGAGATCCCTTATTTCACCCAGCAATTTTTCTTCATTTGTAGGTCCTGCAGGAGCTGGTGCAGGTTCTGCTTTCTTCATGGAGTTAATGCCTTTAATTACCATAAATACTGCCAAAGCCACTAAAATGAAATCGATAATATTCGTGATAAAAATTCCGTATTTAATGGAAACTTCTGCAACAGCCGGTATCACTGTGCCATCGGCGTTTTTCATTTCGGCTACCGCAGCTTTGAGTAAAATTTTTTGCTGGCTGAAATCAACTCCACCGGTAAGCATTCCAATTACAGGCATTACAATTCCATCCACAAACGATGAAATTATTTTCCCAAAAGAAGCACCCATTACAAAGGCTACAGCCACATCCACCAGGTTGCCTCGCACTGCGAATTCCTTAAATTCCTTAATAAATCCCATAGTTTTCAGATTTTAAATTGTGAATTACAGAGTAACTGATTTGAAGCTTTAATTGACCGTATAAATCTAACACAAAATAATTTTAAATGCTAAATGGTAAATTTTAAATTTATTGACAAGAATGAGGTACCGACTTTACAGTAGGACATCGGATTTTTCCTTGAACTGAATTTTGTAAAGTTGATAATACCATTCGCCCTTTTTGATCAGTTCCTGGTGTGAGCCTACCTCCTTGATTTCACCATGGTCAAGTACTATAATTTTCGTGGCGTTTTGAATAGTGGCCAACCGGTGTGCAATGACAATGGAAGTTCTGTTGTGAGTAAGAACACCAGTTGCTTTTGTAATCAATGCTTCACTCTCCGAATCGATAGATGAGGTAGCTTCATCCAGGATCAGTATGGCAGGTTGCACTACGTATGCTCTCATGAAAGCAATCAATTGACGCTGACCCATCGATAAAAGTGCACCCCTCTCACCTACCTGGTGGTTAAACAATGCAGGCAATGGCTTTATGAAATTCCAGGCCCCGGTCATTTCAGCGGCATCCTGCAACATGTGGTCAGAAATATCAGGGTTACCAAGAGTTACGTTGTTTTTAATGTTGTCTGAAAACAGGAAAACATCCTGTAAAACAACCGCGATTTTTTGCCGGAGTGTGTCAACCCGATATTCCTTTATGTTTATTCCATCGATCAGAATTTCACCTTTAGTGATTTCATAGAACCGGTTGATAAGATTTATGATTGTAGTCTTGCCTGATCCTGTGGCTCCCACAAACGCAATTGTTTCTCCGGCTTTAGCAGTAAAGCTGATATTTTTCAGCACCCATTCTTCATCATTATAAGCAAACCATACGTTTTTGAATTCCACATCTCCTTTGATATTCGTGGCATCCAGATTTCCCTGATCAGTAATTCCTGAAGGTGTGTCGAACACCTTAAAAATTCTTTCAGAGCTCACCATTCCCATCTGGAGTGTGTTAAATTTATCAGCAAGTTCCCTGATTGGACGGAACAATAAGTTGATATACATGATAAAAGCCACCAGCATTCCAAAAGAGGCGATTCCTTGTATTACATCACCTGCACCCCACCAAACAATAAGTCCAACTGAAATTGCTGAGAGAATTTCTACAACCGGAAAAAAAATACTGTAATACCATACTGATTTTACATTCGCTTCACGGTGTTTGTCATTGATTTCCTTAAAGCTTTCCAGTTCCTTCTCCTCACGATTAAAAACCTGTACCATACGCATTCCCGTAAGGTGCTCCTGAACAAAAACATTCAGTGCCGCAACCTGGGTGCGGACATCGTTAAACGTTCGTTTTATATTGTTTTTGAAAACGTTTGTAGCTATCAACAAAAGTGGCACTGTACTTAAACTGATCAGGGTCAACTGCCAGTTTATATAAAACATATATGTGATGATGGCTGCCAACTGTAGTATATCACCTATAATGATAATGAGACCGTCAGAAAATATATCTGCAATTGTTTCCATGTCAGATATGGTTCTGGTTACAGGTGTGCCAATGGGTGTTTTATCAAAATAGGGAATCGGAAACCCAAGTATGTGACTGTGAAGTTTGACACGCATATCCCTCACTACGTTTTGGCCCAGCAGGTTAGTCTGATGGTTATGAAAAAACTGCAGCAGCGACTGAATAAGCAGCATAATAACCATCAGTAAAGTCATATTTAAAAGTCCGGATGGATCATTGCCGCCAATGAATGTATCCAGTGTAATCTGCGTCAGCCAGGGCCTTATTGGTCCTAAAATAGCGAGCAGCAAGGTGAGGACGACTGTAATCCGGAAGATACTTGTGTAGGGTTTGACAAAAGCAAAAACTCTTGTCAGTATTGGAAAATCGTAAACTTTACCGGTAATGTTGCTCATACAATCAGGCTGGAAATGTCATGGGAACTGATGAAGAAATAAATGGATATTCAATCCTGGAAAGGTAAAGACCACAGGCAGGAACCGTTACACCTGCCTCACTCCTGTTTTTCAGGGCAATAATTTCAATGAGTTTATCGGCATTGATTTTTGAATTGCCAACTTCAAGTAAAGTACCTACCACGGCCCGAACCATTCCTCTTAAGAAACGATCGGCTGTAATTGTAAAGACCAGCAGTCCGTCTTTGGCTTCCCATCCGGCTTTGCTGATATGACAAATATTAGTTTTAACCTGGGTATTTGACTTGCTGAAAGAACTGAAATCACCTTGTTTCAGCAAATGCCCGGCAGCTTCATTCATCAATGAAAGGTCGGGTTTAATCTGACTGAACATGGTATATTCTTTCAGGAAGGGGTTTTTATGAGTGGCAATAAAATACTCGTATGTTCTGCTGGTAGCATCGAACCTGGCATGCTGACCTGTTTCGACTTCGAACAAATCCTGTATAGCAATGTCGGTGGGTAAAATGGCGTTCAGTGAATATACCAGTTTGCCCGGGTTTGAAATTTGATCCAGGGAATCAAAGTGAACGAAAAACTGTTTGGCGTGTACTCCGGTGTCAGTTCGGCCGCAACCCGTAGTACTCACGGAATGGCCAAGCAAAGTGGTGAGGGCCACGTTTAATTTCTCCTGCACAGTAACTGCGTTTTCCTGAATCTGCCATCCCGCGTATGCTGTTCCCTTAAATGATAATTTCAGAAAAAAGCGCGGCATATCAGGAATTGTTGTTTATACATGCAAATTTAAAAAGATAAATTCAACCTGGGGGAATCCTGAAGAAAGGGCAAAATACATACTTTTGCCCTGTTGTCGGTTTATTTTAACGACCGTACATTTTAATAGTATTCCAGGAATCAGGTGGATTTATTTTCCGGATTCGGGACTTCATCTTCATAAAAATTTCATTGATATCGGGCTAATATTGAGCCCGTTTTAATAAAGCTATCTCATGATCGACATTAGGGAAATTAACGAAAAAATTCAACAGGAAAGCGCATTTGTAGACCTTTTAAACCTCGAAATCGGAAAGGTGATAATCGGTCAAAAGTACATGGTAGAACGCCTTATGATAGGGCTTTTATCGAATGGTCACTTGTTGCTGGAAGGTGTACCGGGACTTGCGAAAACATTGGCCATCAAATCGCTGGCCTCGGCAATTCACTCCAAATTCAGCCGTATCCAGTTCACCCCTGACCTCCTTCCTGCCGATTTGATCGGTACCATGATTTATAATCAGAAAAAGGAAGAATTTACTGTCAGAAGAGGTCCCATTTTTTCAAATTTCATTCTTGCTGATGAGATTAACCGGGCTCCGGCCAAAGTGCAGAGTGCCTTATTGGAAGCCATGCAGGAACGCCAGGTTACCATAGGTGAAGAAACTTTTAAGTTGGAAGAGCCTTTCCTGGTACTGGCAACCCAAAATCCTATTGAACAGGAAGGAACTTATCCACTGCCTGAAGCTCAGCTCGACCGTTTTATGCTGAAAATTGTAATCGGTTATCCGAGCAAGGAAGAAGAAAGATTGATCATCAGGCAGAATCTGAGTTCAGAATCATTGCAAGTCAATCCTGTTGTATCCAATAATGAAATCCTTAAGGCCAGGAAAGTGGTTAAGGAAGTATATATGGATGAGAAAATAGAAAAATACATTCTTGATATTGTTTTCGCAACTCGTTTTCCGGCGGATAATAATCTCAGTAAACTCGCACAGTTAATCAACTATGGGGCATCACCCCGTGCCAGTATCAATCTTGCCCTGGCTGCCAAAGCATATGCCTTTATCAAAAGAAGAGGTTATGTAATTCCGGAGGATATCAGGGCAGTTTGCCACGATATTTTACGCCACCGTATTGGATTGACTTACGAAGCAGAAGCTGAAAATGTAACTACTGATGAGGTGGTGAATGAAGTGTTGAACGCAGTTGAAGTACCGTAGGAAGGAGTCGGCAGTTGCCAGTAGGCTGTCGGCAGTCGCCAGTTACAAACTAATCACCGTTGACCGATGACCGATGACCGTTGACTGCTGACCGAAACGAGGTGCAAAAATTACAAACAAATTTTTTTAAGCATTGGAAACTACAGAGCTTTTAAAAAAAGTCAGAAAGATAGAGATCAAGACCCGGGGATTATCGAACCAGATATTTTCCGGAGAATATCACAGTGCCTTTAAAGGACGTGGAATGGCATTCAGCGAAGTTCGGGAATATATTCCGGGAGATGACATTAGAAGCATCGACTGGAATGTGACAGCTCGTTTGAACCATCCTTATGTAAAGATTTTTGAAGAGGAACGCGAGCTTACTGTTATGCTGTTGGTTGATATCAGCGCATCAGGTGATTTTGGGACAAAAAAATTATTCAAGAGAGAGCTGATTACTGAGTTGTGTGCGGTACTTTCATTCAGTGCCATTCAGAACAACGACAAAATCGGAATAATTTTTTTCACCGACAGAATTGAGAAATTCATCCCACCCAAAAAAGGGAAATCACATATTTTAAGAATCATCAGGGAATTGATCGATTTTCAACCTGAAGGAAAAGGAACTGACATTGGTTTGGCATTACGCTATTTCACAAACATGATTAAGAAGCGGAGTATTTCTTTTCTCATAACTGATTTTCTAAGTACCGGATTTAATGATGCACTCAAAATCGCATCGCGTAAGCACGACCTTGTTGCGATCAGGATATATGATAAATATGAGACTCAATTGCCAGATTTTGGTTTGATCCGTTTGCAGGATGCTGAAACTGGAAAGTTGTTATGGGTGGACACTGCAAATCGTTCCGTAAGAGAAAATTACCGTCAAAACTGGATCAGGAGACAACAGGAACTCGACAGCATTTTTACAAGAAGTGGAATTGATCAGGCTAAAATCGCCACAGATGAGAATTATGTACAACCACTGATTAATTTATTTAAAAAACGGGAAAAGAGACACTGATGAATTTTATTAAGTATTTCTTCAAAGTTGTATTTAAGATGTCTCAAAAATTAATTGGGTTAATTTCAGTTTTATTTATAGCCTTGACTTTCCTTGTAACGGGAAACTCGTTCGCGCAAAACATCACGGCAACTGCCAGTGTAGATACAACTGCAATTCAAATCGGTGGTCAGTTCATTCTTAGCCTTGAGGTGAATCACCCGGCAGATATTAAAATAGAATGGCCTGCAGTTCCGGATACATTCGCGCTTTTTGAACTGGTGCAACAGGTTCCGGCAGATACATCCGAAAATAAAAGTGACAAGAGTGTCACCAACAGGCAGCATTTCAAAATCACTTCGTTTGATTCAGGATATCATGTAATTCCTCCTTTCGAATTTCTTTACAGATTAAAAGGTGATACCACATTTCAGAAGGCTGAGACCAGGCCAATACTGATTAATGTGCAATCAATCGCGGTTGATACTACAAAGGCTATAAAAGACATCAAAGGAAATGTGGTGATACCATTCTCATGGCAGGATGCTTTACCCTATGCAGGAAGTGCATTGCTTGCAGGGTTGGTGTTCCTTCTCATATATTTCCTTTTCAAAAAATATCGCCACAAAAAGCAAACCCCGGTTATCCAGGTTCCAAAGCGGCCTGCACATGAAATCGCAATTGAAGCACTTGAACAACTGGATGCATCCAAACTCTGGCAACAGGGAAATTATAAAGGTTATTTTACAGGACTTTCAGATATCACAAGGATGTTTATTCAGAACCGCTGGTCAGTGAATGCAATGGAAATGACTACTGATGAAATTCTCCGTCTGAGAATAATTTCAGGTCAGGATCAAATGGTATTCGATCAGTTAAAACAAATGCTTGAATTGGCTGACCTGGTAAAATTTGCAAAGGTGATTCCAGTTCATCACGAAAATGAGATAAGCATGAAACAGGCATTTGCATTTGTGAAAGCAAATCAGCAACTGGCAGAAATACAGGAGGTCGCGCCATGATGAACGGAATTCAATTTGCAAATCCCGAGTTTTTGTATTTGTTTATACTGCTTCCTATCATGGCAGTTATTCACTGGAAAATCAGAACCCGGAGAAGGACTGATGTACGTGTTCCTGATTTCACTTCATTTTCAAATTACAGGCCGACTTTGCGTCAACGAATTGGATTGCTTCCGCTTTTATGCAGGTTTCTTGCAGTTGCCATGATCATTGTTGCATTGGCAAGGCCACGTTCGTCATCAAAAGGTTCTAATGTAACTTCTGAGGGAATTGCCATTGTACTTGCTATGGATGTTTCTACGAGTATGCTTGCGGAGGATCTTCGTCCTAACAGAATTGAAGCTGCAAAACGTGTAGCCGCGGAGTTTATAAAAGGAAGACCAACCGATTTGATGGGAATGGTTATTTTCAGTGGTGAAAGTTTTACGCAATGTCCGATCACAAGCGATCATGCAGTTTTGCTGAACCTGATGGATGATATAAAAAGCGGAGTACTGGAAGATGGAACTGCAATTGGCGAAGGATTAGCCACAGCAATTTCCAGAATTAAAGACAGCAAGGCAAAAAGCAAGGTTATTATTTTGCTTACGGATGGTGTGAACAACAAAGGACAGGTATCACCAGTGACAGCTGGAGAAATAGCAAAGACTTTTGGCATTCGTGTTTACACCATTGGAGTTGGAAATAATGGAACTGCACCCTACCCTTTCCAAACCCCGTTCGGAATTCAATACCAGAATGTGCCTGTTGAAATTGATGAGGCCATTATGAAGCAGATTTCTGATGCTACAGATGGAAAATATTTCCGTGCAACCAATAATAATAAGTTGAAGGAAATTTATGCCGAAATTGATAAGATGGAAAAAACCAAAGTAGAGGTTACTGAGTTCAGAAGGTATACCGAAGAATATTTTCCATATGCCATGCTTGCTGCAGCATTCTTTATTTTGGAGATCACATTAAGACTAACATTACTTAGAAGTTTACCCTGATTAAATTATGTTCAGGATCGCAAACCCCGAATACCTTTATTTGTACGCACTTTTACCGGTGTTCCTGCTTCTCTTTGTTTTATTGAGAAGATGGAAGCGTAAATCCATGCTTAAATTTGGAGATGTATCGGTGATCGGCAGGTTGTTTGAAAATGTTTCCACCACCAAACTTTACCTGAAATTCACATTCATGATGCTGGCTTTCGCAAGTCTTGTTTTTGCGTTGTCACGTCCGCAGCTGGGTTCTAAATTGGAAGAGGTGAAACGCCAGGGTGTGGATGTAGTTATCGCGCTTGATGTGTCGAACAGCATGAATGCGGAAGATATTCGTCCGAGCAGACTCGAAAAAAGCAAACGCGCGATTTATAAACTTATTGATCAGTTGCAGGGAGATCGAATCGGACTGGTAGTTTTCGCCGGACAGGCATATGTACAATTGCCAATTACGACAGACTATGGTGCAGCCAAGTTGTTTCTTTCAACTGTGAATACCGGAATGGTTCCTACACAGGGAACTGCAATTGGTGCTGCAATCGAAAAATCAGTGGCTTCCATTGGTGATTCTGCACATCACAACAGTGCAATTATTGTAATTACCGATGGTGAAAATCATGAAGATGATGCAGTCAACGCGGCAAAGGAAGCTGCTGCAAAAGGAATATTTGTGCACACAATCGGAATGGGTTCTCCTGACGGTGCTCCTATTCCTGTAACCCGTGGAAATACCAGGACCGGCTACCTTCAGGATCAGGCAGGAACCACTGTGATTACAAAATTGGATGATCTGGTTTTGCAGGAAATTGCAGATGCCGGGAAAGGTAAATTTGTAAGAGCTTCTAATTCGGATGATGGTATTCCGGTAATCATGAATGAAATAAATGCCATGGAGAAAAAGGAGTTTGCCGCAAAACTCTTCACTGATTATGAAGATCAGTTTCAGTACTTCCTTGGATTGGGATTATTATTTTTATTGCTGGATTTCCTGATTTCAGAAAGAAGAAGTGAATTTATCAAGAAGTTGAATTTGTTCGGAGTGAAAAAAGTATCTGCTAATAAAATATAACATTAATCAAAGGATGAAATTGCAGGTTAAAATATTGGTTTTCTTGCTGCTGTCACTGGCATTGGTGCCTGCATTTGCCCAGCAGGAACGGAAAGAAATCAGGGAAGGAAACGACAATTACGAAAAGGGAAAGTATGATGATGCGGAAACATCCTACCGCAAAGCAATTGAAAAAAACCGTCAATCTTATCCCGGGAATTATAACTTGGGCAGTGCGCTATACCGTCAGAAAAAATATGAGGAGGCCATTCAACAATATCAGCAAACAATTGAAAAAACCGATGACCCTGTTGAGAAAGCTCAAACATATTATAATATGGGTAACTCCCATTTTCAGGCAGGGAAATATGAAGAAAGCATTGAGGCTTACAAACAATCATTGAAACTGAATCCCAGCGATCAGGATACACGATACAATCTCGCTTACGCACAAACAATGCTCAAAAAGCAGCAACAACAACAGCAGGAGAATAAGGATAGCAAGGATCAGAATAAGGACCAGAAAAACAAGGATCAGCAGCAACAGAATAAGGATCAGCAAAAAAAGGATCAACAACAAAAAGATCAACAGCAAAAGGATCAGCAGCAGGATCAACAAAAGCAGGAACAGAAAAAAGAACAGGCAAAACAACAGCCCAAGATTTCCAAAGAAGATGCGGAACGTATTCTTCAGGCATTGAAGAATGATGAACAAAAACTCCAGGAAAAATTGTCGAAGAAAGACGGAGAAAAAATTCGAATAGATAAAAACTGGTAGTGAGATGAGAAAAAGTGGTAATGAAAGGATTCAATTGTTTTCAGCATCTTTCTGGAAGGTGTTGTGCGTTTTCATTATTTTTTCCACACATCTTTCTGCTCAAAAGTTAACCGCATCCGTGAATAAAAATCCTGTTGCTGTAAATGAACAGTTTCAATTGTCCTTTGAATTAACTTCAAACGGTTCAAATTTCAAACCTCCCTCCTTTTCCGATTTTAATGTATTGTCCGGACCGAACCAGTCTACCAGTATGCAGTTTATTAATGGCAGGATGTCGCAATCGATAAGCTTGAGTTACATTTTGCAACCTAAAAAAGAAGGTACATTCACTATCGAACCTGCCGCAATTGAAACCGGAGGTAAAGTTGTTTTATCGAATATGGTCACCGTGAATGTGGTGAAAGCTTCGGCACAGGGATCACAGAAGGGCGGACAAAATCAGGATGAGAAATCAAATATTTCAAGTAAAAATATTTTCTTCAGGGTTACGGTTGATAAATCCAATGTATACCGTGGAGAAGCAATTGTTGCTACCTACAAGTTGTACACCAATGTGCAGGTTGTAAATTATGGCATAAACAAAGTACCTGCGTTTAACGGATTCTGGTCGCAGGACATGCAAATGCCGCAACAGCTTTCGCTTGATAAAACAGAAGTAATCAACGGCGTGAGTTATCATGTTGGAGAAATAAAGAAAGTAGTACTATTCCCGCAACAAAGCGGAACCCTCACACTCGAACCAATGGAAGGTGAATGTGTAGCGAGGATTCAGGTGAAAAGAAACAAATCAGGAAGTCCGTTTGATATTTTTAACGATCCTTTTTTTAATGATCCTTTTTCTGGTTTTGGAGGATTAAGGGATGTACGTTTCGCGGTTAAGAGTGAACCTGTCAAAATTAATGTCAAAGAATTGCCACCTAATGCACCTGCATCTTTTAACGGAGCTGTAGGCCGTTATTCATTCGAAGGTTCTATTGATAAAACAAAATTAAAGGCTAACGATGCGGTTTCATTCCGTTTGAAATTAAGTGGTAAAGGAAATATTAAACTTGCCGAAGCACCCGAGTTTGAAATTTCCCCTGACATCGAAAAATACGATCCTGAAATAACCGACAACATTTCAGTGAATGAACGTGGTGCTTCCGGAACACGTGTGTTTGAATATCTGCTCATTCCCCGTCATCAGGGTCATTACGAATTCGGACCTGTTGCCTTCACTTATTTTGATCTGGATAAGAAAAATTATGTGACACTTAATACTCCTAAATTCCATATTGAAGTAGAGCGCGGAAAAGAAGGAAGTACCGTTGCTTCAGTTACCGGTAAGGAAGATTTTAAAGTATTGGGACGCGATATCCGCTTCATTAAAACAACTGTTCCGGTTTTCATTACCGAAAGAGATGATTTTTACGGGACGATACTTTTTTGGTTCCTGGTATTGGCACCTTTCTTTGGTGTGATTGCACTTGTATGGTATCGTAAAACACAGCTGGAAGCCAATTCTGATCTGACAATGGTAAAGAGTCGTAAGGCCACCAAGATGGCTCGTAAACGACTCGATGCGGCCAGTAAGTTTCTGAAGTCAGGTAATCACGCAGGGTTTTATGAAGAGGTAAATAAATCCATATGGGGATATATCAGTGACAAACTTAAAATTCCTGTATCTTCATTATCAAAAGAAGTGGCTGTGGAAGCACTTCAAAAATCAGGCGCGGCTACAGATTCAATTAATGGGATTGTTGCAGTACTTGATTATTGTGAGTATGCCCGTTTTGCAAGAATGGACAATGGAAAAAGTCCCGAGCAGGTTTTCCAGGAAGCGGTTGATATTATTACAAAAGTGGAAAATGAACTTAAGAGCTAAAAATATGAAAAGACTTATTTTATGCACTTGGTTAATGGTCATTGGGGCTGTCGTCTCTTGTTTGGCCGGTCAGGAAGAAATTTTGTTTGAACAAGCTAATAAATTTTACATGGACCAGTCGTACGAAAAGGCGGCTGAAACTTATGAAAAGGTGCTCGTGGCAGGAAAGATTGCACCTGAAATTTATTTCAATCTTGGTAATGCGTATTACAAAACTGGAAATATTGCAGCTGCGGTATTGAATTTCGAAAGAGCTAAAAGACTTCGTCCCTCCGACCCCGACATTGCATATAATCTGCGGATGACCAACCTCAATACAATTGATAAAATTGAACCGGTACCACAATTGTTTTATGAACGATGGTGGGAAGATTTTGTGTATGAAGGTTCTGTAAATACACGTGCTATTATTGTGGTGATTTTATTCTGGTGTGCATTGCTGACAGCAGGTCTTTATCTTTTTTCAAATATGGTAGTCGTGAAAAAAACAGCATTTTTTGTCACAATTCTACTAGTCATAACCGGTTCATTTGCATGTTACCTTACATATTTGCAAAATCATCATTTGAATGAACACAAGGCAGCTGTTATTTTCGCCGAAAGCGCGTATGCGAAAAGTTCTCCTGATGACAAAAGTGCCAACCTGTTTTTATTGCATGCCGGCACACGCATTGAAGTGCTGGATGCCTTGAAAGGCTGGAAAAAAGTGCGAATTGCCAATGGTAATGAAGGATGGATTACAGAAGATGCAATTGAAATAATTTAAGAAACAACTTTTGAAAATACTGCTGCTTTCTGACACACACAGTTATCTCGATGATGCCATATTGAAACACTGTAAAGAAGCTGATGAAATCTGGCATGCAGGTGATTTTGGAAATATCCGTGTTTCAGATACTCTTTCATCGCTCAAACCTTTGCGAGGTGTTTATGGAAACATCGACAGCCAGGAGTTAAGAAAAATTCATCCCCGGGATATTTTTTTTTAAGTAGATGGAATGTCTGTTTTAATGTAACAGATTGGCG
>Ga0190274_10000168_pt1 | contig 44693 bp, 41 predicted proteins | sample Popmic531T_FD_133002 | JGI IMG/M metagenome (GOLD analysis project Ga0190274, IMG submission 133002) | Populus adjacent soil microbial communities from riparian zone of Yellowstone River, Montana, USA - 531 T | ecosystem: Environmental > Terrestrial > Soil > Riparian zone | place: USA: Montana... | reverse complement strand
GCAAAGTACAGGCCGGAATCAATTTTAGAAAAACGGTAGCCGACAGCTAACGCATTATAAATCCGGACCCTGGCCGTATCGGATACTGTCGCCGTCAGTTCGTTTTTTAATCCCGCAATTTCAAAAGGCTCCAATTGTCCGGAAGCGGACTTTAATTCCAGGACAGATAGCAGTATAAGTAGCAAGAACAGTTTTTGCATAGAGATTTTGGGTAATAAGCGTAGCGTAACCCCTCTTCGTCTCGCTTCGCGAGTCTTTCTCCCCTTTTCTGGGGAGAAAATTAGAAAGAGAAGGGTCAATTTATAATTTATAATTCATAATTTATAATTCCTGTTCTACAAAGTACATATCAATCTCCCCTTTATTTTTTGCCTGGATTTTACCCCTGTGCCTGCAATTGAATTTAGCTTTCACCAGGCAATAGGTACTGCCGCTTATGTTCACTTTGCCGGCTTCGCCTCCTGACTCCATTCGTGAAGCGACGTTTACCGTGTCGCCCCAGATGTCGTATGCGAATTTTTTGACACCCACGATCCCCGCCACTACCGGGCCGGTATGAATGCCGATGCGGACACCGCCATACTTCTTGAGGAGAGAAGTATTTAACGGGTCGTCCATAAATCGAATGATTTCAAGCGCAGCGAGTACGATGTCCTCAGCATGTGTTTTGTTGGCAACAGGAAGCCCGCCAACACACATATAGCTGTCGCCAATGGTTTTTATTTTTTCGATGTTGTATTTTCCGATGATACGATCGAAAGCCCTGAAACAGGTGTCGATCTCTGCTACCAGTTCCTTCGGGGAAAGGGATTCCGAAATGGTAGTAAAATTTTTAAAGTCAGAAAACATGACCGTAACATCATCAAAATGCTTCGCATCGGCACGGCCCTTGTCCTTTAGCTCTTCGGCGACTTCGCCGGGAAGGATATTCAGGAGCAGCGCATCGCTGCGTTTTTTTTCTTTGCCGATGCGGAGACGCTGAAATAGAAAAACGAGCGCAAAAAGAGTGACAAGGGAAATAATTACCACGGCAATTATTTTTAATTCTCTCTGCTGCTTAACCAACGCTATTTTTTCAAATTCTTTCCTTAGCTGCTGTTCTTTTAATAGTTCTTCCTTTAAGATGAATTGATGGCGCAAATCCGTAGCAAGCAGAATATCGGACTCTTCTGTTTTTCTAAGGCTGTCCATGACTCCTTTGTAATTCTTCAGCATGGAATAAGCGCGCGATGGCTGGTGTAGCATTTCATAAACCCCGCTCAACCCTACGTAAACCCGGGGTAATTCAAAATAGTGATATTTGAGGGCGTAGGATTCGGCATCCAGGAAATATTTTTCTGCCAACCTTGTTTTTCCTTCCAGGAAAGCCATCTCCCCTAATCGATAATAACAACTTACGGCATTGAATTCATCGTGTGCGGTATTAAAACGATGAATCGCTTTTTGATAGCATATCGATGCCGAATCAAATTGTTTATTGTATTGATAGTAACTGGCCAGGGCTTTGTAGCCAAATGCGCCGTGAAACAAATACGGACTGGTGAGCAGGGGTTTTGCTAATTCAAGGTAGTATGCAGCGGAATCGGGAATTTGAAGGAAAAGAAATTCGCGCGCAAGAAAGGCACAGTTGATCGGAGGCAGTGCGGTATCGGAGGCAGTGTACTTGCGGAAATAATCGATTGATTTTCGAGGCTCCAGTTCCCTGTCATGATATACTTTTCCAATGGAGAAACAGGCACTTCTCATGGCGTCTGTGTCATGCATATGTTCCGCAATTCTCAGGTACTTAAAAAAATAATTGATGGCGGTGTTAAAGCGGTTGAGCCGGATATTCGTAGTCCCGAGAATTTTATAAGCACTGGCCATACCGCTTGAATCTTTTAGCGCCGCATACAGCGTCAGTGATTCATTGTAAAAATTAATGGCAGACTTAAAATCAGAACCGGCAGCAATGATCTTACCACGCAAATGTAAAACGCCTGCAACAAGGGACGAATCGCCGTTGCTTTTTAATTCTGCCAACAGTCTAACGAGCAGATTATCTAAGGTGTCGAATAACTCAGTTCGCGGATCAAAGACTGCGATCTGGAACTGAGCTTCTTCGGCGGCATCAAATTTTTTATCAACGGCTTTTTCATACCTTATAATACCAAACAAGCTATCAATAGAGAGTTGTTGTGCATTTAAAGTCGTACAGCAAAATAGCAGGCAGCAGAAAAGGAGTTGTCGCAAGCTCATTCAAAAGGGGTTGAATGTTATGGCAATGTACATTAATGAAAGGATCCGGGAAGTCCGGATGAAGGCTTTCGTATCGGTAAGTGTCCTGATCCGGATAGTTGTTCGGAATTTCTTCGTGTTGAGGCTTTTAACGGCAATATCAGTCATGAGTGATGGTAATGTCACCTTAGCGTTAAAAATAGGCCTCATATTTGACTTTTAACGGAGATTGCTTATTATTGTCGCCCGATCCCGGCTTAGGGGCGCCGTACAATTTAATAAACGGGTACGCGTTCCATCCGTTCGTGAAAGACAAAACCAAAATCATAAACACCTATTCTTATGAGCAATTCTAAATCAGCAGGCGGAATGCAGGCGGCCTTTGCAGCAATCGTAATTCCGGTGGCCATTGTCGTGGCAATCCTTTTATACATGTTCGTGCTCGGCAATCCCTCCAATTTCCAGGACAACAACCCTGAGCTGAACCCGCTTCCGGGAAATATTCTTGGTAACATGCACAAAGGCGGAATGATCGTGCCTATCCTGATGGGCTGTTTCCTGATCGTACTTACTTTTTCTATCGAGCGCTTTATCACTATCGCCAAATCCAAAGGAAGTGGCAGCGTGGCAACATTTATCCAGAAAATCAGAACGCTGATGACCAATGGCGACCTCAACGGTGCCCTGGCTGAATGCGACAGGCAGAAAGGTTCCATTGCCAATGTAGTCCATGCCGGTATCGGTATGTATAAACAGATGGAAGCGGATAAAAACCTCGATAAAGAGCGTAAAATCCTCGCTATTCAGAAAGAACTGGAAGAAGCCACTACACTGGAACTTCCTATGATGTCTAAAAACCTGGTGATTATCTCTACCATCGCCTCTATCGCAACCCTTCTCGGACTGCTCGGAACGGTAATCGGGATGATCCGGGCCTTCGACGCCCTGGCCACTGCCGGCGCTCCGGATGCCGTAGCCCTTTCCACAGGTATCTCCGAAGCCCTTATCAATACTGCCCTGGGTATCGGCACCTCTGCCATTGCCATCATCATGTACAACTATTTTACCAGCAAAATCGACGCCATCACCTACGGTATCGACGAAGCAGGTTATAGTGTAGTTCAGACTTTTGCATCTCGCTACAAAGAGGTATAACCAACGAATCCCGCACGTGCGGGACGAATTAACGAATAGAAAAAACATCCTGACCCCCCTTGGGGGGTGCGGGGGTCAGAAGGATCACAAGAAGTTTCTTTTTAGAAAAAACCACCTTCAGTTTTGTGGAAAATAGCGTAAACGCACTCATCTACTAAAGAGTTATGCCTAAAGTCAATTTACCGAAGAAAAGCCCATCACTGGACATGACGCCCATGGTGGATCTGGCATTTCTGCTGGTAACATTCTTTATGCTGACCACGAAATTCAGACCCGATGAGCCGGTGATCGTGGATACCCCTTCTTCCGTTTCCGAAATCAAACTGCCCAGTATCGATATCATCACCATGACGGTAGATAAAGACGGCCGTGTGTTTTTTGACATGGACGGAAAAGCCAACCGCGAACAGGCGATCCAGAAAATGGGTGAACGTTACAATGTGCAGTTTTCTCCGGAAGACGTCAAGAGGTTCGCCGTATTAACGACTTTCGGAATGAAGGTGCAGGAATTAAAAACCTGGCTGCCGCTGAAACCGGAAGAAAGAAAAAAGATTCATGACTCGGGAATTCCGATTGACTCTCTGGATAACCAACTTAGCGCCTGGATCAATTTCGCAAGGCATTCCAATCCGAAATACCGTATTGCCATCAAGGGCGACCAGGATGCCGACTATCCCACCATCAAACGTGTGATCGCCATCCTGCAGGAAAATAAAATCAATAAGTTTAACCTGATAACCAGCCTGGAAGCAGAAGGCGAACCGGTTGCAGTCGCGGCGAAGAAATAGAAGTACTAATTACGAATCAGTACTAATGTACTAATTACGAATAGGTACCAATTACGAATCAGTATATTTTAAATAGAAGAACACCAGGCAATAAATCAAAACCGCATCAGTATAGATTAGTATATTCGTACTGATTCGTAATTAGTAACAATGGCTGAGGTACAACAACAGGAACAGGGAAGCGGAAAGAAGCACAAGAAAGTCCGTGCCAAAAAAACTTCCACCCACATCGACATGACGCCGATGGTGGATCTGGCATTCCTGCTGCTTACCTTTTTCATGCTCACCACTACCTTCAGCCGGCCGAAGACCATGGAAATTAACATGCCGGTGAAAGATGCGAAGGAAGAAGAACAGCAGAAAGTAGCGGCATCACAAACCCTTTCGGTGTTGCTCACAGAGAAAGACAGGATTATCTGGTATATGGGTGTTGACGATCCGGCTCTGCCACCGCAAACCAACAGTGCGAGTTTTTCCCTGGCATCTGTAAACAGCATCCATAAAGTGTTGCTGGAAAAGAATCAAAAAGTGTACAACCAGGTTGTGGAGTTGAGGAAGCAAGCGGAGAAAGATGGTTGGTCGCAAGACACGCTGAAAGCCCGTATCGGAAGAGCCAAGGCCGACAAGAAAGGCCTGATAGTGCTGATCAAATCCGACGACAAGGCTCGTTATAAAAACCTGGTGGATATCCTGGATGAAATGTCTGTCTGTGCCATCGGCCGTTTTGCCATCGTCGATGTAACACCCAGCGAACAGGAATTAATAAAGAATACTAATCAGTAAGAGGGATGGCCGAATTCATGCAAAGTTGGGATGATCCTGTAAACCCGGTCCGAAACGACCTGGTTTTCGCCAACCGTAACAAGGAGTATGGAGCTTACGTAATCCGTGCCCGCTACAACAAGCGCGTGGCAATGGCTCTTCTGTTTGCTTTGATACTTGTTGTCGTGGTTGTAGGTGTTCCCGTTTTGGTTCGTCTTCTTTCTGATATGGATCTGGGCAAAAAGAAAATGGTAAGCGAAGAAATTACGCTCGCCGAGCCGCCGCCTATCGACAAAACCGCTCCGCCTCCTCCTCCTGTTATTCCTCCTCCTCCCGTTCAGCAGACTATTAAATTCACTCCTCCGAAAGTCGTGAAAGACGAAGAGGTGCCCGAAGAGCCGCCTCCAACCCAGGAAGAGATGAAAGACGTTCAGATCAGCACAGTGACCCAGGAAGGTGAAAAAAATGTGGTTGACCTGCCGCCTGAAGTCGATGCCGACGAAGGCAAGGTATTCACCTTTGTAGAAGAGATGCCAGGTTTTCCCGGAGGCGATCAGAAGCTGATGGAATACCTTCAGAAGAACATCAAATACCCGATGATAGCGAAAGAAAACGGTATCCAGGGACGTATCTATGTCACCTTTGTCGTGGACAAAGACGGCAAGATCAAAGATTCCAAAATTCTTCGCGGAGGTCTTGGCGGCGGACTGGAAGAAGAAGCTTTGCGCGTGGTGCGATCCATGCCCGACTGGAAACCCGGCAAACAAAACGGCCGAGCTGTCCAGGTTCAGTATAACCTGCCTATAATTTTCACGCTCAAGTAGCACTACCCGATTAGTACGGCCTGCCATGAATGAACGCAAACCATTGGCGTCACCGGTGTCTTTTTACTACACTGTAATTATGCTTGCAGTATACCTGCTGCTGGCCATCGTCATTCTGACCCAGCAATGGCCGGCTGACCTGCCGCAAAATAACAGGATCATTTTGGCCGTTACCTTATTGCTCTACGTTCTTTACCGCGGTTACAGGCTGATGAAAAAAAGAAAGGATGAAAAACAACGCGATGCCAGTTAATACATCCTCGTTTCAAAAGACGTTGCATCTACTTTGCGACACTTTGCGACATGACTTTGCGTTGCTGTTGCGTTTAACCGCAAAGAGTGCAAAGAAGAAAGAACGCAAAGGTCAAGGTCGCGGAGGGTATAACATTCATAGCTTATGTTTTCTGATTGTCTTCGTCCTGTTAATTTCTGCCTGCGGAAATAACGGAAAGATGACCTATTCCGACACTGCTACCTATGGCGAATGCACCGTGACCTGCGACGAGTCGTACCAGCCCATTATGCAGGTGGAGACTGACACCTTCATGGGGCTTTACAAATACGCCAAGGTGCATGTGAAATACCTGCCGGAAGCACAGGTGTTCAACGAGCTCATGAACAACGATTCCATCCGCTTTGCTGTCGTGTCGCGGGAGCTAAACGCTAAAGAAAAAGAAGCTTTCGAACAGCGCAAACTATTTCCAAAAACGTTAAAGATCGCCATTGATGCCGTAGCCCTTGTCGTGAACAACGCCAACAGCGATACCCTGATCCGATACGAACAACTGGCTGATATCATCACCGGAAAAATTACTTCCTGGAAGCAACTCAACGAAAATACGGCTGCCGATTCCATCCGCATCGTATTCGACAAGAACGGCTCTTCCAACACACGTTTCCTTCAGGAAAAATTCCTGGGGTCGGCACCGTTTCCTAAAAACACGTATGCCACCAACTCCAATAGCGCCGTCATAGAATATGTGAGCCAGAATAAAAATGCAATCGGGGTAATTAGCGTTAACTGGATCAGCGACAGGGACGATCCTGCTGTAAATGAGTTTTTACAAAAAGTTAAGGTGGTAGCACTGTCACCCCCCGATACCTCCGCAGATGCCGGCAGCTACTTTAAACCTTACCAGGCTTACGTCTATTTGAAACAATATCCGTTAATTCGCGATGTATATATCATTAACCGTGAAGGCCGTAACGGTCTTGGCACAGGCTTTGCTTCCTTTATAGCCGGCGACCAGGGACAGCGGCTCTTAAAGCTGATGGGCATGCTTCCTGCCACGCTGCCAGTAAGGCTTATTCAAATCAAATAACTGCATTCGTATGAAAAAAAATACAGTTTTCTTGTTTTTAGCAGCCATCCTGATGAGCTGTGCCTCCCTGAGCGCACAGACCCTGAAAGATGCTATCCGGCTTACTGAAAACGAACAGTATGACAGGGCTACGGCCATTTACCAGATTCTCGTGATGGGACAGCCTTCCAACGGCACCAACTTTTATTATTTCGGTGAGAACTACCTGTTGTCCGATAACGTGGATTCGGCACGCATTGTCTTTAACCTGGGACTGAAGAATGATCCCACCAACGTATTGAACGAAATCGGCCTCGCCAAGATCGCCCTGGACAATGGAAACGGAGACGCTTCCAGCGGTATGAAAATGATTGACGATGCTCTCGCCAAAGCGGGCCCGAAAAATTCGCTGGCGCTGATTGAAGCAGCCGATGCACTCATCCATTACAAAACCAAGAACCTCGATAAAGCGACACAGCTTCTTGACAAAGCCTATCCGCTCGATCCGAAAAATCCCGAAATACAACTTTTGTACGGCGACATTTATTCGGAACGGAATAACGGCTCCTCCGCTGCCGAATATTACAATCGCGCCCTGGAACTCGACAAGACTTCGGTGCGGGCTATCGTGGCGAAAGGAAAATTATATAAGCGCTCCACCAACTTCGATGGAGCCGCAGAATCATTTTTTGAAGCCATCAAAATTGACGACAGCTTCGCCCCCGCTCACCGCGAGTTGGGAGAGGCCTATATCAAGTTGGGACAACTGGAAAAGGCTAAGATCGAGTATCGCAAATACCTGGAGCTGTCGCGCAACAACTGCAATGCACGGATCCGTTACGCTTCCTTTCTTTACCTGAGTAAGGATTATGCAGGAGCCATCAGCGAAATTTCCACCCTGAAGCAGAATTGTGATTCCAACAACGTCACACTCTTGCGCGTCCTTTCCTACTGTTACTATGAGACCAAGGAATGCACCAAGGGCATAGAGACGGTGGAGAAACTGTTTACGATAGTGCCCGAAAACAAAAGGATCATCAACGACTATGAATATTACGGTAAGCTGATGGTTTGCGCCAAGCGCGATTCGGTCGGTGTGCTTGCTTTACGTAAAGCCTTCGAGATGGATAAGACCAGGGTTGACCTCCTCGTTGAAATCGGCAATGCCTATATCAACATGAAGAAATACGACGATGCCGCCATCACTTTCCGCGAGAAAGTTAATGCAGGAAGAGACGTGAAGGCCATGGATCACTTTAAGCTGGGCCAGAGTTATTTCTTCGGCGGAAAATTCCTGGAAGCTGACACCGTGTTTAATAAGCTGACCGAGATTCAGGCTAAGTGGCCCTCTGCATTTTTGTGGAATGCCAAAAACAAAACGCGCATCGACACTACCAGCGAAGCCGGACTGGCCAAGCCGCAGTATGAAAAATACATTGAGCTGGCACTGGCCGATACAGCAAACCAGAAGAAGTACGTAGAGGGTCTGAAAGAAGCATACAGCTACCTGGCCTCTTATTACTACCGCGAAGCGCATGACAAACAAAATGCCTTGCTCTACCTGCGGAAGAAGTTAGAAATAACCGAGGATCCGGCAGAGAAAAAAGAGATCGCCGGCATCATTAAGCAGATCGAAGAAGAAAAGAAATAATTGCACCCAGATAATAAAAAGTCCCTCTTGCTATATAGCAGGAGGGGCTTTTACTTTTCTCCCCTTTTCTGAGGAGAATTTTTTTTATTTACATTGCAACGAACTAAACGACGACCCATATGCCCAACAGACACTTTGCGAAAAAGCCGATGTCCAGCATTTCTGAACAGGCGGAAGAATCGGAACACAGTTTGAAGCGCACACTAAGCGCATACAACCTTACGTCATTGGGTATCGGAGCCATTATCGGCGCCGGTTTATTCTCCATCACCGGGCTGGCAGCCGCGAACAATGCCGGTCCGGCAGTTACGATTTCCTTTATCATCGCCGCCGTCGGATGTGCATTTGCCGGGTTATGCTATGCTGAATTTGCATCCATGATCCCCGTCGCCGGCAGTGCATATACCTACTCTTACGCCACCATGGGCCGGTTCATTGCCTGGGTTATTGGCTGGGACCTTGTCCTGGAATATGCCGTGGGCGCAGCGACCGTCTCCATCAGCTGGTCACGATACCTGGTAAAATTCCTCGATCTGTTTCATCTCCATCTCCCTGCCAGCTTCACCATGTCGCCCTGGGATACGGCGACACTGGCCGACGGCACCACGGTTACAGGCATTGTCAACCTGCCTGCTGTATTTATTGTAGTGATGGTTTCATTGTTGCTCATTAGGGGAACCAAGGAATCAGCATTCTTTAATAACGCGATTGTGGTGATCAAGGTATCGGTAGTGCTCGTGTTTATTTTCCTGGGCTGGGCTTACATCAATACCGACAACTACGTGCCTTACATCCCGGAAAACACAGGCACTTTCGGACAATACGGGTGGAGCGGCATCTTCCGCGCAGCGGCCATTATCTTCTTTGCCTACATCGGCTTCGACGCCGTCTCTACAGCAGCACAGGAAGCGAAGAACCCGAAGAGAGACATGCCTATTGGCATTCTTTTGTCGCTGGGTATCTGCACCGTTCTGTACATCTTATTCGCTCACGTGATGACAGGCCTTGCCAATTACACCGAATTTAAAGGACAGGATGGTATTGCACCCGTAGCTGTAGCCATCGCCCATACGCCCTATGCTTTCATGCAGAAGCTGGTGATCCTGGCTATCCTCGGCGGTTATGCGTCGGTGATCATGGTTATGCTTCTCGGACAGTCGCGTGTGTTCTTCTCCATGTCGCAGGATGGCTTCTTGCCAAAGGTGTTCTCCGAAGTACATCCGAAGTTTCGTACGCCATGGAAGTCAAATGCCTTATTCTGCCTGTTTGTAAGCTTGTTTGCCGCCTTTGTCCCTGCACGCATTGTAGGCGAGATGACGAGCATCGGAACGTTATTTGCCTTTGTGCTGGTATGTATCGGCATTCTCGTTCTTCGCAAGACACATCCCGACCTGCCGCGTCCGTTTAGAACGCCATTGGTACCTTTGATTCCCATTCTTGGCGTACTCACCTGTTTTGGCATGATGGCATCACTGCCAGCCGATACCTGGATTCGACTGATCGCCTGGATGGCTGTCGGCGTACTCATTTATTATTTCTACAGCAGGTTCCACGCTAAGCACTAAGCGAAACGAGGCCTAGGAATTATTCTTGATGGAGCATACAAAACGGACAGGGAGTACGTAAATTCACACCTTATTTTTTAGCCGCTATCGGATGACGACTTTTTCCGTTATTTTAATGAGTGCTTTCTGGCGCGACATCTGGCTGATCGTACTTGGTTTTACTATGTTCGTGGGTACCATGTGGATTTATTTCCGGATGCGCTCGGGAACTTTCCGCAGAATACGTCGCCTGCTGGAAGAACGCGTGGAGGTAAAGACTAAACAGCTCAGTGAAAAAAACCAGGAACTGGAAAAACTCTCTCTCGTGGCCAGCCGTGCCGACAATGCCGTGGTGATCACCGATGCTGCAGGTAAGATAGAATGGACTAACGAAGCATTTATACGTCTCACCGGCATCTCCGGCGAAGCGGCTACAGGCATGATGGGAAAAAGCATTGCGGAGATTGGCATATACCAGAACATCGAAGCGGCCATCACCGAAGCTATTGCCGGCAAGAAATCGATGCGGTTTGAATCGCATGTAAGCACCCCGTCGGGAAAAGACAGCTGGCTCTCCTCCACCCTCACCCCTGTCTACGACGAGGATGGAGCGCTTAAAAAATTAGTACTCGTAGATACTGACATCACGACGAGCCGACTGCTGCAGGAGAAAATCACGTCGTCGCTTCACGAGAAGGAAGTCCTCCTTAAGGAGATTCATCACCGCGTAAAAAATAATTTGCAGATCATCATCAGCCTGCTCAACCTGCAGTCCGATTACATCAAGGACGAACAGACCCTTAAGGCCGTTACCGACGGACAAAACCGTGTGCGATCGATGGCGCTGGTGCATGAAAAATTTTACCAGTCCGAAGAGGTTGCCGAAATCAACTTCGAAGAATATACCCAGAAGCTTTGCCGCTTTTTATACCAGTCTTATGGTAACGGTTCTGACCGGATCAAGATCAATATCGAATCCGATCCGGACATTGCTTTCGACATGGATACAGCCATGCCCTGCGGATTACTGCTCAACGAAATTGTAAGTAATAGTTACAAATATGCTTTCCCGGATGAAAGGAATGGCGAAATTGCGATTGAATTCAGGAGGCCGGCACATCAGCGTATCCGGATGATCATTCGCGACAACGGCATTGGACTTCCCGAAGGATTCAGCGTCGACAGTGCCGAGTCGCTGGGAATGCAGCTGGTACAGGCCCTCACCAACCAGCTCGATGGAAAATTGGATGTGACGAATTCGAAAAATGGCACCCGCTTTGAAATAGAGTTTACTTATCCCAAGATTCTGCAAGAAAAAGCCGTGGTTTAATCAGAAACCAGATAACTCAACTTTTAAAACACCGTACACCGATGACACATAAAGAACCAAAGGAAGACCAAGTTATGAGTCAGCTTAAGATCATGATCGTAGAAGACGAGTTAATCGTCGCTAAAGATATTCAGCGGATACTGAAGAAACTCGGCTACGAGGCATTCGAGCCTTTTGCCCAGGGAAAGAAAGCGCTGGATGCTATAGAGAAACTGAACCCAGACCTCATTATGCTTGACATAAACCTCAAGAGCAGCGAGATGGACGGCATCCAGGTGGCCGAGCAGATTCACCAGCATTACCATATTCCTTTTATCTACCTCACGGCCTTTTCCGACAAGGCTACCCTTGATCGCGCCAAGCAGACTGAGCCGTATGCATATATTATCAAGCCTTTTGAAGAAGCCGATATCCGTACTGCTGTAGAGATTGCCTATTATAAGTATACCAAAGACCTCGAAGTTCAGAATAAGGGCAACCGTTTTGCATCTGCATTGGAGAGTCTCGATGTAGCCGTCATTATTACCGACGCCAACGAGAAAATCATTTTTATGAACCGCATGGCCGAATCAATTACCGGCGTGTTGAAGCAGGAAGCGCTGGGTAAGGATATCGCCAATGCGATGAAGAACTGCGAAGCCGATACCCGCCAGCATTTCAAGTCCCTGGTGCATACTATTGTCGGGGAGTCCAAAAAAGATCTTTCGGAAGAGGTGACCATATCCAACGGCGCCAACGACCATAAGGTGAATCTGAATACCTATCCTATCCTCTCTGCCAGCAACAAGATCAGCGGATGCGCCTTCGTGATGACATCACCGGGCCGTGCCGATGCAGTGGCTGAAAGCAGCACCGATAAGAACCTGTTTAATTTCCTGGAAAATATTTATGCCAACAACAGTTTCTTCGTAAAGAAGGATTCACGTTTTGTAAAGGTGAACTTCCAGGATATCCTGTGGGTTGAGGCGCTTGACAACTATGTCATCATTAAAACCGCTTCCAAAGAGCAATACATCCTGCACAGCTCCATGAAAGATATCGAGACACGCCTGCCGCAGCTGAATTTCGCACGCGTACACCGGTCCTATATCGTGCAGCTCGACAAAATCACGGCGCTGGAAGAAAATGCCTGCATCGTAGACGGCAGCCGCATTCCTATCGGCAAGTCCTATAAGGACAACCTGATGAGCCGCCTGAATCTTTTTTGATTCCTCTATTTCCCAACGAATAACGAATCTGTACGAATTTACGAATGAAAAGGCATTTCCTCATTCGTTAATTCGTTTTCCTCATTCGTAATTCGTTGGTCACCTCACATTCATTTAGACGTACAAAAATTGTTTAGTTTCGCAACAAACTCACCGTGGTGAACCTGCGCAGAAAGATTATTGAGGTCAACAACCTCGTCAAACATTACGAAACCATCCAGGCTGTGAACGGCCTTTCTTTTTTTGTTCACGAAGGCGAAATTTTCGGACTGCTCGGTCCCAATGGCGCCGGCAAGACTACCACGCTGGAAATTATTGAAACACTGCGCGAAAAAACATCCGGTGAAATCCTTGTCGATAACCTTTCGGTAGACAAAGACCAGAATGCCATCAAACAAATCATTGGCGTGCAGTTGCAGGCGGCGGGCTACTACCCCAGCCTGACACTCCTGGAACTCCTCCGGCTTTTTGGGGGATTGTACAACGTAACAATCGATCCTATTCACATGCTGCGCCAGGTTGGCCTGGAAGACCGGGGCAAGGCGAAATACAAAGAATTATCGGGCGGACAAAAGCAGCGGTTTTCCATCTGCACCACGCTTATTAACCAGCCTAAAATCGTTTTCCTGGATGAGCCCACCACGGGTCTTGATCCGCAGGCCCGAAGAAACTTGTGGGAGCTCATACGACAGATCCGCGACAAAGGAACCACCGTGGTAATCACCACCCACTATATGGATGAGGCCGAAAGCCTCTGTGACCGCGTAGCCATTGTAGAGAAAGGTAAAATCATCGCCCTCGATACACCCGACAGGCTCATCGATCGGCTGGTAGCGCAGGGCTTTGAAAGAAAAAGGGAAGTAAAAAAAGCCAACCTGGAAGATGTGTTTTTGTCACTGACAGGGCAGGAATGGCGCGATGAATGACCAACGAATAACTGAACCAACGAATAACGAATCTGTTACGAATTTACGAATGAAGAACCCGACCAATTACAAATGAGTTCAATAATATGAAGGACGCTTTACTTTTTCATTCGTTAATTCGTTTTCTTCATTCGTTATTCGTTGGTCCATGCAAGCCAGAATGATGAACACAAAACCATACAGTCAGCTTACGGCGATGTTAGCGATTTCGCGGGCCAGCTTCCGTTCTATTACGAGAAGCCCGTCGGCTGTGGTTTTCACGCTGGCATTTCCCCTGGTATTTATCCTGGTTTTTGGGTTTATCGGCGGCGGCGCATTTACCGTGCATGTGGCGGTGAAGAAAGAATGCGACCGGAACAATCCTGTTTACCAGGCCCTCCTCCAGAACAATGTAGTGAAGCTGGATACGACATTGACACCGGAAGAAATGCAAGGCAGCCTGGAAAAGGGAAGGATTGATGCTACACTCACCATCGTGAAATTGCCGGAAGGGTCCATGCCGCAATACGATGTGCTGGTAGAAACCACCAGTGCCTCGCGCGATATGGGTGCTGTGCTGAAATCGGTGCTGAACAATATCTTCTATACAGTGAATTCAGCGCATGTGAAGATGCCCACCTATGCCGAATTGAAAGAAACGGAAGTGCATGTGAGGGAATACCGTCGTATAGATTTTATTCTTCCCGGTCAACTTGGATTTTCATTGCTCAGCTCCGGTGTTTTTGGAACGGCCTTTGTCTTTTATAACCTGCGCCAGACGCTTGTCATCAAACGATTTTTTGCCACGCCCATCCGGCGCCCCTTTATCGTGCTGGGAGAGGCATTGAGCCGGCTGGTGTTTGCATTGATCGGTGCCGTTATCATTATTGTGCTTGGACATTTCGCTTTTGGATTCACGCTCATCCACGGCATCGCGACTGTGGCAAGCATGTTGCTGCTTTCCGCTCTCGGCCTTATCGTCTTTATGGGGTTTGGTTTTGTGGTTTCAGGACTGGCGAAGAACGAAAGCGCTATACCGCCGATTGCAAATATTATCACCTTACCACAATTTTTACTTTCCGGCACCTTCTTCCCCATCACCGTTTTTCCATTGTGGTTGCAGCCCATTTGCAATGTCTTACCACTCACCTACCTGAACGACGCACTTCGAAAAGTAGCCTTCGAAGGCGCCAGCTTGTTTAGCGTCGGGCACCAGGTTGGTATCGTTGCGTTGTGGGGTATTGTCGTTTATGCTGCTGCCATTAAATTTTTCCGCTGGGAATAGTACGAATTACGAATCCGTACGAATATACTAATCGATACTGATGCGAAGTTTATGGTTGTGAATTGTTTTTCTATTTAAAATAAACCTAAATCGTTAAGGTTACTCTTTCCTATTACCCCTGTTCGTGCCTATTCGTAATTGGTACATTTGTACTGATTCGTAATTCGTACCTATTCGTAATTAGTACTCTTTTCTGTAAGATTTCCCCCCTTTCTTTTCAACAGCAAAGGGTCAAAAGGGGTATAAGACAACAAGTAAAATTGGGCTTATTCTCAAAGGATGATAAGCGCCTTATTTCTTGTCTGAACAAAACAACACCATGTCCCGAAGTCTTGCCCTGCGATTAGGAGCTCCTATGGCCATATTCATGGCTGTGTTGCTCACCTCTTCATTTAAAGGATCTGACATTGACGAATACCAGGTGAAAGCCATGTTCATCACCAACTTTATTAAGTATGTTGACTGGTCTTCCAATGAAAATGAAAGTGATTTTATAATTGGAATTGTTGGTCAGTCGGACATCAAGGCGGAGTTGGAAAAGATTGCCGAAAGCAAAAAAGGCAACCGGCCCATGAAGGTAGTACAGCTGGATCCCGAGAAACCGGTTCCGTGCAATATTGTTTTTGTTGCACAATCCGAGTCCAGGAGAGTGAAAAAACTGGCCAGGGACTTCGCCGGTAAAGGTGTATTACTGGTAAGCGAAGACAATAAGTCCGCTTCCCGTGATGCAGGAATTAACCTTATCAAAATAGATAATAAGATCAAGTTTGAAATAAACCAGACATCCATCCGGTACGCCGGGCTCCGACTGTCGTCGCAGCTTCAGCTGCTGGCAGCCGCATTGCATCCATAACCATGAACTCCGCCAAGGATCAACAGAGAGTTGATATAGAAATTTACATTGTATTTGTGATCCTGATAGGAATATCGGTCTTCAACGCTATTTATTGTTCGATGAAGATTGAAAAGAACCAGGAAATTACGACGCATGTAATCGCGACGGAAACGCCGTCTATTGAAGCATTGGGGCAACTCAACGAATTGGTGACGCGGTCGAAAATGTACACCACCAACTGGGTTTATCTCCCCTATAACTCGGAAGACAAACAGAAGCTGAAGGAAGTACATGAACAATCTTACCCTAAGGTCAAGTCCGATATTCTCAAGCTGATGAGTAATTGGAGCGACTACGATAATTACCCAAGGATTAATAAATCTTTTTTCCGGATTTCTGCGCTGTTCCGTAGCGAGATGAAGCTGACCAATTCACTGAAGTCGTTTTCGGATTACGAAGACCCCATGAAGAAGTTTGAGGCTGAAGAGATGTTGGAAAACGACATACTTCCCGAAGCTATGCTTATTTCCAAGGAGCTGACTGCAATCATTGCCAGCAAGCGCGCTGAGTTGGAACGTCTGCATGCACTCATGCAGGTTTCATATCGCGATTTGGTGTGGAGTGTGCTTGCTGTAGCTATGGGAATCGTGCTGGTGGTATTGATGTCGGCATTCTACCTGTCGCATTTTATGATCATGCCGGTTATGAAATTAAGGGAGTATATCAAGCAGTTGGGCCGCGGAGAAATTCCCGATATCCGGTTACGGACTAAAAATAATGTGGTCGGACAGATGACAGAAGCGGTAACATCTCTTACCGAAAGTTTCAAGACTACGGCGCGTTTTGCCTTCGAAATCGGGGAAGGTAAATTCAATGCACAGTATACGCGTCTCGGGGAACACGATGAGTTGGGTAATGCCCTTATCCAGATGCGGGACAAACTGAAGCGTGCCCAATATGAACTCACCGAATACATGGAGCAGTTGCAGCTTCAAAATGATATCCTTCACCAGGCCAGGCAGGAGCTGTTCGAGAAAGCGAAGGAGCTGGAGTTGGCTAACAGATACAAATCGGAATTTCTTGCCAACATGTCACATGAATTACGTACGCCGTTGAATAGTATTCTTGTGCTGGCTACCATCCTCTGTGAAAACCGTAAGACCGCTCTTTCTTCTAAGGAACTTGAATACGCCAATATCATACGCAGGTCAGGTTCGGATTTGTTGTTGTTGATCAGCGACATTCTTGACCTGTCTAAGATTGAAGCCGGCCGCATCGACATCGTATACGAGCAGGTCCGGATTGACGAGCTCAAGCAGGAGACATTCACGATGTTTGATGAAGTAGCAAAGACAAAAAAAATAAATTTTGGTATCGAGCGCTCGGGTAATTTCCCGGAAGTGATTGTCACCGACCGCCTGAGACTTTCTCAGGTGATTCGTAATCTGCTGAGCAATGCATTTAAGTTTACAGAATCGAAGGGTGAAGTGATTCTTCGTTTCAAGATTACCAATCAAATGAAGGAGCGTTGCCTGGAGATATCGGTACAGGATACCGGTATTGGCATCCCGGAAGAAAAGCAGCAGATGATCTTCGAAGCATTTCAGCAAGCCGATGGATCTATCAGCAGAAAGTACGGAGGAACAGGTCTCGGCCTTTCCATCTCGAAGATGTTGGTTGGCCTGATGGGCGGTTCATTAAGCCTGTCCAGTAAAGAGGGATATGGAAGCACTTTCTATATTTATCTTCCTCTGAAAACGGAACAACTGAAACTGGAATCGGGGACGAAGTCCAATGGTATTTCAGATGCTCCGGCAGAACCAGGCAATAGTAATCCGGAACCCGAAAAGGAATTTATTCAAAAAGGGAATCACAATAGTTCAAATTAATTTACCTCATTCAAATTGCATTATGAATAAGACAGACCTCTCCCCTGACGTGAAAAATGAAACAGGGAAAATCAATATCCTGGTTGTAGACGACAGGGTTGAAAATATTATATCCATTGAAAGCGTGATCGAAAGTGAGCACCGTAATATTCTGCGTGCGGAATCCGGAGAGGATGCTTTACGTATTGTAAAGGAAGTGCCCGTAGGATTGATCCTGCTTGATATACAGATGCCGGGGATGGATGGGTTTACGGTGGCAAGGAAGCTTAAGGAAGACGAACGTACGCGCGATATATCAATCATCTTCGTTACGGCTCTTACGGCTGATGAGAAATATGTAATGCAAGGATTTATGGAAGGGGCAGTCGATTATCTATTTAAACCATTGAATATCAATATATTAAAAGCTAAAGTAAAGGTATTCGAAAGACTTTTCTGGCAGCAGAAAGAATTAAAGGATTACATGCAACGTCTTGAAGCACTTAACAAGCAGCTGGATGAATTCGTATACATCGTTTCACATGATCTGAAGGCTCCGTTGAGGGGAATAGCAAGCCTGGGTTCTTTTATTGAGGAAGAGCTGGGAAGCAATATGTCGGACTCTGTTCGTGATATCCTGGATATGCTTAAGAGCAGATCCACCCGGATGCAGAATCTTATTGACAGCATCCTGCATTATTCCCGGATGGCGAATATGCGTACGGCACCTGAGCAGGTTGATGTAAAGACATTGATTGAAAATGTAATTGATATGCTCTCTCCCCCATCCCACTTCCGTTTAAAAGTATCCGATGGTATGCCAGAGCTGTGTACGGAGAAAATTAAGCTGCATGAAGTTTTTCAAAACCTTATTTCCAATGCTATCAAGTACAATGATAAGCCTGATGCATTGATAAGCATAACGGCTATGGATCATGGTGCGAATTGGGAATTTACCGTGGATGATAACGGTATTGGTATTAAAACAGAGCATATCTCAAAGATATTTTCAATATTCCATACCCTGCAGCCTAAAGAAAAGTCTGATAGTACCGGTATCGGTCTTACCATCGTTAAAAAATTAGTAGAGCAAATGGGTGGTGAAATCAGTGTGTATTCTGAATACGGAAAAGGCACACAGTTCAGTTTTACCTGGCCTAAGCAGTCGGCTTCTTAAAAATATAGATTACGCTGGAATATTTTTCTGCGGATGCTGCTTTCATGTTAGACATTTGTCCAATGCCTAGTGATTTTAAAGCTGATATTAAGCTATGCTCCTTTCCGGAAGTATATTTCTCACTAAGCAGACTTACGTAGAAAGCATCCATCTTCATAGGTAATGTGGTTACGAATTGAAGCCCTGCTCCTTCTACAATTCTTTTCATCGTACCAGGCCTAAAGTGAAAAAGATGCCTTGGTACATCATAAGCTGCCCATTTCGCTCCGAAGATTTTAGCGTCATAGGATTCAGGATTCGGAACAGCGATAAAATAGTATCCATTTGCTTTTAAAAGCCGTTTTACCGTTTGTATTGTAGGCCTCAAATCATGGACATGCTCCAGAACATGCCACATGGTAATCATGTCAAATGAGTCAGATTCGATAGCCGCTAGTTCGCTATTGTCGTAAACGGAAAGTCCGTGATTCTCCTTGGCCAGAGCTCTGGCTGCCGGACTAGGCTCAATTCCTATACATTTTAGCTCCTTTTTTTTACAGGAGGCCAGGAATTCGCCAGTACCGCAACCGATATCAAGTAATGAAGAGCCAGGTTTAGCCCCTGCGTATTTTTTAAGAAGTGAAAATTTTCTTTGGATAGAGTATTTCCTCGCTAGCTGGTATGTACTATTCAATAAGCCTTGCTTCGAGTTGGTATGGCTGATATAGTCTTCGCTTTCATAATACTTGCCAATGGAGTTTTTATCAGGTCTTGGATTTGTAAAGATCAAGCCGCAGTTCTTGCATTCGGTTAGTTTAAAAATTTCCCCGGAAACAGTATAGTCTTTTGCCTCCAAATAGGGGAGAAGCTCATTTTTTTCGCAAAAAGGACAGGAATTTAGTGTTTCTAGCATATGTTTCACGTGAAACAATTGGAAATTTTAGCGGCCCAGATGGATTAAAAGTACGGAAATGTCAGATGGCGATACGCCGCTAATCCTGGATGCCTGCCCAAGACTTGATGGTCTTATTTTGGCAAGCTTTTGGCGCGCTTCCATAGATAGGGAGGGAAGGGAGGTATAGTCAAAATCATCCTTTAAATAGACGGCCTCAAGCTTGTTCATTTTATCCACGAAGGCAGATTCTTTATCGACATACCCTTCGTACTTCAATAAAATCTCGACCTGCTCCACAATTTCATCACGGAGCTCCATATTTTCAGAGATGGAGTTGATATGATTTCGAAGTGCTGGCAACCGGTCAATTAGTTCCTCGTTAAGCGAGAGCTGTGGTCTTAGCAGAAGCATGCCTAGCTTTTGCTTTTGAGACATGGGCTCAGTGTCGCTAGCTATTAAATGATCGTTCAGTTCCTCAGGTGCCACGGATAGGTTCTTTGTAAAAGATACCATTTCATTGGTATGCGTAATTTTTCTCTCTACCCTGTTCATTCTTTCAGCATCTGCTAAACCCAGCTTAAAGCTGATAGGGGTGAGCCTTGTATCTGCATTATCCTGTCTGAGTAATGTACGGAATTCAGCCCTTGATGTAAACATACGATAAGGCTCGTCGGTGCCTTTTGTTACCAGGTCGTCGATAAGGACCCCTATATAAGCTTCGGAGCGTTTCAGGACCAGTGCTTCCTTTTCCCGGATCTTAAGATGGGCATTCATGCCAGCCATCAATCCCTGGCATGCAGCTTCTTCGTAGCCTGTAGTACCGTTAATTTGCCCGGCAAAATAAAGGCCTTCAATCAACTTAGTCTCCAGGGTTAATTTCAATTGCTCCGGTGGGAAGTAGTCGTATTCGATGGCATAGCCGGGACGAAACATCTTTACATTTTCAAAGCCTACAATTGATCTAAGTGCCTTAAGCTGAACATCTTGTGGAAGAGAAGTGCTGAATCCATTCACATAAACCTCAACCGTTTCCCAGCCCTCGGGCTCCACAAAAAGTTGATGGCGCTCCTTTTCTGCGAAGCGATTAATCTTATCCTCAATCGAAGGGCAGTAGCGGGGCCCGACGCCCTGTATGCGACCCGAAAACATGGGCGACTGCTCGAATCCTTCTTTTAATATATCGTGTACCAGAGGGCTTGTATAAGTAATGTGGCAGCTTCTCTGGCGAGTTAGTGCAGGGGTATTGGTATAAGAGAACTTGCCTGGATTTTCATCGCCTGGCTGCTCTTCCATTTTTGTATAATCGAGACTTCGGCCGTCCACACGCGGAGGTGTGCCTGTCTTCATGCGTCCGCTGGAGAAACCCAGGCTTACCAGCTGTTCCGTAATTCCGGTTGCTGCTTTTTCTCCTGTACGTCCGCCACCGAATTGCTTTTCGCCGATATGTATCACACCGTTCAGAAATGTTCCATTGGTAAGTACCACGGCAGGAGCCTTAAACTCAATTCCCATGCTGGTTCTGACGCCTGTGATGCAGTTGTTCTCAACCAGGATTTCCTTCACCATATCCTGCCAGAAATCGACATTGGGCGTGCGCTCCAGCATCAGTCGCCATTCTTCTGCAAATCGCATCCTGTCATTTTGAGTACGCGGACTCCACATCGCACGACCTTTGGAGCGATTGAGCATGCGGAATTGGATAGCCGTTTTATCTGTTACAATTCCGGAATACCCTCCTAAAGCATCTATCTCCCTCACAATCTGGCCTTTAGCAATGCCTCCCATGGCCGGGTTACACGACATCTGTGCGATGGTTTGCATGTTCATAGTGATCAGCAAAACCTTCGAACCCATATTGGCAGCCGCCGCCGCAGCTTCACAGCCGGCATGGCCTGCGCCTACTACAATGATATCGTAACTGGAATTCATGATTTTAGAGTTTGCAAAGGTAGGAAACTTAACCCCCTCTCGTTCTTCTACGAAGAACTTTCTCCCTCTGCTATAGGGGGAGAACACCCCCTCTCGTTTCTGCTTCGCAGAACTTTCTCCCCCTCTGAGGGGGAGAAAATAATTCGCCACCAAAAAATGCGATTGGCCAAATAACTAGGTATGAATTATTTCTGAGTCGAAATAATGATTACCTAGTGGTAACGAAACGAAGTAACACAATTTTATAAACCACATTTAAACACACAAACACATGAACAACAACACACAAATTACCACGAAACTATTCGCTGTAGCTGCAATCGCTTTCTCGTTCAGCTTCAGTGCATGTCAGAAGGAAGAATTAAGTAATCCTGCCCCTGCAGCTGTCAATGAACATAGCATGGCAAGGGGAGGAATTGTGTTCAGGCCCTTCTCTGATTTTATGGATAACCAGGCGCGGGATTATTATGCCTGGGCAACCGCTTACAATCCACCCGTTACCCAACTCTTTGCAGACGTTGACTATATGGGTACACTCGCATTATCAATAGCCGACAATGGCGGCGGGGTGATTCCAACGAGCATAAAAGGTACGCTATCGGAGATGCCGATGGCTGACGGACGCGCGAAAGTAACGGTTACCATGAGCGTTGAAAATGCATTGTCAATCGGTTCCAGATGGGACGACATTAGTGGTACCTATGTGACTGAATTTGGAACCGACTTTTTAGAATTATCCTTTGACCCAACATTAAAAGCAACGACAGGCTGGGCTAAGTTTAAATTGGTTTTCTATAACTCTGCCATGGGAGCTCCCATTCCCAATGTTGCTTTCAATGTTCCGTTTGAAGATTTTATTGAATTTAATTTCCACTCCAGTGCCAAAGGTTTCATGCGTGCCGCTTCGGGATATCCGGAAGGGGCACCAGCTACCATGAAAGTTGACATGGTAGGGATGTTTAAAAATGTGAACCATAACATTCCATTAGGCACTACTGCTGACGGATTCCCAGTAGAAAGTATTAAATACACTCTGGATTAAACGGGTTGCAGAATATAAAGCCGACTTCAAAATTCCCTGTCCTGTTTATCTGCAAGACAGGGAATTTTTTATTGTGCAAATCCTCTAACATTGTCCCTTCGACTCCGCTCAGGGACCGTAAAAAAATGGTCGTTGAATAGAGTAGAAACAATTGGACAACAGATATTTTTTTTTGCGACTCTGAAATACATACATTTGTCCACCGTTTTTTTTAACCACAACTTTGACAACCCACCAGGGCCTCAATAAAGTAACCCTCACCGGGTTAGTTGTTACCCTCGGAATTATTTATGGTGATATCGGCACATCCCCGCTTTATGTGCTGAGAGCTATTGTGGGCAGCAATGCCATCAGCCAGGAAATCGTACTGGGAGGAATCTCCTGCATCTTCTGGACGCTCACTATACAAACCACTTTCAAATACGTCATCCTCACCCTGCGAGCCGATAACAAGGGGGAGGGAGGAATCTTTTCACTCTATGCCCTCGTGCGCCGAACCAAAACAAAATGGCTCGTATGGCCGGCAATAATCGGCGGCAGCGCCTTGCTTGCCGACGGCATCATTACGCCGCCGATCAGCGTTTCCTCGGCTGTGGAAGGTCTGCGTGTATTTAATGAGAACGTCCCCACCATTTCCATTACCATTGCCATCATCACCGCCCTGTTTATCATCCAGCAATTCGGAACGAAGCTGGTCGGAAATTTTTTCGGGCCCTGGATGCTGATGTGGTTCACCATGCTTGGAATTCTCGGAACGGCCCAGCTGATTCAAAACCCGCTGGTTCTGAAAGCGGTGAATCCATATTATGCCTACATGTTGCTGACGGCTTATCCAAAAGGCTTCTGGCTCCTGGGGGCGGTTTTTTTATGCACCACGGGCGGCGAAGCACTTTACAGCGACCTGGGACATTGCGGAAAAAAAAATATACGCATCACCTGGGGCTTTGTGAAGACGACGCTGCTGTTGAATTATTTTGGCCAGGGAGCCTGGCTGTTGGGACATGAAGGACAATATCTCTCGGACAATCCGTTTTTTGCCATCATGCCTACCTGGTTCCATATTCCCGGAATCGTCATCTCCACCGGCGCTGCCATCGTAGCCAGCCAGGCACTTATCAGCGGTTCGTTTACACTCATCAACGAAGCCATCCGGCTGAATTTCTGGCCGAAAGTAAAGGTTGTGTACCCCACTGATTTGCGCGGACAGCTTTACGTCCCGTCCATCAACTGGTTGTTGATGTTCGGCTGCATAGGAATCGTACTGCTGTTCAAAGAATCCGGCAGGATGGAAGCGGCCTATGGCATGGCCATCATCATCACCATGCTCAGCACGACCATTCTCCTCTCGTATTACATGTACCTGAAGCGAGTCAGTTTATTCTGGCGCATCGTCGTATTCGGAATCTTCGCATCTGTGGAATTGACATTCCTGGTTGCCCTGCTCGATAAGTTTCCTCATGGCGGCTATGTGACTTTATTAATTGCGCTCTCTTTGATTGCATTGATGTGGTGCTGGTATGAAGCGCGAAAAATCAGGAACCGCTTTTTGGAATTTGTATCGATCAAAAAATACATCGCCGTGCTTCGCGACCTGAGTCACGATTTCTCTATTCCCAAAAATGCCACGCACCTGGTATACCTGACCAGCGCCGACAACCCCGATGAGATCGAAGCCAAAATTACCTATTCCATCCTGCAACGGCAGCCCAAACGCGCCGACGTATACTGGTTTGTTCATGTGGACGTGCTCGACGAGCCTTACACGCTGGATTATAAAGTGCGTGAAATGCTGAAGGGAAATATCATCCGTGTCGACTTCCGGCTTGGATTCCGGGTGGAGCCGCGTATCAACCTGATGTTCAGGAAGGTGGTGGAAGATATGGTCCGTAATTTCGAGGTGGACATCACGTCAAGATATGAGTCGCTGGGACGTCAAAACGTGACCGGGGATTTCAAATTTGTGGTCCTGGAAAAATTCCTGTCTTACGAAAATGAGCTCCCGTTTTACGAGAAGATTATTCTCGATGTCTATTTTTTGCTGAAACGGTTTTCACTTTCCGAAACAAAGGCATTTGGCCTCGACACCAGTTCTGTGGTAGTTGAAAAGGTACCGCTCGTCGTAAATCCCGTTGGAGAAATCAACCTGAGAAGGATCCGGTAGCCTGACAGGGACCATTTTCGCCGGACCCGCCGGGACAAGCTGCTTTCGTCACCGCATTTTTCGCTCCAGTATGTAACTCCATTTTGTTACGGCTGTTAAATCTTTACATTTGCGCAACGGCTTTTACACAACACATTGACAAGTCAGCAAGGCATCAACAAGATAACCCTCACCGGGTTAATTGTTACCCTCGGAATTATTTACGGTGATATCGGCACATCGCCGCTTTATGTGATGAAAGCCGTGGTCGGCAAGGGCGCCATTGACCGGGAAGTAATTTATGGAGCCTTGTCCTGCATTTTCTGGACGCTCACACTTCAGACCACTATTAAATACGTGATTCTCACTCTTCGCGCCGACAATAAAGGAGAGGGCGGAATATTTTCGCTGTATACGCTGGTCAGAAGAGTAAAATTAAAGTGGCTTATATTTCCCACGATCATCGGCGGAAGCGCGCTGCTTGCCGACGGAGTAATCACGCCATCCATCTCCGTATCCTCGGCAGTGGAAGGGCTCCGGTATTTCAACAATGAAATTGATACGGTACCCATCGTAATCGCCATCATCACGGCGCTCTTTATCATCCAGCAATTCGGTACACGGTTTGTCGGAAAATTTTTCGGGCCTGTGATGCTTGTCTGGTTTTCCATGATTGGTATCCTGGGATTTGTTTCCATTCTCCAGCACCCGGAAGTACTTAAATCAGTCAACCCGTATTATGCGTACAAGTTACTGGTACTTCACCCGGGAGGGTTCTGGCTGCTCGGAGCTATTTTTCTTTGCACCACCGGGGCGGAAGGACTTTATTCCGACCTGGGACATTGCGGCAAAGTGAATATTCGTGTCAGCTGGAGTTTTGTAAAAATATTATTGCTTCTGAATTATTTCGGACAAGGCGCCTGGCTCATCTCAGAAGAAGGGAAATTCCTCGACGAAAGAAATCCCTTCTTTTCAATCATGCCCGATTCGTTTCGGTGGATAGGTCTTATCATTGCTACCGGAGCTACCGTGGTGGCCAGCCAGGCTCTTATCAGCGCATCCTTTACACTGATCAACGAAGCTATCCGTCTTAACTTCTGGCCCAAGGTGCGGGTGGTTTATCCTACTGACTTCAAAGGACAAATTTATATTCCCTCTGTCAACTGGCTGCTTTGTTTAAGCTGTATCGGGGTGGTGTTGTATTTCAGGGAATCTTCCAAAATGGAAGCGGCTTACGGATTGACGATTAACCTGGACATGATTATGACGTCAACGCTGATGGTCTTCTTTATGTATTTGCGCAGGTACCGTTGGGAAATCATTATCGCTTTCATCCTGGTGTATACGACAATTGAATTTTCATTTCTTGCAGCCAACTTAAGCAAGTTTGTTCACGGCGGATGGGTGAGTTTTATTATCGGCGCTATCATCAGCGGTGTGATGTGGAGTTGGTATGAAGCGCGGAAAATCAGGAACCGTTTTGTGGAGTTTGCACCGTTAAAAAAATACACCAATGTCCTGAGGGATCTTAGCCACGACTTTTCCATTCCCAAATATGCCACCCACCTGGTATACCTGACCAGCGCCGACAACCCGGAGGATATTGAAGCCAAGACCATCTATTCCATTTTGCAGAAGCAGCCTAAAAGAGCCGATGTGTATTGGTTTGTACACGTAGACGTACTGGACGAACCATATACAATGGAATACAAGGTGCGGGAAGTGATGAAAGGGAATATTATCCGGATCGATTTCAGGCTCGGGTTCAGGGTGGAGCCCAGGATTAACCTGATGTTCAGAAAGGTGGTAGAGGACATGGTGAAAAACTTTGAGGTGGACATTACATCGAGGTACGAATCTCTCGGACGACAAAATCTCATTGGCGATTTCAGGTTTATTGTCATGGAGAAATTCCTTTCCTATGAAAACGAACTGCCCTTCTACGACAAGATCATACTGGATATTTATTTTGTCATGAAAAGATTCTCTCTTTCCGAAGAGCGGGCCTTTGGACTGGATACCAGTTCGGTTTCGATCGAAAAAGTGCCGCTCATCATTAACCCGATTCGAGAAGTGAATCTGAAACGAATAAAATAACAACCCGATGAAAGAGAAAACGCCGAAAGATTCCATGGCCATGAACACGGAGATTGTTCTGCCAAATGATACCAATACCCTGGGTAATTTAATGGGAGGGCGGCTCCTGCATTGGATGGACATCTGCGCTGCCATTTGTTCGCACCGTCATTGCGGTCGCGTAGTCGTTACCGCATCGGTCAATAATGTTTCTTTCAACCAGCCCATTCGTCTCGGCGAAATCGTTACGCTGCAGGCGAAGATCTCGCGCGCATTCAACTCGTCGATGGAAGTATTCATCGATGTGTGGGTTGAGAACAATACGACAGGCGAGCGGAAAAAATGCAACGAAGCCACGTACACTTTTGTTGCGGTCGACCAGATGGGTAATCCCATCAATGTTCCCGCCCTCGTTCCCGAAAGCGAAGAAGAAAAAAAACGTTTTGACGGGGCGCTCCGCCGGAAACAACTGGCGCTGATCCTGGCAGGGAAAATGAAACCCGAAGAAGCCACGGAACTGAAAGCACTGTTTTTCTGAGGTACTAATTACTAATCAGTACGAATGTACGAATGGGTCACCAATCGTTCGCAGTTAGTACGAGGATTGATTAGTAAATTCGTACTGATTAGTAATTAGTACCCGGTTAGCCGCGGAGCTTGTCGAGCAAATCGTTGAGTTGCTTTACTTCGGAATCACCGAGGTTGCAAAAATAAGAATCGAGCATTTCATTTTGCTTGTCGATCTCGGCTAACAGGTTGAGGCCTTTGTCGCTGATCAGGACGTCGCAATGACGACGATCTTCTTTCGATATGTCACGGACAACCAGTTCTTTCACCCGCAGTTTCTCCACGATGCGTGAAGCGTCGCTCATCTTATCAAGCATACGGTCTTTCAAAAGCTTGATGGTGGCAGGCTTCGGATGCTGTCCGCGGAGTATGCGGAGAATATTGAACTGCTGACCGGTGATGCCGTAACCTTTAAAGAAATTTACATAACGGGCATCGAGCCAGTTAAAAGTATAGATCAGGTTCACTCCCAACTTGTGCGCTTCGCATCGAAATTTCTTTTGCGAAATCTCATCTTCCAATTTCATTTCTGTTGCTGCTTCATTTATGTCGGCGCAAAGGTCTGAAATATTTTGTACGTTGATACACATATCCGCCTTAATTCATCGGTACTTCCACGATAAGCAACTCGGAATCTTCCAACGGGTTGATCCTGACATCGTCTGTTTCCCAGGCCCCCATGGCATCGCGCTTATTTAGAATGATTCCGTTTATTTCGACACTTCCGTTTATCACCAACACATAAACACCGTTTCCTTTTTGCGACATCGTGTAAGTCAATGGTTTGTCTTTCCCCGGATTGCTTAATGACAGAGCGGCATCCTGGTGAATATACAGTTCCCCGTTTTTGCGGAAACCCGAAGCCACGGTCTGGATACTGTTTTTCCGGCTCTCCACAGAAAAAGTTTTCTGGTCGTAGCGGGGTTTGATATTCTTCTCTTTCGGGAAAATCCAGAGTTGAAACAGGTTCACTGCTTCGTCGGAAGAAGGGTTGAACTCCGAATGCATCACGCCGCTACCGGCACTCATTACCTGGACATCACCGGGTTTAATTACGCTTCCGTTGCCCATATTATCCTTATGCTGAAGGGCGCCTTGCAGGATAATGGTAATGATCTCCATGTCGTTATGCGGATGCATGCCGAAACCTTCTCCGGGTGCAACGATGTCGTCGTTCAGTACGCGCAACATTCCGAAATGCACTTTGGAGGGATCGTACCAACTGGCAAAACTGAAACTGTGATGGGCATTGAGCCAGCCGTGATCGGCATGGCCTCTTTCTTCGGCCTTGTGGAGGATTGTTTTCATTTTAGTATTCCTTACTTAAATTATTACTTATCAGTCAGAGATGTTGCAATGCAACACCTCTTCAAAATTAATTGTTTTCTCCGAAATGTTTTGTGAAGTGGAACTCTTCCAGCGACTTACGTTTTCGCGGCATCGCTTCGCGCGACCGGAACGGCTCGGGCAGGGATTCGGGATCGCCCTGGTAACCCAACGCAATCATTACCACGGGCTCGAACCCTTGTGGCACGTGAAACAATTCACCTGCCATGGCGCTGTTGAATCCACCCAGCTGATGAAGGGAGATGCCCAGTGCAGTTGCCTGGAGTGAAAGGTTCGCAACGGCCATGCCGGTATCGTATAGCGCATGTGAATTCGGAATATCTGAATCGGTGAAACGTGTTTTTGCAACCACCAGGATCAGCGCCGAGGCATGACGTGCCCAGCTCCTGTTGGTTTCGTTAAGAGCGGCCAGCATTTTTTCAAAGGACTCCTTGTCTTCTTTCATTGCGGAGATAAAACGCCAGGGTTGTTCGTTACGCGAGGATGGCGCCCACCGTGCTGCTTCGAATAGCCGGAGCAAATCGGTTTCGTCTATGCTCCTGTCCTGGAAGGCGCGGATACTTTTACGGGCAGCGATCAATTCGAGGATACTCATGGTTTCTTTTGTTTTTTAATTTGTTTCGGATTGAACAATCGTTGTGTTTCACAAAAAGAGCCGCTGCAGGGCAACGGCTCTTCCGGGCTTACGTTGCCTATCAACACTTATTGTTTAATCAGTACCAGGTCTACAATAAATTCGACTTCATCGCCAACAACAGCCTCCCCGGTGCCAGCAGCGCCATTGTATTTCAATCCATAGTCTTTGCGGTTGATTTTCCCGGTGGATTTAAAGCCAACCTTTGTATTACCCCAGGGATCTTTCACCATTCCGTTGAATACTACCGGCAGTGAAACCTGCTTGGTCACATCGCGGATGGTCAGGTTGCCGTTCAATACATATTGTTTATCGCCGATCTTTTTTACCGAAGTGCTTTCAAATTTTATCTGCGGATATTTTTCGGCATTGAAAAAGTCATCGCCTTTCAAATGACCGTCGCGCATTTCATTTTCGGTATTGATGCTGTTTACATCCACAGCGATAGTTGTTTTCAGGTCGGTCCAATCGGCTTTGGAAGAAGAAAACGTTCCGTCGAACTTTTTAAAGTCACCTTCCGTATCGGAGATAAGCAGGTAGGCAGCTTTAAATTGTATTTTTGAATGAGCAGCGTCCAGCTTCCAGCCTTCGGCATGGGTAGTCGTCATTAACAGCATTCCGGCTGCGAGGGAGAGTAGGTTCTTTTTCATGATCTTTAATTTTTTTAAAGTTTGAATTACGATACAAATGTATGTCATAACATTAGATGTTGCAACATGTATTATAACAATTCAACCTACAATGCTGATATACAGCGTAATAAAAAACAATGAACAGGATTAAAAGTGCCTGAAACCGATCAATCGGCGTGCTTCGGATATAGTTGCGGAGGCGCTCTCCCTTGCTTTCTCAGCACCGCGGGTAGCTACCTTATGTATAAAAACCTCATCACGTGAAAGCTCGAGGATACGTTCACGCAGGGGAGCAGTGAAAGCAATCATGTCTTCAGCCAATTGCTTTTTCATATCACCGTACCGTATGGTGCAGGTATTATACGTGTCTTCAAAATGTTTTAAGATTTCAGCAGGGGAGACCACGCTCATCAGCTGAAAAATATTCCGGATGGCTTCGGGTTTTTCCTGGTTCGGCTGCGTAGGACCGCTGTCTGTCACAGCGCGCATTACTTTTTTACGGATCACCTCTGGTGCGTCCGCTAAAAAAACGGCATTGCCTTCGCCTTCACTCTTGCCCATCTTGCCGCCGCCGTCGAGGCCGGGAATTTTTACGAGCGTAGTGCCGTAATTAAACGCTTCCGGCTCGGGGAAAAGTTCGTGTTCGTACATGCGGTTAAACCGGTTTCCAAAAGTACGGGCCATCTCCAGGTGTTGCTCCTGGTCTTTTCCAACCGGAACTTTCGCTGCGCGGTGGATCAGGATATCGGCAGCCATCAGCACAGGGTAAGTAAGGAGCCCGGCATTGATATTATCGGGATGCTTCCTGATTTTTTCTTTGAAGGTGGTGGACCGTTCCAGCTCGCCGACATAAGCATTCATGTTAAGCAACAGGTAAAGTTCGGCAGTTTCGGGAAGATCACTTTGAATGTAGATCGTACTCGCTTCGGGATCGATGCCGCAGGCCAGGTATTCCACGAGCACCTGTTTTACATTGGCATGCAAGTCAGCAGGATGGGGATGCGTGGTAAGTGAATGATAATCGGCGATAAAAAAATAGCAGGAATAGTCATGCTGCATCCGGATGAAATTTTTGACTGCGCCAAAATAATTTCCCAGGTGCAGATTGCCCGTGCTCCGTATTCCGCTCACCACTATTTCCTTGTTCATGCCGCTAAACTACAAACCAATCTGCGAAAAATAAATTATTCCGCATGTCGAAACCAGTTTTTGTACTTTAGCAGGCTCTGATGCAGTACTAAACACAACCTGCGAAATCAACGTAATCGGCGCAAACGTCTTATGAAAGATAAACTCAGTCTACTCGAACAAAAAACAAATCAGGCCCTTACCGGTGGCGGACCGAAGCGCATCGAAGCGCAGCATAAGAAAAACAAACTCACGGCCCGTGAGCGACTGCATTTCCTTCTCGACGAGGGCAGCTTCGAGGAAATCGGCATGATGGTAACCCACCGCGCCGTCGACTTCGATCTCGATAAAGAAAAATACCTCGGCGACGGCGTCGTGACGGGTTATGGTACCATTGCCGGAAGACTGGTCTATGTTTATGCACAGGATTTCACGGTCTTCGGCGGTTCTTTGTCCGAAACCCATGCCCAGAAGATCTGCCGCATCATGGACCTGGCCATGCAGAATGGGGCACCCGTCATAGGCCTGAACGACAGCGGAGGCGCCCGCATCCAGGAAGGGGTGGTGTCGCTGGGCGGCTACGCCGATATCTTTTACCGAAATGTACAGGCTTCAGGAGTCATCCCCCAGATCTCGGCCGTGATGGGACCGTGTGCGGGAGGTGCCGTATACTCTCCTGCCATCACCGATTTTATCCTGATGGTAGAAAACACATCTTATATGTTCGTTACGGGACCCAATGTGGTGAAGACGGTTACGCACGAAGACGTCTCGTCGGAAGAGCTGGGCGGCGCCATGACCCATGCGACCAAATCAGGGGTCACGCATTTCACCTGCGCCAACGAGGTAATGTGCATTAACCAGATCAAAAAGCTATTGAGCTATATGCCGCAGAACTGCGAGGAAAACCCTCCTGCTCTTGCAGCTTCCGATGAACATGACAGCAGGAGACCCAAGCTGAATGACATTATTCCCGCCAACCCCAACCAGCCGTATGATATCCGCGAAGTAATCGGCGAAGTCATTGACGACGCCAGTTTCCTGGAAGTTCATAAAGACTTCGCAGAAAATATGGTGGTAGGCTTTGCGCGACTGGCAGGCCGGAGCATCGGCATCGTAGCGAACCAGCCGGCTCACCTGGCCGGCGTACTCGATATTCACGCCTCCACCAAAGCAGCGCGCTTCGTACGTTTTTGTGACTGTTTCAATATTCCCCTCCTCGTATTTGAAGACGTACCCGGATTCCTTCCTGGCACCGACCAGGAGTGGAACGGCATTATCACCAATGGAGCCAAACTCCTGTTTGCCTTCAGCGAAGCCACCGTGCCGCGCATCACCGTGATTACCCGCAAAGCTTATGGCGGAGCTTACGACGTGATGAACAGCAAACACATCGGTGCCGACATGAACTATGCCTGGCCTTCGGCAGAAATTGCCGTGATGGGATCCAAGGGTGCCGCTGAAATAATTTTCAAAAAGGAAATTGCCGCTGCATCCGACCACGAAGCCAAACTGAAAGAAAAAGAAAAAGACTATACCGAACTGTTCGCCAACCCTTACAAGGCAGCCGAGCGAGGGTATGTCGACGAAGTAATCCGGCCCGAAGACACACGCAAAAAACTCATTGCCGCCTTCGGCATGCTCGAAAATAAAGTAGCGAAGATGCCGAGGAAGAAACACGGCAACATTCCATTGTGAGAACTTTTACGGTTTACGGTTTATAGTTGCAATAGTTCACAATCGGTGAACCTCCCGTTTAATATTAAACTTAAACCGTAAACCGTAGACCGTAAACCGTAAACTTTAAACCGAAATGAACATCCTCCTCTTAGGTTCCGGCGGCCGCGAACATGCGCTGGCCTGGAAGATAACGCAGAGCCCACGCTGCGACCAATTGTTTATTGCCCCTGGAAATGCCGGCACAGCTCTTTGTGGCACCAACCTAAACATCAGCGCTACAGATTTTGAAGCGATCCGGGAGACTGTAATTACTCATAGCATTCACATGGTAGTAGTAGGCCCTGAAGATCCGCTGGTGAAAGGCATCTATGATTTTTTTGCGAATGACGATGTCCTGAAAAATATTCCTGTGATCGGCCCGTCGAAAGAAGGAGCCAGGCTGGAAGGAAGCAAGGACTTTTCGAAACAGTTTATGGAACGACACGACATTCCAACGGCGCGATACCGCACTTTTACGAAAGAGACGGTAGCTGAAGGGATGAAATTCCTGGAGACCCTGCAGGCGCCATACGTCCTGAAAGCCGACGGCCTGGCTGCCGGTAAAGGAGTCGTTATTCCCGATACACTGGAAAAAGCAAAACAGGAATTAAGCGAGATGCTCTCGGGTAAATTCGGCAGCGCCTCAGCTAGCGTGGTCATCGAAGAATTCCTAAAGGGGATTGAAGTCTCCGTCTTCGTGCTTACGGATGGGAGCCACTACAAAATACTTCCCGAAGCGAAGGATTACAAACGCATCGGGGAAGGCGACGCCGGCCTCAACACAGGAGGTATGGGTGCTGTGTCACCGGTTCCATTTGCCAGTGCGGCCTTTCTGAAAAAGGTAGAAGAGCGTGTTGTTGTTCCCACCATCGAAGGACTGAAAAAGGAAAATATCACTTACAAAGGATTTATTTTCATCGGTCTGATGGCCTCACCCCCCGGCCCCCTCTCCCAGGGGAGAGGGGGAGAAGAAGATTCTCCCGATCCATATGTGATTGAATACAACGTACGCCTCGGCGATCCGGAAACAGAAGTGGTGATGCCGAGGATACAAAACGATGTAGTCGCTCTGTTTGAAGCAGTGGCAGGTGGGACGTTAAACGAGGTTGAAATTAATACCGATTCGCGAACAGCAGTAACGGTCATGCTTGTGAGTGGCGGTTATCCCGGTGATTACCAAAAAGGGAAACTCATCAGTGGCCTGGATCCCGGAACCGACAGCCTGGTATTTCATGCAGGCACGGCACAGGATCAGAACGGGATTATTTCATCAGGTGGTCGTGTTCTTGCAGTCACCTCTTTCGGACAGTCGATTCCAGAAGCCAGCAACAAATCTTACGAGACTATTTCTCAGATCCACTTTGAGGGAATGTATTACAGGAAAGATATTGGTAAGGATTTGTCGACAACAGTAAAAAAAGTAGCCGGCTGAATTATCAGCGTTATTAATTGTTGAAAAACTGCATCTTGTTGCGCTCGTCGATAAGCTGCATAATGATGCGGTAGTCGGCCAGCGATACCGGCCTGATATTTACGATTTCGTCAAGGTTCACTTTTTCGCTCAGGCGTTTGCAATTTTCGCGGTCGTAATTTTCGAAAGCCACTTTGTAAGCAGGCATGTCACTGTGTTCGATGAAATAGTATTCCACACAGGCCTCGGAAGCATTGTATTTATTGACAAGAATTCCCGACTCTTTACGGCCGCCCTTGAAAGAGACGATGCTGTAGAGGTGGATGAAGTCTTGTATTTCCTGGGCTGTCATGGATTATTGAATTAATGACAGCAAAGTATACCCAGCGCTCCGTGAAGTCAAACGGATTTGGCGAACGACAGCAAAAATGGGATGAATAAAGGGCAAAAGGGGACAACCTGCCCAAAAACAAAGGTACTCCCGGGTCAATCCAGCTCAGCAGGAGGCGCTGTTCAGGGCACGAGACCCAGCTTCACCATGTTGGTACGGCCCTGGGCTCCCAGCGGAATGGTAGCCAGGTTGATGATGGTATCGCCGGATCGGATGAGCTTTTTCTGCTTCAGAATTTCCTGTATGTTCTGGATCGTCTCGTCGGTACCGGTGGGGTGGTCGTAATAAAATCCGCGCACGCCCCATACGAGATTCAGGACAGGAAGCAGTGACTTGTTGTCGGTAAATATCAGGATGTCGGCTTGCGGACGCTGAGCGGCTACCTTAAAAGCAGTATAACCCGAACGCGTAATGCCAGTGATGGCTTTCGCATCGGCCTGCATGGCCATGACGCTCGCATGATAACATACCGAATCGGATATATAGGACTCGCTGGTTGGTTCGGGTTTGTGGTTCCTGTAATAAGGATAGGATTTCTGTTCCACCGTGGAAATGATTTCACGCATGGTCTGTACCACTTTAACGGGATGCATCCCTGTGGATGTCTCCCCGCTGAGCATGACGGCGTCGGTACCGTCGAGAACGGAATTGGCTACATCACTTACTTCGGCCCGTGTGGGTGTGGCATTCCGTATCATGCTTTCCATCATCTGTGTGGCAATGATGACTGGACGGGAAGCTTTCACACATTTGCTCACAAGCATCTTCTGGATGAGCGGTACCTCGTGCATCGGCAGTTCTACTCCCAGGTCACCGCGGGCTACCATCAGCCCGTCCGATTCACGGATGATCTCGTCGATTTCGCCGAGCGCTTCCGGCTTTTCAATCTTTGCGATGACGCGTGCTTTTTTTCCTTTACCGGCAATAATTTTTTTCAACTCCACTACGTCAAGCCTGCTGCGGACAAACGACAGCCCGATCAGGTCTACTTCCTGCTCCAGTGCGAAATCCAGGTCCTTCCTGTCTTTAGCGGTAAGGCTGGGCAGTGAAATTTTTGTGTCAGGTAAGTTGACGCCTTTGCGTGAGGAGAGTAGTCCGCCGTAAACTACTTTGGCTTTCACTTCGTCGGTGCCGTTGGTAGCGACGACCGTAAGCTGGATCTTTCCGTCGTCGATCAAAATTTTATCACCCGCCTTTACGTCGCTGGCAAAACCGGGATAGTTCATATAAAGCTTCTCGCCGGTGCCGAGGCATTCATGCAGGGTAAAGACTACCGTGGCACCGTTGAGTAATACGACGGCGTCGTTTTCTACTTCTCCGATACGCAGTTTAGGTCCCTGCAAGTCGGCGAGAATGGCCGTATGCAATTCCAGCTCGGCATTGATTTCCCGGATGTTCCGGATGACGGATTCATGTTGTGCAGCGGTGCCGTGGGAGAGATTCAGCCGGCAGACATCTACGCCCGCGAGAATCATTTCACGAAGGATCGCTTTGGAAGAGGAAGCAGGCCCGATGGTTGCTACGATTTTTGTTTTATTAAAGGGAGTCATAGGTAATGTCAGAATACTAAATTTTCTTTGGAACGTAACAGGCCGGCCTGCACGGAATAGGCGCCCAATACCAACGGACTGTTTTTTATGGTTCCAATGAGTGACTCTTCTTCCAGCCGGTTCTGGTAGTCTTTGATCATGAGGAAATAATCCATGTTTTTGTGATCGGAAATAAGAATGCCGCCTTCCGTTTTGTTTGCAAAAAGATAATAACAGGGCTGTTCTGCGGGGGCATAGGTATAGAAGGCAAAGGAAAGCTTTTGTTTATTCTTTGGCTTGGTGATTTCGTAATCGGCATCACGTTGGAGGCGGATGGAAAGTTGCTTGTTGAGGAAATGGCAGAGACGGTAATCCTTATGCTGGCATACAATGCCGATAAGAAGGAAGTCGTATTCGTCGGATATTTTTGAATGAAGTGTTTTCCTGGCCATTCAGGTAAGAAGTTAGCTTGAGAAATCTTAAGGATACAAAGTTAGAACATGGCCGCATCATTCAAATCGGGGAATAAAAATATTACCAACCATTTTTTTGGAGAAGTATGCTGAACGGTCACTGGTATGCGTGACGCTTCTTGTGCTAATAAAGTTGCAGCATGCGGAAGAACATTCGGCATGATTGCATGAAGCAGGCGAAATTTTTAGCCCGGGCCATGCGATGCAGTTCATTCCATTGATTATCTTTACAAGGTGAGCAAACTAATTTTTCTTTGAGCGCACCATTTTGTGGCTAACCAGCATCAGATAATAGAAGAAGAAGCAGTGCATCTGCTGTCGTCAAGAAGCATTGCAGGTATGGAGTTGATTTACGACCGTTATGCAAGTGCTGTCTACGGAATCATTCATCGTATTGTACAGAACGAAAAGCTTGCGGAAGAAATCTTGCTGGAGGTTTACTTAAAAATCTGGGATAGTCACAGCCAGTACAAAGCATCGGGCGAGCGGCTGTTTCCCTGGATCGTGAGGCTGGCACGTAACGCTGCCGTAGATAAAATCAAATCACGTGAATATGCAGGGGCTGCCCGGAACCGCACTGTTGAGTCCCCGGCCGGCGTCGGCAACCAGCATGCAGATCAAACGCATCCTGACACTGTTGTCGTTCCCCATGCTGCCATGTACCTCCATGAGCAGCATCGCGAGATCCTGGACCTGATGTTCTTCAACGGGAATACCCAGATCGAAGTCGCATTAAAGTTACACATCCCTTTAAGTGCCGTAAAGGCAAGGGCGAGAACTGCCATTCTCGCTTTGCGCAAACCGGTATAGAAAAATGTCGTCGGAACAAGACATAAAATCCTACCTGGAATCAGGGAACCTGGAACTCTATGCTTCCGGTGCCTTGTCGCTGGCCGAATCGGCGGAGGTAGAGAAGATGGCATCGCAACATCCGGAAATAGCTGCCGAACTCATCCGCATTTCGGAGTCGCTGGCCGAATATGCAGCGGCATATGAACGCCATCCTCGACCACTTCTGAGGAAGGAGTTAATGGAGAGGGTACAGAAAAATCCTTCCGTGAACAAAGATTCCCGGAAACCGTCGCAGCAGCCACCGTCCTCTTCCCACCTGCTTGCATACAAATACCTGTTGGCAGCTGCCATGGCTTCCCTGGTGATCAGCACCTTTGCCAGTTATTTCTTTTACAACCGCTGGAGTGAGACGGAAGATAAGAGCCAGGTGCTGCTTGCCGAGAAGAATGTGCTTTCGCAGAATTACACTGCAGTGAAAAGTGTTTTTGATAAAGCTTTTAGTGACCTGAGCGTGATACGCGATAGCCATACGAAGATGTTCACGCTTCAAAGTGCGGACACGGCTAACGATTATTCTGCCCGCGTATACTGGAACCCACTCTCTCACGAGGCTTTCATCGATGCACAGTTACTCCCGGTTCCGGATTCCGGAAAGCAGTATCAGCTTTGGTCCCAGTCGGCAGGAAAGTATATCGATGCCGGCTTCTTTGATGTCGGAACAGATAACGGTCTCATTCATATGAAAGCAATTTTTGAAGCGGAGACGTGGACCGTAACCCTGGAGCCCAGTGGAGGAAGCCCACAGCCTTCTTTGAAATCGATTATACTGGTCGGCCATAAACCTTCATCTTAACATTTGTATGGGATGGCAGGAATTTTGCCTTGATCTCTTTTTAGCTCCTTTTGTTTAAAATTATTCCTTTTTCTACATTTAAGCCATGAAAATGATAACCGGCCGTTACCTCTTTCTCACAATAAGTGTTATAACAATGCTTGTGGGAATAAATTCCTGCAGCAAGGATCAGGAGGTCCTTAATCTAGTGCCTCCGCCAGGATGCGATTCTACCGAAATCAGTTACCAGCATGATATCGTGAATATCATGAATAGTACCTGTAGCTTTTCTCCCTGCCATGTGCCGGGGAATGGCAATTACGATTTTACAAGTTATGAAGTGCTGGCCGACCGAATCAAGTCGGGGCGGTTAGAAGAGCGATTGCTCATCTCTGTAGAAAGCCCTTTGCATATGCCACAGGATGCAAGTAATATAGGAAAGGGGATTTCAATGGACCCCTGCAACTTATATAAACTCCGCCTGTGGATTCACCAGGGTTTTAAAAATAACTAATTATGTACCGGCTAATCTTTCTTTTCTTTTTATTGCTGACCCTCCGCACTGGGGCGCAGAGCCTCTTTACTGTGAAAGAGGGTGAGGTTTCTTTTTTTTCGGAGGCGCCCCTTGAAAATATCGATGCGCACAATCGCAGCGTGCAGGCCCTGATGAATACCAAGACGCGGGAGCTGGCTTTCCGGATTCCCATCCGGAAATTCAAATTTCAAAAATCGCTGATGGAAGAACATTTCAATGAGAAATATATGGAGAGTGATAAGTTTCCGATGGCCACCTTTAAAGGAACCATCAAGGAATCGGTTGACTTATCCAAGAACGGCGATTACAAAGTGACTGCCGTCGGAAAACTGACGATACATGGTGTGGAGCGCGAGATTAGTGCGCCGGGAACGGTAACGGTAAAAGACGGAGAGATGAATGTGCAGTCTGATTTTTCAGTCAAGCTGGAAGATTATAAAATCACCGTTCCACAAGTCGTGTTTCAGAATATAGCAGAGAATATCGCCATTAAAGTAAACATCAAATTTATACCCTACACCAAATGAAATCTCTACCCATACGAATGCTTGTTTTCGTTTTTATCCTGGCCGCCTTCGGGCGACCTGCGGCTGCACAGGATGACCTGATGAGTCAGCTGCAAGCCGATTCGTCTGCGCCATCGGAAAAGACCATTGCGACTTTCAAAGGGTTTAAGATTGTTAACATCCTGAGCCCGGAAACCGTCAAGAAGAAAAACCTGGATTTTCGTATCACCCACCTGTTTGGAAACATGGGATCAGAGAGCGGAGGCGGCATTCATACCCTCTATGGTTTCGATCAGTCGAATGATATACGCATCGCATTTATGTATGGAATTAACGACAGGTTCAATATCGGATTCAGCCGGCTGAAACGTGACGAGAACCTGGTAGGAGAACTTAAATTCAAGGCGTTGGAACAAACCACGGATAATAAGATGCCAATTACGGCCACTATCTATACCAACATGGCATATTCGCCGAAGGAAGATGCCAATCTTACCAAGACCGCCTACCGCATGTCCTATTGTACACAGATTATCCTTGCGAAAAAATTCTCCCCCCAATTTTCATTTGAGCTGGTTCCATCGTACCTGCATCGTAACCTGGTGGCCCCTGATGACGAGAACGATATCCTCAGCGTGGGCGTCGGCGGTCGCTTTAAAGTAACCCGGAGCGCTGCCATCATCGCCGACTACGTGTACGATTTCGATCGCCCGGAGCTGGTTCCTAAACGCTACGACCCGATAGGCTTCGGAATCGAAATTGAGACGGGCGGGCACGTCTTCAGCCTGATGTTTACCAATGCTTCCGGTATCCTTGAAAACGACTACATCGCCAATACCGTCGATAACTGGGGTGACGGCGGCTACAAATTCAGTTTTCACATCTCACGGATGTTCTCTTTCGATAAATCGGGCTCAGGCTGGTCCAAACCGCCTGCCGGAAAATAATTCACGGGTTCACAATGCATTGTTGGCAGAAAAAGACTTTACTCCAGGTCTTGCTGGCCAAACCTTTTCTAAATTTACGCAGGCCTTCCCGAACGTATGAAAGACAGTCTGAACCTACATCCTTCCGCCCGCACCCCGGCAACCTCTGCGCTGCATTCTCCTTCGACAGCAGCACTGGCGGGAGATACCGTATTTCGTTTTGAAGACAGTCTCGTAGAGCAGGAAGAATCGTCGGCAGCTACGCGCCCTGTGATCCTGTTTACCAATCATGAACTGAAGCCGCGTCATGAAAATCCTGTAACGGTAAACCGCACTACTCCCGATTGGATTTTTCCTGTGCTGTTGCTGGTTGTAGCCATGTTCACTTTTCTGCGGATCTTCTACCATCGCTATTTCAGCAGGCTTTTTGCGGCCTTCGTAAATTCCAACCTGGCCAACCAGGTGGTACGTGACGAGAACATCCTGATACAAAGAGCATCGGTACTTTTGAACGTAGTCTTTTATATGGTCGCTGCCCTGTTTCTTTATTTCATCAGCACCACTAATCACTGGGACCTGGAGGGTCTGGACTTCGGATTCAGCCGTTTTCTGTTTTTTGCCATTCTGGTTGCTGCCGTTTATACCGGTAAACTGCTGGTACTGAAAATCTGCGGATCCCTTTTCGGACTCGATCGCGAAATGGCAGCTTATATATTCAATATCTTCCTGGTGAACAGCGTGCTGGGCATGGCACTTTTCCCGTTGATTGGTTTATTGGCTTATGCCGGAGGAATTCCCATGCTGTGGCTCCTACGCATTTCATTGATTGTCATAGGCGCTGCTTTTTTATACAGGATGGTTCGCGGCGTTTTAATTGGATTTGGGTCTCCTTATTTTTCAATCGTCTATTTAATTTTATATCTTTGCGCCCTTGAAATCGCGCCCCTTTTGGTGGTTTTAAAACTTGCGAGTGCCGAGTAGGCGGCCTGGTATCAGGCAAAAGACGATAGCGTAACAGATTATTTCTTCATGAAAGTTAAAAGTATTCTGGTTACCCAGCCAAAACCCGAAACAGATAAATCCCCGTATTTTGATCTTGCCAAGAAGTTCAATGTAAAAATTGACTTCAGGCCTTTTATTCATGTTGAACCGATCGCTGCCAGGGATTTTCGAAAAGAGCGCATCAACCTGGCCGAATACCCTTCTATCATTTTTACAAGCCGTAATGCCGCCGATAATTTTTTCAGAATTTGTACTGAGATGCGCGTCACGGTTCCGGAGTCCCTGAAATATTTCTGTGTCTCTGAGTCGACGGCCTACTACCTGCAGAAATACGTCGTTTACCGCAAACGAAAAATATTCTTCGGCAAACAGACCATCAGCGACCTGATGGACGTGATTAAAAAACACAAAGCCGATAAATTTCTTGTGCCCTGCACGGATATTCACAAGCAGGAAATTTTTGACACGCTCGACCAGCATCATATCCTCTATACGAAAGCCATCATTTACAAGACCGTTGCCAGCGACCTTTCTGACCTGGCCAATGTGAATTACGATGTACTCGTGTTTTTCAGCCCTTCCGGCATTACTTCTCTTTTTAAGAACTTTCCGAAGTTCAAGCAGAACAATACGCGCATCGCCGCTTTCGGTTCCACTACGGCACAAGCCGTCCTGGATGCCGGTCTGCGGCTCGATATCTCGGCGCCCGTTCCGGCAGCCCCCTCCATGACCATGGCGCTGGAACAGTATATCAAAAAGGCAAATAAGTAAAGCGTGCTTACTCCGCCCGATGTATGGAAACGCAAAAGCCCAGGGCAACCTTCAGCAAAGAAGAAAGACTGACAAGCCGTAAAAGTATCCAGTCCCTGATGGAAGAGGGTCAAAATATTTCTATTTTCCCGCTACGACTGGTTTGGGCATTCGACGAATGGTCCGGGCATTTTCCTGCCCAGACAGCCTTCGCCGTGCCAAAGAAAAATTTTCCGCTCGCTGTTGACCGCAACCGCGTGAAAAGACAGATGCGCGAGGTCTACCGAAAAAATAAAACGCTCCTCTATGCGTTGCTTAAACAAAGAAACCGGCAGGCTATCTTTATGCTGATCTATGCCGGCAAAGTGAAGCCCGCCTACCTTGAACTCGAAGAAAAATTTCACCGGATTTTACATCAACTTGAAGAACGACTTTAAGCACCCCGTCACCAGCCTGATGATCCTGTTGATTCGTTTTTACCAGCGGGCAATCTCTCCCTACCTTGCACCGTCGTGCCGCTTTACGCCCACGTGTTCGCAGTATGGAATTGAAGCCATCGGGAAGTACGGACCGCTGAAAGGAGGGTGGCTCACGCTGAAACGATTTTTATCTTGTCATCCATGGGGACGACACGGACACGATCCCGTTCCCTGAGAAATAATGAACATGCATCGATGAAGGTATCCAGAAAAATAAAGAGGCCATTCAAAGTGGCAGCCGTGGTGTTATGCACCGGCGCATTGTCATTCTTCAGTGCAGCTTTCGTAGACCGTTACTTTGAGGTGTCCAAGAACCTGGATATTTTCAGCTCTCTCTTCCGCCAGGTAAATACCGTATATGTGGATTCTGTGGATTCGGGTAAACTGATTCAAAAGGGCATCGACGAAATGCTTGAATCACTGGATCCGTACACCACCTTTATCCCGGAGTCCAAAGCCGACGACTTTCGTTTTGTTACCACAGGTGTTTACGGTGGCATCGGCGCCACCATCCGCATGAATGGTGATTACGTATGTGTGAGTGAGCCGTTCGAAGGCTTCCCGGCACAGAAGAGCGACCTGCGCGCCGGCGACAAGATCATTGAGCTGGATGGGAATTCCATGAAAGGCAAGACGACCAATGATATCAGCCGGCTGCTGAAAGGTAAGCCGGGAACTCAATTGGTTGTTATCGTGCAACGCAATGGTGAAAAGACACCGCTTGTGAAGACCCTGACACGCGAAGAAATCAAAATGAAGAGCGTTCCTTATGCAGGCATCGTGCAGGAGAAGATCGGATACATCAGGCTGACCGGATTTACGGAAGGCACAGGCAACGAAGTGAAAGAAGCATTGAAGAAGCTCAAGCAACAACAGGAGTTGTCTGGCGTCATCCTGGATATACGCGGCAACCCCGGCGGATTGCTGAACGAAGCTGTCAATGTCTCGAATATTTTTATTGCGAAAGGACAGGAGATTGTTCACACGCGGGGAAAACTGACAGACTGGAACAAGACCTATAAAGCAATCAACGAAGCCACCGATGATAAAATCCCGCTTGTCGTGTTGGTGAGCAGCGGGTCGGCATCGGCATCGGAGATTGTTTCCGGATCGCTGCAGGACCTGGACCGCGCCGTGATCCTCGGCCAGCGCACCTACGGAAAAGGCCTCGTGCAAACAACGCGGCCGTTAAGTTTCAATACACAGGTTAAAATCACCTCGGCGAAATATTATATCCCCAGCGGCCGTTGCATCCAGGCTCTTGATTACACTCATCGCAATGCCGATGGCAGCGTCGGAAAGATTCCCGATTCCCTGAAGACGGAATACCGGACTGCCGGCGGAAGGAAAGTGTATGACGGCGGTGGAATTCTTCCCGATATCGCGTTGGAGGGAACATCGGTTAGCGGCATCACAGCCACGCTGCTCAGCAAGAACCTGGTTTTTGATTATGCGACAAGTTACCGCGAAACGCATGCATCCATCGCGCCTGCCACTTCATTTCGGTTGGGGGCTACCGATTTCGATGCGTTTCAAAAATTTATTGCATCAGCGGCAACCGACTATACCACCGGGTCCGAGCGGGAGATGGTGAATGTGAAGAAGAGCATGGAGGAAGAAAAATATTACCCGAATCTGAAACCCGAAGCCGAGGCTTTGCAAAAGAAGATTACCGAAACTAAAAAAGCGGCGGTAAGCGCCAACAAAGAAGAGATCGTCCGGAAAATAAAAGAAGAAATAGCTTCGCGCTATTATTACCAGGTGGGTCGCATCGAAGTTTCAATCCAGGACGACCCCGAGATACTGAAAGCAGCGGAGATACTGAAGTCCCCGGAGTGGTACCGTTCTATCCTCGACGGAACCTATAAGCCGGTGGAGGAGGCCAAGACCACCCGGTAATGCACGGGATCTTTGTGTTGAATCATTCGTATGACAAAACCATTTCTCCTCAAACATTCTTATCTATTCCTGGCCGGGCTGTACCTGCTTGCAGTCGGGCTTCCGTTATCCAAATTCCTTACCGGCTTTTCACAGATCGTGTTGCTGGCCTCGTTTTTCATGGAAGGAAATTTTGCGGAGAAGCTGCAGCGACTGAAGCAAAATAAAATCGTTTGGATCATCAGCGGAAT